>Ga0208492_1001622_pt1 | contig 13249 bp, 7 predicted proteins | sample Subbioar_CSW14AB_FD_184820 | JGI IMG/M metagenome (GOLD analysis project Ga0208492, IMG submission 184820) | Serpentinite rock and fluid subsurface biosphere microbial communities from McLaughlin Reserve, California, USA - CR12Mar_CSW14AB (SPAdes) | ecosystem: Environmental > Terrestrial > Deep... | reverse complement strand
GTAAATATGATTAAAAAAGCACAAGTTGGCGAATGGAGTTTATATGAAGGCCTTATGACTGTTGCAAGTAATTTATCCGATAAAAGCTTCACGCCATTCTTTTCTTATGCTTCCGCGCCCCCGGGGCATAAAGTTTGGTTGGATGACGTCCGTCTGCAGCCATTACAGTCACAAATGACCTCTTATGTTTACGACCCGGTTACATTCAGGTTACTCACTGTTTTTGATGACCAGCATTTTGGAGTGTATTATCAATATAACAGTGAAGGAAAACTAATGCGTAAGATTATTGAAACAGAGCGCGGAAAGAAAACCGTTCAGGAGTCGCAATACAATTTACCAGCTGTTAACAGGAATTAATATGAAATTATTAAAATATATCACCAGCGCGGTCCTTCTGTTTTTTTATACAGGAAAAATAAACGCGTTCACAATCAGCGGTCCATCCAGTGTTAATATGGGACAAACAGCCACATATACGGCCTCCTCTGTTTTTGGATGTAATGTGGATTGGGTCATTACCGGTGGAACTATTATCGCACCATGTAATAATGGCGGCACAACCTGCACAACAAGTGGAAACACAATTACAGTTGTGTGGAATTGCACTTCGGGCGGAATTCATAGAGTGTATGGGGAAAAGGCAGGTGTTTGTATTGGGACAGGACAATTGAATGTCACTGTAAATATCTTAAACATTGCTCCCGGAAGCATTTCCGGCTTCACAACTGTTTGTGCCAATGCCACGAATGCTTATGTAATACCACTTGTTGGCAATGCCACTTCATATACATGGACAACAAACAATGGCTCTATAGTTAGCGGGCAGGGAACACGAACTGCAAATATTAACTGGACCAATCCTGGTGGAACGAAGACCATTACCCTTACAACCTACTATTATGCCTGTGCAACCACAGCTCCATCTACTAAAACAGTTCTTGTAAACAGCATTTTCACTTCGGTGAGTAACATCAGTGGTTCTTCAACGGTCTGTGCGGGTGCAACATCTGTAACCTATAGTGTTGCTTCTGTTACAGGCGCAACGAGTTACTCGTGGGTCGTGCCACCAAATGTAACCATCAATTCAGGGCAAAATACAAATATCATCCATGTAAATTATGGATCGGGTGCCCAATCCGGTACCATATCCCTCTCAGTTTCCAATGCCTGTTCTTCCGTTACAAAAACTCTGGCAGTTACTGTTTCACCGTTACCAGGCCCAGCAGGCAATATTTCAGGTCCTGTTTCGGCTTGTGTATCCGGGGGTTCAGCAATATACTCTACTCCTCCAATAAATAATTCAACCTCCTATTCCTGGTCTCTTTCCGGCGGAACGATCCTTTCCGGAAACGGAACAACCCAGGTAAACGTCAATTGGGGTACCGCCGGCACACGAACGATCGCCATTAAGGGGTCTAACGCCTGCGGTTTTGGAGCGATCAGTACTTTAAGTGTGAACGTATATGCGCAACCCACTGTGGCGGTCAACGATACAGTTGTACTTAATCATTCTCAAATGGCTGCTTCCACAAGCACCGCGCTAACGATTGATCATTGTGCTAATAATGCCTTTTGTGTTTTGCAGACAATTAAAAAAGCGCAACTTCTGGTTACGCTCAATACAGGTATTGATCATGAATATGGCACCAATACATTTTCCGCCACCTGCACGGTTTCTGTTACCGGCTATAGCGCTCATTCGGGTGGATCGGTCATAACCACATTTACAAGGCAATTAAGTATAGATCAAAACTCGCCAGAGCAATTGTATGTGCCCGATTTTACGAACGTCTATTCTCAAATACAGCGGTTTGATGTAAAAGTTGTCGGTTATAACGCGAGCGCGTTAATTCAAAATGCGATAAAGCTCTCCGCCACTTATAAAGAAGTTTTTAATACGCAAATAAATACACCCAATAATCAGCCGCTTATTTCTTTAAATACAATTACCAGCAATACCGCTACCACGAATAAACTTAGTTTTTCATGGAATCCTGTCTGTGGTAAGTTTCCAAACTATGAATTTCAACTATTAAGACTGTACAACATAGATACGGCTAAAGCAAGGCTCGGTAACGAACAGCAGATAACCGCGAAAGTAGATTGGAACAACGCGCTTACCATCGAAACACAATCCTCTGCCACTACTATTACTTTATCGGTAGTGGAAGGAACTGGCTATTACATCTGGCGTGTGCGGCCAATAGGCAATTTTTATGAGGGAGGCAGTGCAAACGATAAAAATTGGGGAGTGTATACATCTACAGGTTCATTTACGCAGGGCGCAACAGTGGCCGTAAGTTCTTCAATATCTCCATACTGTTTTTATTACGATCAGTTTGAAAAGGATCTTAACTGGATGTACGCCCGTTTTTTTGCAGAGGGGGATGAAGGAAAAACTGGGGTGAAAATTAAGGAAACCATGACTTTTGCAAATGGCCTGATGCAAACAAAACAATCTCAGACCCTTTTATCAACTGATAAAAACATATTAGTGGGTCAAAGCATTTATGATTTCTCTGGTCGGGCGGCGTTAACGACTATGGGCGCGCCTGTTTCTCAAAATTATTTTAATTATGTCGAACAGTTCGTCCGGCTGGCGCCAGGTGTTCTTTATACGGCTGATCATTTTGATCTGGACAATAACTATAAAAACCCCGCTGCTATGTCGGGTGGTGCTTTGGCAACCTATTATTCAGACAACACGCCAACGGGCGACAATACAATTCCAAATGCGGAAGGATTTCCGTATTCGCGTATTTTATACAGTAAAGACGGCACTGGTAGAAACTCCGAAATGGGAACCCCTGGTTCCGTTCACCGCCTTTTGCAAAACCAAAACGAGATCTCACATACAAAAAAACAATTTTTCTCAGGTGTATCGGAGGAAGAACTATTGCGGATTTTCGGCGATGAAGCCCCCCGTGCGAATACCGTTCACAAAGTTATTAACCTTGATGAGAACAACACAGCCAATATTAATTACATCGACAAAGAAGGACAAAACATTGCCACCTGCCTCTCTGCGGGAAGCAATACACTCATTTTAGATTCGCTTTCAGAATCGCACGGACCGATACAAGATATTAATGACCTGTTAACCGATGGAACAGCTATCTCACCAAACGGAATGATAACGACAAAACCGGTGGCATTTATTACGCCGACAACATTAAAAGTATATTATAAAATTACGCCGAAAATTATCCAGGCCGCCTGCGGTTCCTATTGTTCCACCTGCGATTATAAAGTATATTTTATCTTAAGAAATATTTCAGAACCGGATGCGCCGGGTTTTCCTAAAAAGGATTCTCTCATTATTCCGCGTGGCACTTGCCCTTCATCCAGCGCCGGTATCGATCCATTCATCCAATATGCCAACTTGGCTCCCGGTTCTTACATGGTTGAAAAACGGATTTATACGGCTAACATAAACCCAAATACAGGTCTAAGTTATTTAGATGAAGCCCTTACAACATACAGCAACCAGCTTAATGCAGAGATCGATCCTTATTTTACAGCCATAATGGGATACGCGAATGCCGGTGATCTAACAGGTCTGAATACCTATCTGCAGAATAATCTGAATTTTGACTCAAACACGAATCAATATGTTCTGAGTACCAGCTGTAGCAGTATCTACATTCCCTTTTTAAATTGTAATACTGCCAGTTGCTCTGCGTCTAATTTTGAGCAGGCGCTGATCAATAAGTGGAGTGCGGATGTTGCCCTTGGAACAGGCACGAATATCAGTAATTATTTCCAGGCGCCCTGGGAAGGTGGTGACGCCGTTACAGCCGGGCAGTTCAATGCCTTAGTCTCCAACATGATCAACGATCCGGTAAGCCCCTACAATTGCCAGGCACTATGGAATTGCTGGAGCAATATTGTAGAAGGGTTTAAGGAGAACCGTTTGCAGTTTACCGCAATGGGTAAAGCCTATAATCCTATTGAGCAGTTTTTGCAATGCGCGGGTAAAAAATATAGGGGCATAACCGGCGTAAAAGCGACAGCTTCTTATTCAAGCCCCGGTTATCTCTCCCATGCATATGCCTTTATAAAATCAAATCTTCCAACGTCCACATGCACCGCGGCCATAAATGCCATAGCGCCCCTGGCCTATCCCTACTCCGATACTGCTCAGTGGCACTGGACCAATTTGTACAACTGTTCCATTAACACCAATACCGCTGGAAGTACAAGCCCGCAAGCCTATATCGACACCCTGGAAAATAAATGCATGAGTTTGTGTGATGCCCGTTACGCAGGCTTTGTTGAATCAATCAAAATAGCCTATCGCAATGACGTGAGATATGTTATTCAGGGTGAAGCGATACCTAACGGTACACAAACTGCCGTTTCACTGGAGTCAATCTATTGTGCCGCGAGTAAACTGGTTGAAAATTGTAAATTGAGCTGTAGTCTCACACTGGTGGGTAATCAGGCGGGAACAACCGCGGAGATAGATGCCATGACAAAGTCTATGACCAGTGCGTATGAAGTGAGTTTGCCCGACATTAATAATAATTGTGCTTCGGGAAGTACTTTAATAGCAGGTAGTGGGCCAGATGAATTGAAATTACTGGTTGATTATTTGAACACTGAATTAGAGGAATTTAAAGCGAATATTGGTCCGGGAATCAGTTCCTTAACTATTTATACGCTTATTACCAATTTTAATCCGATCCTAAGCGGCAATTCTTGTTTTAGTTCTACCACTTCCGTTTCTGTCAGCAATATTATCTCTTGTTATTTTTATATACAAAACACCTGTACACTGCGTTATCAGTCTCCGGTAACAGCGCCTACTTTCAGCTGCGCGAATATGTGTAAAAGTGCTGCATGTAATAACATTTGTTTCAAATGGGTCAGCCCGGATATCGGACCTGTTGGTGATACTACTCATGCCATAAGCTGTGAAGAACAAGCTTTAAATTATATCGTTAGCTATATTGCACAGCAACGTCAATCTAATTTAGACGCGGCGACTGAAGCCTATCGCCAAAAATATTTAACCGATTGCACAAAAATGGAAGGCCTGGATTCGTTAAAATTAAATTATAAACTGGATTATTATCATTATGTGCTTTCTTACTATGACCGGGCGGGACACCTCATTAGGACAGTGCCACCGGCCGGCGTAGATCTTTTAGATCCAGCGCTTAATTCGGTAAAAAACAGGCAGGTAACTCCAAATCATAGTTTGGTAACGACTTACCGTTACAATTCTCTCGGGCAGATGATCTGTAAACACACGCCCGATGCGGATACATTAAAATTATTTTATAACAGGGTGGGCCAGCCACGTTTTAGTCAGAGCGCACAACAATTCACTACGAATAGTTATGCTTATACCAAATACGACGCCTTGGGTCGTCCTACTGAAAAAGGAAAAAGTACTCTCAACGGTTCGGGTTCTGCTTTTACCCAGAGTGTGGAAAATACAGGTTTTCCGTCAAGCGGTACTGAGCAAACTTTTTTAGTATACAATACGCCAACTATTAGTGGAAATTATTCCGCTACAAAAACACAGCGCAATTTATTGAATTACATTTCTTATGCTTATACGGATAAGGATGGTAGCGCGGTCACCACAAGCGACAGATCATACACGTATTTTAGTTACGATCCGCACGGCAATGTAGAATGGCTGGTGCAGGATCTGCCGGAGTTAGGGAAAAACACAATTGCCTACGAATATGACCTGGTAAGTCGCAAGGCTTTAAAAGTGATCTATAACGAAAAAAAACCGGACCAGTTCATGCATCGTTATAATTATGATGCGGATAACAGATTGGTGTGTGTTGAAACGTCTAAAAATGGGTCCCTCTGGGAAAAAGATGCAAGTTATTCCTATTACCAGCACGGCCCAATGAAAAGGTTGGTATTAGGCGAAGACAAAGTGCAGGGTCTGGATTATGTGCATACCATACGCGGCACGTTAAAAGCCATTAATCATCCTTCCTTAGATAAAACCATTGATCCGGGACAGGATGGTAATGCCGGAACTAATTCAAAAGTGGCCCGGGATGTATTTGGCATGATGCTGAATTATTATCAAAACGATTTTAACAGGGTAGGTTCCGCGTTTAATAGTACTCTGACCAACAGTTATTATTTACCCGGAACAGATCTGTTTAACGGCCACATTATTTCACAGGTAAGTAACATTGCCGCAAGTGGCACCGGCTTGAAATATGAACAAGCTGTAGGGTATACCTACCGGTACGATCTGTTAGGTCGTTTAAAAAGATCAGATTTTAATTATTATTCTGCCGGCTCTTTTGTAACAAATACAGATTACCAGACGCAATACACCTACGATGCCAATGGTAACATCCTTACTCATAAACGTAACGCCTATGCAACATCAGGTTTGGCCATGGATGACTTAACCTACTATTATTACCCGGGTACTAACCGTTTGCAGTATGTTACAGATGCCGTTAGTACCACCACTGCATATACAAGCGATATGGAAACGCAAAGCAACACATTAAATTATACCTATGACAGATCCGGGAATTTAAAAAGTGACGCGCAGAATAACAGCACCACCACCTGGGATATGAATGACAGGATTGACGAGGTGGTGATCAATCCTGCAGGCACAGCTAACGACCGGACCATTTCATTTACCTACGATGCCATGGGCCACCGCATTATTAAAAAGGAAATTGCCACCGCTACCGGTTCTTTAATTGGTCAAACCTTTTATGTATATGATGCTTCAGGTATGTTAATGGCCAATTACAAAAAAACCAGTTTGGCAGATAGTACATTCTATAAATTGAATGAAGTACCGCTATATGGTACCGAACGTTTAGGCTTGCGTAACGAAAGTATCCTGGTAAAAAAACTAATAAGCGGTAATACAATAACTATAAATACTACAACAGATACTACTTTACTGGCACGTAAAATGGGTTTTAAATTGTATGAGATAAAAGATCATTTGAATAATGCCCGCGTGATCATTACAGACATAAAACAGCCAATAAACACCAGCAGCCTGTCTCTTGGGTTTACCGCCCAGGTACAAACTTATGCCAACTTCGACCCTTTTGGTATGGAACAGGTAGGCCGCAATTATAGCCCGGGCGCTTACCGCTATGGGTTTAATGGCATGGAAAAAGACAATGAATTAATGGGTGAAGGAAACAGCTATACAGCTGAGTTTTGGCAATATGATTCACGTCTGGGAAGAAGGTGGAATAATGACCCTGTAACTTTTGCTAATGAAAGTCCATATGCAGCCTTTCATAATAACCCTGTTAGTTTTGTTGATCCAAATGGAGATACTCCTGGCGATCCCCAAGGAAATCCTCAAGGCGGTCCTGTTGACGATTTAAGCAAGCCGTGGAATAAAATTAAGAATTGGTGGAATAGTAGAAAACAAGTAAGTAAATCACAAGAACCAGAACAAAACATGACGCCCGTTGAAGAGGAAAAAAATTATTCGGAGGAAGAAGTATCATCTTCAAGTACAGGACAGTTTCCTCCTTTACCACCAAATTATCCCGCAGGCCCGTATTTGGAATCTCCTTATATGACAATCATTGGTACAAATCTTAAGGAACATTCTGTAGAAATAGCTATGATACCTATAAATGCATTAGTGAATCCGAATGATATTCTGGAACCTCAATTTACATTTGGGGTATTGAAAGCTATGCCAGTAAGTAATGGTGGCGCAGGTTATCTGGATGCTTATGCTGGACTATTGGCATATTATAGGGCTTTTAGGACCGCTTGTACTTATGATACCAAGGGTAACCCATTGCTTCCCGGAGAAGAAGGCATTATTTTCTTTGGTTATGTACCCAATAGTGTCGCCACGGATATCAATAGTGTCCCTAGAGTACTTAGTTCAACTACTTATAGGTTATATCCCGAAAATGATGGCATTAATTTGATCGGAGCTGAATACTGCCCACCTATAAAACCATATGTAATACCGTATGCGTATCCCTTTGCAATACCTTTTGCTTATGGTATATATAAACTACTTCAGGGTGCCGCCAGTATGCCAGGTACTTCTCCTACACCCGTGCCTGCAATTGTACCGATGATCGTATTACCTATGCCAAAATCAATGTTTGACCCTCATTTTGATGATTGTGATGCGCAACATTTTGATAATTGCAACAAATAAGTATTAGTAAAATTATAATATTAAAATAAACAAACCATGAAAACTAGATGCATCCTTAAAATCTTAAGCACAATTGTCTTAATTCAAAATGCAATTTATTTAAACTCCCAAACCTGCCCGGTATCATTTTCTCCCGCAGTAAATTATACACTGGGTGCTTCGGTAAATGGCATCGTTTCTGCCGATTTTAATAATGACGGGCATAAAGACCTGGCGGTAAACTCCTCTTCAATACTTGTTCTGCTGGGTTCCGCTCAGGGTACTTTTGGTGCTGTATCCTTCTTTGGCACGGGAGCAGGCTCAAACGATCTAATCGCGGGAGACATTAACGCAGACGGGAAACAAGATCTGATGGTCGCAAACTTTTCAGGAAATAACATTTCTGTTTTAATAGGCACCGGTACCGGAAGTTTTAACGCTGCTATTAATTACACTGCCGCGTCAGGACCAAGACATTTAGCCTTAGCTGATTTTAATAATGATTTAAAACTGGATCTGGTTGTGAGCGCCACAAATGTAGCCAGCGTTACCGTATTGTTTGGTGATGGGGCCGGCACGTTTACCTCAACATCTACGTTCGCTGTTGGCAGCGGTCCCCAGGGTGTAATTGCCGCCGATTTTAATAATGATACTCATAAAGATATTATCACGGCCAATCAGGCAGATAATTCTATCTCTTTATTGTTAGGGAACGGAGCCGGAAGTTTTTCACCGGCTGTTCCCTTTGCTATTAGCGGCAGTCCGAGAAAACTAACTTTTGGAGATTATAACGGGGATAATAATCTGGATGTTGCTACCGCGCACTTTTCTTCGCCACAGGTATCCGTGTTATTGGGTACCGGCACCGGTAGCTTTAGTCCTTTTAATACATATATAAGCGGGGTTGGCGCCGTTTGTTACGGCATCACTTCTGCTGATCTTAATAATGACGGCGCTATAGACCTGGCGACACCAAATAATGCTTTAAGTACGGCCGGTGTTTTGTTAGGAAGCGGAACCGGAACCTTTGCCATGGGAGTTGGTTTCGGTGTTCAGAACGTTCCCTTGGGGATCTGTTATGATGATTTTAATAAGGATGGTAAAATAGACCTTGCGGTAGCTAATTCAGGCTCTGCACAAAGCATCTCTGTTTTATTGAACACTACCGATTTGCCTCTTGTTTCTGTGGCCACAACCGAAAGCCTGCTTTGCGCGGGTCAAACCGCTACATTAACTGCAAGCGGCGCGAATGCCTATAGCTGGAATACCACGTCGACAAATTCAAGTATTGCTGTTAGTCCCGTGATCACCACAACGTATTCAGTTGTCGGTACCGCCACAAATGCATGTAAAAGCAGCATAACGTTCACCCAAAATGTAAGTGCATGTACTGGCGTTTTAAATTTTTCAGATGTTTCGGAGAAAAAAATAGAGTGTTATCCGAATCCGTTTAACAGTAAATTTTTTATTCTGTCGGAAAACGAAAACGAACAAATTGGGATCTATAACCTGGAAGGGAAAAAAGTGCATTCTTTAAATCTTGGCCGGGGCAAAACGGAAGTAGATTTTAACCTTAAAAACAGTGGAGTTTATTTTATACGTTCGGTTAATGGCTCACTGTCAAAAAAAATCATAAAAGAATAAAACAGATTTATTTTACTCCATCGTTTAAACCGCAATTAGATTGTAGGACCTATAGACGCATTGCGGTCTTGGTGTAGGTAATCCCGTCCCGGTGGCTTATCGGGATACTGTTTAATCAATTTTATGATTCTTCACAAAGAACCTATAGGATACTCCTGTTGTAATCTGATGCTGAGACCCAACCTGGGTTCCATTAAGATACTGGTACAATGGATATTCATATAATGTGAACAAAACAATATTCTTATGTGTAAAGCTCACCTGAGGAGCAATAAATATCTTTCTGCTTCCTGTGGAATAAACATCTATGTTGTACAATGCCAGCATATCCACATTTTTATCATATTGCATTTTACTCACATGCTCTCCCCTAAGTTGCAGTGTTAAACCTACCTTTTTAAAGATAGTTTTGCTGGCAAAAAGTCCGACACTGGAAAAATCTCCAAACTTCTGGCCCAATGGATTCCAACCTTTTTTTATGTAAAGCACATTAGCAAAGACCCTGCATTTTTTTTCGGTATATCCCCGGAATAAAAACCCGTAAAATATAAAATCCTGTGATCCGTTAGTGGGCTGTATGGTGGGGGGAGAAGTCGTGTAATACCTGACTCCGGTATTTGGGTTTCGGTAAACAACCGTAGAATCATTGTATTTGCCGATAGGGATCTTAAATCCCATTCCAATAGTTATCTCGGTTTTAGTATGCTCGGTATTTCGTGTATAAAGATTATAGCGTGGAAATAAAATGAGGTCGGCAATCCCCGAAGATATCACGGTGTCCTTTCTTTCCAGACCATATTGTGTTTTATTGATAAAATAGCCCGATTCAATAGACATGGTTAGCTTTTCCGTTATCCCATAAGCTAACCGAATATATAAGTAATTACTGTTCAGGTTGTCAAAAAGCGACGCTGTATCCCGGTCTTTTACAAGAAATCTATCAGTGCTTAAATACTGATGATTCCCCGAAATCTCCATTTGTCTTTCCTGCAATACGCCCTGTGATGCGCCTCCGGCAATGGGGCTCCCACTTCCACCTGAGCAGCAACCCTGAGAAAATAATTTAACTGGTAAAAAAACTAGTGTTAATACAAATAATTGAATGCGCATACTTTCACATGAATATTATTCGCAGTTTATCAATGGGTTATGATCATCTGTTCTTTCCTCACTGCCGGGCCGTTAGAAATACTGAGAAAATAATTACCGGTTGCAAGATCTGATGTTGTAATTTTTATGGAATGATTTCCCTTAGATAACTGACCTGCATATACTTCTTTAACCACTTGTCCCAATTGATTTAAAACTTCCACTTTTAGTTTCTCCGATTGCTGAAGCGTGATTTTCAATTCGGTTGAAGTGTTTGCAGGATTTGGATAAAGCACAAGTTCATCTAAAAGGCTGGTACTTTCATTGATTCCTGTTGCAGTATTTGTATTGGAATTTATGGCTGCTATAGCTGCGTCGATACCATCTTTAATACCCGTAGCTGAAATGTTTGGAGCAATCGCGTTATAATACACGGTATGGTTATTTCCGCCGATCACTACTATTTTAGGCATCCCGTTTGCACCGTAATCCGACATTTTGATGGCATTACTTTTAAACACAGCAGGGTCTGTAATCCCATTCGTTGAACACCAGCTGTTTAAGGTCAGGCAGCTGGTCGTCCCAAAATCGTCTGCCAGATAGTACAACACCTTTCCCGGATTGGCAGTCAGAGCATTTTGAACCTCGGTCTGAGCAGTAAGCGCATCGCTTATACAAGCTCCGCAAGGCATAACCCATATTAATACAACCACCTTTCCTGAATTTAGTTCGCTGAACAGGTTATGGCTGTTTCCTGCACAATCAGTTGCCGTAAAGTCTGTTGCCGTAGTCTGGCAATAAGCAGAAATAGTCATACTTAAAAGAAATGCAAAAGGTATTAGTTTTTTCATGTGTTTAGGTTTAAGTAGTTAATCTGGTCTTTTGTATTGACAGCAGCTATGTAAATTATTATAAACTTCATCAGGAGCTTTAGTATCATCTGTATCATACCCTGCTGCAGAAACTTTCTGTTTGATCTGTATCAGGGTTATTTTAGAAGGATCATAAGTAACTTCGAGGATCCTCGATTTAGTATCCCAGCTCTTTTTCGAAACGCCATCCTTTTTCTTTAATGCTCCTTCAATCGTTTCCTTACACATCTCACAATTGCCGTATACCTTAAAACTCTCTGTTTTCTTATCCGTTTGGAATGAAACGCAAAGAAACAATACAAGCGTTAAGAAAGGATATATTAGTTTTTTAGTGATCATTCGTTTTTAATTATCCGTTTTACATAGTTGTTTTTATCAGTCACTAGATTTACAATGTACAGTCCATTTTGAAATTCCACGGTGTCAATCGAAAGGTTTGAACAGGCAATGGTATATTTGGCAGCGATCAATTTGCCTGTTGCATCAAATACTGTAACGCTCTTAACGGTTTCGTTCCTTACGGAAATGTAGGCGGTATTTTTTACAGGATTAGGGTAAAAAACAACTTCATTAGTCATCGAATGCTTGTTTAACCCGACAGTATTAAGAGGCATTGTGGAAGCGGTCATTAACAAAGTATCAGCGTTATTCTGGAATCCAGGCTCGTAGATTGAAAATGCATCATGGGCAATACCGGGGTTAACCGAATCTGTTTTGAATTGTAAAGTAACATCCTGCGTAGAAAAAGGTGGTATTTCAACCAAGAGGAAATTGTCTGAAGGGCTGTGGCATTGTATATAACAGTAACAAACCGCCCAGTAAGGAGGGATATTGTTTTGGTATCTCTTTACCGACACGGAAATTGTAGCTGCGCTTGTATTTGAAAAGGTGATCGTGCTTGCAAAAATATCTCCGGGAACACCTTGCATTGGACCCGGGTTGCCGTTTACATTTTGCGAAACCTTATGAATAATATAAGATTGCGCATGAATATTGGCCGCACAGATTAAAAGTGTAAATATGAGTGTTCTCATTTTAGTTATCATAAAATTACGAAAAAAGAGTATAATAAACCATTCAAATTTTGGCCATAGCGGGTTTCCGCCCCGCGGGATTTGTAATCAATAGTTCCGCTCCGCAGGATTTTTGAAATCATTACTGTTCGGAATCTATGGATTGCTGAGTAAGTGCGAGACAGGATCAGGGTTACCGCCAGCCATGATGACAATTTCTCGTATCAAATAGTTCTCCAGTTCTTTCCGCTCCGCAGGATTTGCAATCATTACTGTTCGGAACCTTAACAATTGGTTTTTAATAAGTCTTTGCAGAGCTAAAAGGTTCACTTTCAGATTGATTCGATCTTTGTGAGATGAAATTCGAAGCAATACTCAACTACATTTCTGATGATGAGCTCTCTATACTATCAGCTCAAACAAAAGTGGATCACCAAGTAAAAAAGCTTAACGGTTCAATTATTTTCAAGCTAATCCTTTATTCAATGCTCGAG
>Ga0208492_1001621_pt1 | contig 13250 bp, 14 predicted proteins | sample Subbioar_CSW14AB_FD_184820 | JGI IMG/M metagenome (GOLD analysis project Ga0208492, IMG submission 184820) | Serpentinite rock and fluid subsurface biosphere microbial communities from McLaughlin Reserve, California, USA - CR12Mar_CSW14AB (SPAdes) | ecosystem: Environmental > Terrestrial > Deep... | reverse complement strand
CCTGTTGGCCACCCTGCGCCTCGACACGCGCGCTGCCTGCGTGGTGTCCGGCGACACCACCGCGCGCGCCAAACCCTTTCCCGATCCCTTGCTGGCCGGTGCGCGGGATATCGACGTCGCGCCGGACGCCTGCCTGTATGTGGGTGACGCCGAACGCGATGTCGAAGCGGCACGCGCGGCCGGCATGGCGGTGCTGGTGGCGCTGTATGGCTATCTCGCCGCTGATGACAGGCCCGAATCCTGGGGCGGCGACGGCAGCATCGACTGCGCGCGGGACTTGCTGGCGTGGATCTGATCAACGGCGAGCACGCGCCGGCGGGCGACGGTGTCATCGCCCCACCCGACGATTTCTACTACGCAAGTCTTTACCTGCCCGCCACCACCCGCCACACCGTGCGGGTGCTGGAAGCAGTCCGCCGCGCCATCACCGACATTCCCGGCAATTGTTCCGATCGTGGTGTCGCACATCTCAAACTGGCGTGGTGGCAGACGGAGTTGCAGCAACTTGCGAACGGCGCGGCGCGTCATCCGCTGGGCAAGGCGCTGCTGGCGCTGAGCCGCGCGCAACCCGCGCTGCCGGGTATTTTCGACACGCTGCTCGAGGCCACCATCGATGGGCTCAACCAGGCGCCCTTGGCCGATCGCGCCGCGCTGCTGGCGTGGGTCGACGCGCAACACGGCGCGCTGCTCGGGCATTACATCGACATGGGAGCGCCGGTCAGCGACAGCGAACGCCGCGCCATGCGGGCCATCGGCGGTGTGCTGGAACTCGCCTATGCGCTGCGCGGCCTGCGTCAGCATCGACGCGCCACACCCTTGCTGCTGCCCGAGACTGCGTTGCGTGGGGCGCGCTTGAGCGTCGATCACGTGCGTGGCGCATCAAGCTCGCAAGCGCTCGCTGCGGTGGTGCTGCCCGAGCTCGACAGCCTGCGCGCGGATCTGCTCACGCGCGTTGCCGCATTGCCGCGCTCAACGCGTCGCGCGCAACGCCTGCTCGTGACACTCGCGCTCTGCGCCGCCGAGGCGCTGGCCCTGACCCGCGCCGACGGCGGCCAGGTGCTGGAGCGACGCGTGGAACTGCTGCCGGTGCGCAAGCTGTGGCTGGCATGGCGCGTGGCGCACTGGGGCTGAGCGCATCGATCGCGGGCCATGTGGGCGCCTTTGAATGTGCGATTCCATCGCACTGTCAGCTCACCGCGCCGCCATCACCACGCAGCAATCGCACTCGCAGCCGTCGAAAGGCCTGGGCCTCGACCATGTCGGGCAGCAGCACGACCTGTCGTTCGACGCCATCGGCGCAGGCCAGGGTGAAGGTGGTGAGCAGCGGCGAGACCCAGGGCGCGCGCAGCAAGCGCGCGTCGAGACCGCGACCGTCGCAAAATACGACACGCCAGCGCTGACGCGCGCCGAGTTCCAGACGCGCGATGTCACGCGCGTCGGCGGCCCGCGGCTTCCACAGCCCATGGCCCGCGATCGCGAGCAGCAGCAGATTGCGCGGCCAGGAACTCGGATAAGCCAGCGCCATCGTGCAGAAAACCACGACATGCAGCGCGAGGCGCGCGCGTGGCAGCCATGCCGATGGCATGAGATCGAGAATCACCGGTCCGTGGAATCCATTCATCCTACCGATAAGCATAGGACCCATTGCGTCAGCTTGAAATTACCCGGTCATGAAAAGATACTAGGCCCGCGCCGCCGAGCGCGCCCCACTCATCTGAACACCAGGCACCATGGTCACTGACGACGCCACGACTCCGCCGGCCGCGCCCCCCGTCGCGCAAGACCGCGATGCCGAGCCCGTCGCCCAGCCGGCGCCGGAGCGGCCCCGTGAATTCGGCGGCCCCGCCGGGCTGGAACCGACCCGCTATGGTGATTGGGAACGCAAAGGACGATGCGTCGACTTTTGAGCACCTCGTCGATGCTGTAACGGCATCGACCACCGCCGCAAAACCAGCAAAGTGAACGATTAAGCCATGGCCGGAAACCCGCTATCACCGCATTTGCAGATCTATCGCCCGCAGTTGACCTCGGGCATGTCGATAGTGCATCGCATCACCGGCATCGCGCTGTCGCTCGGTACCCTGGTGCTGCTGTATTGGCTGGTGGCCGCCGCCCAGGGCATGGAGGCCTACGAGTCCGCCCAGCGCTGCATCGGTTCCCTGCCCATGCAATTGCTGCTGGTCGGCTGGACCTTCTCGTTCTACTACCACCTGTGTAACGGCATCCGTCATCTGCTGTGGGATACGGGCTGGGGTTTCGAACTCGGCACCGCATACAAGACCGGTTATATCGCCATCGGCGCGGCGGTCGCGATGACCGTGCTGACCTGGGCCTGCGTCATCGCGCAAGGAGGTGCGGCATGAAACTGCAAAGCGATCTGAGCCGCGTGCTGGGCCTGGGCTCGGCCCGCGCGGGTTCCCACCACTGGATACACCAGCGCATGACGGCCATTGCCCTCATTCCGCTGGCACTGTGGTTCGTCACCGCCCTCTTGACCCACATGCACGACGATGTGGTCGACCTCACGAATTGGATCCGTTCGCCCTTCGTGACCGTATTACTGGTCAGCCTGATCGCAGCGATGTTCTATCACGCCAAGCTCGGGCTGCAGGTTGTGATCGAGGATTATTTCCACGTGGAAATCGTCAAGGTCGCCTTGCTGATCGCGATGAAACTCGCATGCGTCTTTGGCGCGCTGCTCGGCATCGTTTCGGTGCTCAAGATCTCTTTCGGAATGACCTGACGGAACACCCCATGCCTGCTGCATACCAACTTACCGAACACAAATACGACGTGGTCGTGGTCGGCGCCGGCGGCGCGGGCCTGCGTGCCACTTTCGGCATGGCCGAAGCCGGTCTCGCCACCGCCTGTCTGACCAAGGTCTTCCCGACTCGCAGCCACACCGTGGCGGCCCAGGGCGGCATGAGCGCCGCGCTCGGCAACATGGGGCCGGACGACTGGCGCTGGCACATGTACGACACCATCAAGGGCTCCGACTGGCTCGGTGACCAGGATGCGATCGAATACATGTGTCGCGAAGCGATTCCGGCCGTCATCGAACTCGAACACTACGGTGTGCCCTTCTCGCGCACCGAAGCCGGCAAGATCTATCAGCGCCCGTTCGGTGGCATGACCACCAATTTCGGCGAAGGCATTGCCCAGCGCACCTGCGCGGCGGCCGACCGCACCGGTCACGCCATCCTGCACACGCTCTATCAGCAGTCGCTGAAGCACAAAGCCGAATTCCTGATCGAATACTTCGCCATTGATCTGGTGATGGACAAGGAAGGCGTGTGCCGCGGCGTACTGGCCTGGGATCTGGCGGACGGCTCCCTGCACTTGTTCCGTGCCCATCAGGTGGTGCTGGCGACCGGCGGCTATGGCCGCAGCTATTTCTCCTGCACCTCGGCCCACACCTGCACCGGCGACGGCAACGGCATGGTGCTGCGCGCAGGCCTGCCGCTGCAGGACATGGAATTCACCCAGTTCCATCCGACCGGCATCTACGGTGCAGGCTGCCTCATCACCGAGGGCGTGCGCGGCGAAGGCGGCTATCTGACCAACTCCAAGGGCGAGCGCTTCATGGAGCGTTACGCACCGAACGCCAAGGACCTCGCTTCGCGCGACGTCGTGTCGCGTTCCATGACCATCGAAATCCGCGAAGGCCGCGGTGTCGGCCCCGATGCCGATCACATCCACCTGCATCTCGAGCATCTTGGCGCCGACGTCATCAACTCACGTCTGCCGGGTATCGCAGAATCGGCCGAAATCTTCGCCGGTGTCGACGTGACCCGCGAGCCGATTCCGGTGCTGCCGACCGTGCACTACAACATGGGTGGCATCCCGACCAACATCCACGGCGAAGTTGTCAACATCAAGGACGGCAACCCCGATGCCGTGGTGCCCGGTTTGATGTCCATCGGCGAAGCGGCCTGCGTGTCGGTGCATGGCGCCAATCGCCTCGGCTCCAACTCGCTGCTCGATCTCGTGGTCTTCGGCCGCGCCGCCGCCAAGCGCTGCGCCGCCACCATCAAGCCCGGCATGAGCCATGCGCCGCTGGGCAAGGACGCGACCGAAGGACTGCTCTCGCACTTCGATGCCCTGCGTCATGCCAATGGCAGCGAGTCGACCGCCAAGCTGCGCCTCGACATGCAGCGCACCATGCAGAACTACGCCGCGGTGTTCCGCACCGGCGACGTGCTGGAAGAAGGCATCGTCAAGCTGAAGGAAGTCTACGAAGGCTTCAAGCATGTGAAGGTCAGCGATCGGTCCATGAAGTGGAACACCGATCTGGTCGAGACCCTGGAACTCGAGAACCTGCTCGGCTGCGCGATGGTCTCGATCGCCGCCGCCGCCAATCGCAAGGAAAGCCGCGGCGCCCATGCGCGCGAGGACTATCCGGATCGCGATGACGAGAACTGGCACAAGCACACCCTGACTTCGCTGACCGACAGCGGCGAAGTGGTCTTCGATTACCGCCCGGTGCACATGTACACGCTGACCGACGAGGTCGACGTGGTGCCGCCCAAGAAACGTACTTACTGAGCACGGATACCGTCATGGCTGAGTTCAAGCTGCCCGCCAATTCCCGCGTCACCGAGGGCAAGACCTACGGCAATGTCAGCGGCGCAAAGCGCGCGAAGACCTTCCAGATCTACCGCTGGGATCCGGATACCGGAGAGAACCCGCGTACCGACAACTACGTCATCGATCTCGACAAATGCGGGCCGATGGTGCTGGACGCGATTCTCTACATCAAGAATGAAATCGATCCGACCCTGACCTTCCGCCGCTCCTGCCGCGAAGGCATCTGCGGTTCGTGCGCGATGAATATCGACGGCACCAACACGCTGGCCTGCACCAAGGCCACCACGTCGGTGAAAGGCACGGTCAAGATCTATCCCCTGCCGCATATGCCGGTGTTGAAGGATCTGGTGCCGGACCTGAGCCACTTCTATGCGCAGTACGCCTCGATCAAGCCGTGGCTGCAGACCAAGTCGCCGGCGCCGCCGGACAAGGAACGTCTGCAGTCGGTGGAGGACCGCGAGAAAATCGACGGTCTGTACGAATGCATCCTGTGCGCCTGCTGCTCGACCAGTTGCCCGAGCTACTGGTGGAACGGCGATCGCTACCTCGGCCCCGCCGTGCTGCTGCAGGCCTATCGCTGGCTGGTGGACAGCCGCGACGAAGCCACCGGCGAGCGTCTCGACGAGCTCGAGGATCCGTTCCGTCTGTATCGCTGCCACACCATCATGAACTGCGCGAAGACTTGTCCCAAGGGTTTGAACCCGGCCAAGGCCATCTCGGAGATCAAGAAGATGATGGTGGCGCGCACGCTGTAAGCGGCGCGTGGACCGGGCTCATCTCAATCAGCTGCGCTGGCGTTGCCGGCGCGGCATGCGCGAACTGGATCTGCTGCTCTCGGGTCACCTCGACCGCCACGGCGACACCCTCTCTGGTCACGGACTCGAAATCTTCGAGCGCCTGCTGGCCAGCACCGACATGGATCTCTACGGCTGGTTCACCGGCCGTGAAACTTCGAACGACGCCGAACTCGCCGCGCTGGTTGCCACCATCGTGCGTGAGGCGCCGCCCGGCCGCAATGGAGCGCAACGATGAGCACCCCCAACCCGTTTGCCGGTCACGAAGCCGTGTGCGACGACGGCGCCAGCGTCACGCCGCCCTGCAAGTCCACGCGCTCGGCGCTCGCCGTCATCGAGGTGACGGGCGAAGACGCCATCGATTTCCTGCACGGCCAGGTGAGCGCCGATATACGCGCCTTGAGTGCCGATCAGACCTTGCTCACCGCCTGGTGCAGCCCCAAGGGCCGCGTGCTGTTCATGCCGCGGCTGCTGCGCACCGGGAACGGCACCCTGATCGCATTGCTGCCGCAGGACCAGAGCGCGGCCTTCATCAAACGCCTGCGCATGTTCGTGTTACGCGCCAAGGTCACCATCGAAGACCGCTCCTCGAGTCACGGCGTGCTGGTGCTGGACGGCGCGGCCGAGCCCGCCGGCGCCGCCGGACTCGTGCTCGGTATCGATGGCGACCGGCGCTGGCTGGTCGGGCCGCGTGAGGTGCTCGCCAGCGTGTGGGACGCGCTCGGCGTGCCGGCGCAGGGCGACAATGCCGCGCGCCTGACCGACATCGCACGCGGCGAAGCGATGCTTCCCGCCGCGCTGACGGACGCGTTCCTGCCGCAGGAGTTGAATCTCGACGTGCTGGCCGGCGTCAGTTTCAACAAAGGCTGCTACCCGGGCCAGGAGATCGTCGCGCGGGTCAAATTCCGTGGCACGGTGAAACGTCGCGTGCAGCGCGTGCGCCTTGCCGCGCACCACGTGCCCGCGCCCGGCGCACGATTGCTCGGCAGTGACGACGCCCACCACGGCACGGTGCTGGTCAGCGCCGCGCTGTCCGCCGGTCACAGTGAGGCACTGGCGGTGATCGATATCGACGCCGGGCCGCTGCATCTTGCCGATGAGTCCGGCTCGTCCCTGGATACCTTGACGCTGCCCTACGCGCTGCCCGGTGCCTGAAGCGCACCACGGTCGCGTGCTGCCGGCGCGGGACTACGTCCCCGCGCCCTGGCTTCCCGGTCCCCATCTGCCCACTCTGTGGGCTGCGCTGTGTCGCGCAATCAGTGTGCCGCCATTGACCCACGAGCGACTGGAACTCGCCGACGGCGATTTTCTCGATCTCTGCTCGACGCCGGACAACGGCGGCCCGTGGGTGCTGGTCTTGCATGGCCTCGAGGGCAGTCATCGCTCGCCCTATGCGCGCGCCATGCTCGCCGCGCTGCACGGCGCCGGTTATCGCGGCGTGCTGATGCATTTCCGCGGCTGCAGCGGCGAACCCAATCGTCTGCCGCGCAGCTACCACTCGGGCGATACCGGCGATGCCGCCGCGGTGGTGGCGCACCTCACCGCGCGCCACGCGTGCCCACCCTTCGCTGCCATCGGCTATTCGCTGGGCGGCAATGTGCTGCTGAAGTGGCTGGGCGAAGCCGGCGCGGCTTGCCCCTTTACGACCGCGGTCGCGGTGTCCGTGCCGTTTTCGCTCGCGGCCTGTGCCGATCGTCTCGCGCAAGGCGCTTCGCGGGTCTATCAGTGGCATCTGGTGCGCAGCATGCAGGCCCGCTTCACCGCCAAGTTCGGCCGTGGCGACAATCCGCTCGGCATCGCCGAAGTGCGCGCCCTCGACAGCTTCTGGCGCTTCGACGACGCCGTCACCGCGCCGCTGCACGGCTTTCGCGACGTGCATGACTACTACGCCCGCGCGAGTTGCGGGCAATACCTGTCCCGCATCGCCATACCGACCCTCATCCTGCATGCCGAAGATGATCCTTTCGTGCCAGCCCACGCGATTCCGCGGGCGACGGAACTCGCTGCGTCGGTCAACCTCGAACTCGCAGCCCATGGTGGTCATGTCGGTTTCATCACCGGCGCGCTGCCGGGTCGCGCCCGCGCCTGGCTGGAGCCGCGCATCATCGCCCATCTCGACGAGGTGCGCGCTGGCTCCGCGTTCGGCGTTGCGGGCTACAATAGCCTTCACACTTAAGCTCGGGGTGGTCCGTGTCGCATCTCAATCCGCGCCTGTTGTTCGCGCTCACCGCTGGCGCCTGCGCCGTGCTGCTCGGCTTCGGCTATTACCTGCAGTTCGCGCGCAACATCGAGCCTTGCCCGATGTGCATCTTCCAGCGCCTATGCTACATGGCCATTCTGGTTGTCACGCTGCTCGGGGCCTTGCACGGCCCGCGACGCGGTGGCGTTTATGGCTATGGCGTGCTGACCACGCTCGCCGCCGTGATCGGCGCCGGCATCGCCGGCCGTCAGACCTGGCTGCAGCATCTGCCCGAAGAACAGGTGCCGGCCTGCGGCCCGGGACTCGAATACATGCTCGAGCAGTTTCCACTCGCGCAGGTCATCAAACAGGCCTTCATCGGCACCGGCGAATGCGCGGCGGTCGATTGGACTTTTCTGACGCTGTCCATTGCCGAATGGTCACTCGCCTGCTTCAGCGCCATCACCCTGGTCCATGTCGCGATGATGTGGTCGCGCGCGACGGCCGAGCGGCGCCTGTTCTGAAGGCCTGATCCAGGATGTCGATGCGCACTCGTCTGCCCTTGCGCGCCGCCCGCACCTCGCTGCTGGCGCTGATCCTTCTCGCCTGCATGCAAGCTGCTTTCGCCGCCGAGCAGTTCGCCGCCAACGCGTTGCGCGGCCTGCATCGCGTCAACGTGGCGGTGGAAGGAATTCCGCCGGATTTCGCGCGCTATGGTTTGCGCAGCGATGAAATGCGCCGGCACGTCGAGGACAGGCTGACCACCGCGGGACTCGAGGTGGCCGATGATGGCGCTGCGCAAAGCGATGCCACGGTCGGCCAGCTGCGCGTGAAACTGACCGCGGTGGAAAGCAGTTACGGCTTTTACTCCTATGCCGTCGCGCTGCAGGTGCGACGCAAGATCCCCTTGTCAGCCGAAGGCGGATTCGTGTCGCAGAACGTGTGGACGAACGGCCAGAGCGGCATCAGCAATCCCAGCGACCTGCGCAAGCTCTACCCGGTCGTCGATCAATTGCTGACCGCTTTCGTGAGCGCGCACGGTAACGACAACGTCGCGGCCGGCGCGCGCTGACACAGGCCGCGCAGCACGCTCAGTCGTCGTAGAACGTCAGTTTCAAGGGCGCCTGCTGCTGGCGCGCATGCATGCGGGTGCGGGTCTTCACGTCGTCGTACACGCCGCTCATCCAGCGCCGTTCCGTCATCGGCCAGGTTTTGAACGAGCGCTCCGCTGGCGTAGACATCGCGCACTTCTCGAGCACGATCACCACGCAGCGGATGGCATCCTTGGGATCGGTGGAGACCTCACGGATGCGGAAGCTCGCCTCGGCGAGGCCCGCGTCGAGCAGGGCCGCACCGAGGCGCGCGCCGAGCTGATTGTGGCCGACCGCCGCCGTGCGATTGCCTTCGAACTGAAACAGGAAGATGCCGCCCGGCGCCAGCACACGCAGTGCCTCGCGGATATAGTTCAGGATCACTTCGGCATCGGTGATGTGCTGAAACACGCCGGCCGACACGCAGTAGTCGACCGAGCCATCGGCCACCGGCAGCGAGGCGCCATCATTCAGGAGGTAGGTGATGTTGGGCAGGCCGGCGCAATAGCGACGCGCACGCGCCAGCATCACGCGCGAGATATCGATGCCGATGACGTGTTTGAAGCGGCAGGCGAAGGGCCTCATGAAACGGCCGACGCCACAGCCTATCTCGAGCAAGGTCGCGGTGCTTGGCTCCTTGTCGCCGTATTCCTCCAGCCGGTCCATCATGCGGTCGACGAAGCGCACACCGGTCAGGTGGAACTCCGCCGGGTCCCAGCGCTGGCCCGGCTGCAGATGGGATACGAAACCAAAGCGGCTCTTGAGACTGAGCACATTCCATAACCAGCGCATGCTTTTGACATGTTGATCCCTGGCCATCTCCTCTCCCCCACTTCCTGTTCGATGTCTGCGTGACGATAGCATCCGTCTCGCGCGCGGCCTACCTTCAGCCGGCGTCGCGCCGCATGCCGTTTCCGCCGCCTAGCCGCGCGTCGCGAGCAACTGCGCGTCGACCACCGCCAGCGCGCTCATGTTCTGCACGCGGCGCACGGTGGCCGAAGGCGCGAGGATATGGGCGGCATGGCGGCAACCGAGCAGGATCGGTCCGACCGACACGCCCTCGCCCATCACGGTCAGTAGATTGAGCGCGATATTGGCGGCGTCCATGCTCGGCATGATGAGCAGATTGGCCTGACCTTCAAGCGTCGAGTCCGCCAGCGCCTTGGCGCGGATGTTCGGAATGAGGGCCGCGTCGGCCTGCATCTCGCCATCGACTTCCAGATCCGGCGCCTGCGCGTGAATCAGCGCGAGCGCTTCGCGCATGCGCAAGGCGCTCGCGGTATCGCGCGTGCCGAAATTGGAATGGGACAACAGCGCGACCTTGGGCGCGAGCCCGAAGCGTCGCACCTGCTCGGCGGCGAGGATGGTGCTCTCGGCAATCTGCGCCGCGGTGGGCTCGGCATGCACATAGGTGTCGCACAGGAACAGCGTGCCTTTGCGCAGCACCAGCACGTTCATCGCCGCCATGTCGCTGACGCCGCCGCGCGTGCCGAGCAGATCGCGCACATGGCGAAGATGGTCGTGGTACTCGCCGACCAGCCCGCACAGCATGGCGTCGGCCGCGCCCTTGCGCACCAGCAATGCGGCGATGACGGTGGTGTTCGAACGCAGTTCGTCACGTGCGTCCTGCAAGGTCACGCCGCGACGCTTCATGATGGCGTGATATTCCTCGACGTACTCGCGATATCTGTCGTCCGATTCGGGATTGACCACTTCGTAATCGCGCTCCGCAAGCATGCGCAGGCCGAGGTCGATGATGCGTTTGGTGATGACCTGCGGGCGCCCGACCAGCACCGGCCGTGCGATGCCGTCATCGACCACCGACTGCACCGCGCGTAGCACGGTCGAGGATTCGCCATCGGCATAGGCGATGCGCTTTCTGTCCTGACGCGCGCGTTCGAACAGCGGCTTCATGAGCAGCACGGACTGGAACACGAACTTGCTGAGCTGATCGCGGTAGTCCTTCAGGCTCGCCAGCGGACGCGTCGCCACGCCGCTCTGCATCGCGGCCTGGGCCACCGCCGGTGCGAGCTCGGTGATGAGCCGCGGGTCAAAGGGCTTGGGGATCAGGTAGTCGGGACCGAAACTCATGCCGTCGCCGCCATAGGCCGCCACGACCACTTCCGAGGCTTCCTGGCGCGTCAGTCGCGCCAGTGCATGCACGCAGGCGAGCTTCATTTCCTCGGTGATGGTGGTCGCGCCGACATCCAGCGCGCCGCGGAACAGATAGGGGAAACACAGCACGTTGTTGACCTGATTCGGATAGTCCGAGCGCCCGGTCGCGATCAAGGCATCGGGCCGCGCGGCGCGCGCGACTTCCGGCAGGATTTCCGGGGTGGGATTGGCGAGTGCGAGGATCAAGGGCCTGGGCGCCATGGTCTTGACCATCTCCGCGGTGAGCACACCCGGCCCCGACAAACCGAGAAAGATATCCGCGCCGACCATCGCGTCCGCCAGGCTGCGATGCAGCGTCTGGCGCGCAAAGAAGGCCTTGTGCTCGTCCATCTGCTCTTCGCGACCGACATGGATGACGCCGGCCCTGTCGGTGACCAGAATGTTCTCGCGCGGCAGCCCCAGGGAATACAGCAGTCGCAGACAGGCTATCGCCGCCGCGCCGGCGCCCGAGGCCACCAGTTTCACCTCGGCGATATTCTTGCCGACCACTTCCAGCGCATTGATGATGGCCGCCGCCGAGATGATCGCGGTGCCGTGCTGGTCGTCGTGAAAGACCGGAATCTTCACCCGGTCCTTCAACTTCTGCTCGATGAAGAAGCACTCCGGTGCCTTGATATCCTCGAGGTTGATGCCGCCGAAGGTGGGTTCCAGGCTGGCGATGATGTCGACCAGCTTGTCCGGATCGGTCTCGTTGATCTCGATGTCGAAGACATCGATGCCGGCGAACTTCTTGAACAGCACCGCCTTGCCTTCCATCACCGGCTTGGCGGCCAGCGGGCCGATGGCGCCGAGGCCGAGCACCGCCGTGCCATTGGTGATGACCGCCACCAGATTGCCGCGCGCGGTATAGAGCGAGGCGCTGTTGGGATCGGCGACTATCGCCTCACAGGGCGCGGCCACGCCCGGCGAATAGGCCAGTGCGAGATCGTTCTGATTGGCGAGCGGCTTGGTCGGGGCGATTTCGATTTTGCCCGGCCGCGGATTGACGTGATATTCGAGGGCGCGCGCGTAGAGGTCGTCGTCTTTTCGAGTCGTCACAGTGGGTAGCTCCGCTAGGGTTCATGAACGGCCTTGCGCGACACCGAACAGGCGTCACCAGGCCGCGCGCCACGGAGCACCGCACTCACTGCATGGGAAAGCCGGGCGGCATCTGCCCGCGCATTCCGCGCATGAGATTCTTCAGCGCTCCCTTCTTGGTCATCTTCTTCATCATCTTCTGCATCTGCAGGAACTGCTTGAGCAGCTTGTTGACGTCCTGCACCTGGGTGCCGGAGCCATTGGCGATGCGCACCTTGCGCGAGGCCTTGATGATGGCCGGGAACTCGCGCTCCTGCGGCGTCATGGAATCGATGATAGCGGCGAGCTTGGTCAATTCCTTGTCATTGACCTGATTCTTGACCTTGTCCGGCAGGTCGCCCATGCCCGGCAGCTTGCCGAGCAGTGCCTGCATGCCGCCCATATTGCGCATCTGATCTATCTGGTCGCGGAAGTCCTGCAGATCGAAGCCCTTGCCCTTCTTGAGCTTCTCGGCGACTTTCATCGCCTTTTCCTGATCGACCTTCTGCTCGACTTCCTCGATCAGCGACAGGACGTCGCCCATGCCGAGGATGCGCGAGGCGACGCGATCGGGATGGAAAGGTTCGAGGCCATCGGTCTTCTCGCCGGTACCGAGGAACTTGATGGGCTTGCCCGTCACGCGACGCACCGACAGCGCGGCGCCGCCACGCGCGTCGCCATCGGTCTTGGTCAGCACCACACCGGTCAGCGGCAGGGCGTCATTGAAGGCGCGTGCGGTCGCGACCGCATCCTGACCCATCATGGAGTCGATGACGAACAGGGTTTCGTGGGGCTGGACGGTGCCGTGGATGCGTTTGATCTCGTCCATCATCGCGTCGTCGATGGCGAGACGGCCGGCGGTATCGACGATGAGCACATCGCAGAAATCACGCTTGGCGGCGTCGATGGCGGCGAGCGCATCGGCGTCCCTGCCCTGGCCTTCGAGCATGCGCGCCTTCTTTAACGCCTCGTCCTTTTCCTTGCGCGCCTGTTGTTCGGCGAGGCCGCGCTCGATACCGTCGAGCAGGGCGGTCAGCTCCGGTTCACCCGGATACTCATTCAAGGTCTTCTGCAGCAGCACGCGCGCCGAATCCCACTGTGAAGCCGCGATGCGCTTTTTTGCCTCGGCCGCCGTGCCTGTAACCGCCTCGCGCTTTTTGGCGAGTTGGCGTTCGGCCTCGATCTCGCGTTCGAGGTCGCGCAGCATGGGCGAGTCGCCGTGTTTGGCGCGCACGGACTTAATCGTTTCGATGGCTTGATCAAGCGCGCCTTTCGCTCGCTGGTCCCGCGCGGCGGCCAGTCCAGCGTCGCGCTCTTTGTGCGACGCCTCTTCGCGCGCCGATTGTTCGGCTCGAGCGATCAAGCTGG
>Ga0208492_1001620_pt1 | contig 13255 bp, 7 predicted proteins | sample Subbioar_CSW14AB_FD_184820 | JGI IMG/M metagenome (GOLD analysis project Ga0208492, IMG submission 184820) | Serpentinite rock and fluid subsurface biosphere microbial communities from McLaughlin Reserve, California, USA - CR12Mar_CSW14AB (SPAdes) | ecosystem: Environmental > Terrestrial > Deep... | reverse complement strand
TCGCGCCCGTAAGGAGGCCAGCCGTTATCTGCTCGCCGTGCGCGACAGCGAACGGCCTCCAAACGAAAAGGGCCTTCCCCCGCAATCGACCTTCACCACGCAAAAGCCGATGCTCGAACGGTGGAAGACTTATCTGGGTAAGGCCGATCGCGCCAAGGACCCGGTCTGGAAGGCCTGGTTCGATCTGGCCGCCCTGCCTACGGAAAAGTTCGCGGAACTGTCTCCGGCGGTGATCCGCACGCTGGGAATGCTCGATGCCAAAGCGGTGCATCCGGCAATCAGAGAAGCTTTGCTTGCCGAACCGCAAATCAAGACTCTTTCCCAGGTTGCCACGGCCTATGGCAGGGCATTCGACAAGGCGATCGCCGCCAAACCCGATGACCCGAATTTCGTGGCGGTGCGCAAGGTGCTATTTGACGCCGATTCGCCGTGCACGCTTCCAAACGAAAAGATTGAGCGCTTTTTCACCCGCGCCGATCGCAACGAACTGAGCGGCCTGAAGGCCAAAATCGACGCTTACAATGCCGGCTCGCCCGGTGCGCCGCCGCGAGCGATGGCGCTTGAAGAAAAGCCCAAGCCCAACGACCACCGGGTGTTTTTGCGCGGCAATCCGGGCATGCCCGGCCCTTCGGTCAAGCGCCGATTTCCCGAAGTGCTCTACACAAGCGAAGTCAAAACCTTCGAAAAGGGGGGAGGCCGACTGGAATTAGCCCAGGCCATCGCAAGCCCCACCAATCCGCTCACGGCCAGGGTGTTCGTCAACCGGGTCTGGATGCTCCATTTCGGCGAAGGTCTCGTGAGAACCCCCGGCGACTTCGGCGTGCGCGGCGAGCTTCCCACCCACCCCGAACTGCTCGATTACCTGGCGGCAACCTTTGTGGAAAACGGCTGGTCGATCAAGAAGCTACACAAGCAGATTTTGACAAGCCGGGCCTGGCGTCAATCGAGCGACGGCAGCGCGGACAGCCTGGCGCGCGATCCGGAGAACCGCCTGCTTGCCCACGCGAATCGGCGCCGCTTCGAATTCGAAATTCAGCGCGATGCCATGCTCTTCGTGGCGGGCAGATTGAAGTTAGAGCACGAGGGACCTTCGGTCGACCTGCTCACCGCGCCCTATCCGCTGAAGCGTACGATCTACGGATTCATCGACCGGCAAAACCTGCCCGGCCTTTACCGAACCTTCGACACCGCCAGCCCCGATTTGGCGACGCCAAAAAGGCACAACACCACGGTGCCCCAGCAGGCCCTCTTCTGGATGAACCACCCCTTCACGCTTGAGTTGGCCCAGGCCCTGGCATCGCGTAAGGAAGTAACATCCGCTGCCAGCCCCCAGGATCGCATTACGGTCCTTTACCGGATCTTATATGGACGAAACCCCGATGCGAGCGAACTGAGACTGGGGCTTGAGTTCCTGCAATCAACTGCCGATTTTGTGGGACCGCCCGCTCCGGGTGAAGTACTTCCGCTGGATCAATATGTCCAGGCGCTTTTGTGCGCCAATGAATTCGTGTTTTTGGACTGATTTCCAAAAGAGGCGTCATGCTTGCAAATCGCTTGAATTTTGAGCCGATGAACCGCCGCGATTGGTTGAGCCGGATGGGTATGGGCATGGGCGGCCTGGGCCTGTCGGCCCTTCTTGGCCAGCAAGAGGCCCGGGCCGCAACACCTTTGGCACCGCGTGGACCGCATTTTCCCGCCAAGGCCAAGCGTGTCATCCATCTGTTCATGAATGGGGGCCCGAGCCATGTCGACACCTTCGACCCCAAGCCCGAGCTGACCAAACAAAACGGCAAGGTCCTTTCCCGGCCCAACCTGGGCACCGAGCGCAAAACCGGCGCGGCCCTGGGATCCCCCTTTGCCTTCAAGAAATATGGTCAGTCGGGCCTCGAAATCTCCGACCTCTTTCCTCATGTGGGCAAGATGGCCGATGAGCTTTGCGTCATCCGCTCGATGCATGGCGATGTGCCCAATCATGAACCCTCGCTCATGATGCTCAATTGCGGCGATTCGCGCCTGATTCGGCCGAGTATGGGAAGCTGGGTCACTTACGGTCTAGGCGCCGAAAACGAGAATCTGCCTGGCTTCATCGCGATGTGTCCGGATGGCTATCCCATTCAGGAAACCCAGAACTGGCAGGCCGCGTTCTTGCCCGGGGTATTCCAGGGCACGTACATCAATACGCGCAATACCGAGATTGACCGATTGGTCGAGAACATCCGCAACGCCAAGATTCCCCTTTCCGCTCAGCGGCGCCAGCTCGATCTTCTTGGCAAATTGAACTCCAAGCACGCGGAAAAGCATCCGCCCGATGCCGGTTTGGAAGCGCGTATTCAGTCGTTTGAGCTGGCTTACCGCATGCAGCTCGACGCGGCCGACGCATTCGACATTACGCGCGAATCGAAGCAGACGTTGGAACTGTACGGCAACGAACTGCAAGGCCGGCAGATGCTCATTGCCCGCCGCCTGATCGAACGAGGCGTGCGCTTCGTGCAGGTATGGCATGGCGCCGGGCAGCCCTGGGACAGCCACGACGACCTCGCCTTCAACCATCGCAATCTGGCCAAGGAATGCGACCAGGGCATTGGCGCCCTGCTCTTCGATCTTAAGCAACGGGGAATGCTCGACGACACGCTGGTCATCTGGGGCGGCGAATTCGGCCGCACGCCGACGGTCGAACTCCCCACTCCGGGGGCCAATCAGGGCAAGGTCAATGGCCGCGATCATAACCACTGGGGCTTCACCATGTGGATGGCGGGCGGTGGTGTTAAAAAAGGACATGTCCATGGGGCCACGGATGAATTCGGCTTCAAGGCCGTGGAAAAGCCGATGCATTTCCACGATCTGCAGGCGACGATCCTTCATTTGCTGGGGTTTGATCACGAGCGCTTGACTTACCGATTCGCGGGACGAGATTTTCGGCTAACAGATGTTCACGGACATGTCGTGCGGGATATCATTGCCTAAAGCCCTGAAGTTTATCAGGGATCTTCTCCCGGAATTTCATGATCGACACTCCCGAAACTGGCGATGAAAACGCCTCGGCGCTGGGGCTTTCGCGCAACGATGTGATGCTCTTGAGCATTCTCATCGAGGCGGGAATGGGTGCATTGGCGCTCATCATTGGCTGGTTGATCGCGGTGCCCTTTCACGCGACGATTCACCTGTCGCCGCCCAACTGGGTCTCACTGGCGCTTGGGGTTGGCTTTGGTGTGGCGGCGGCGGCCGTGGCGCTCTTGGTGCAGCGGTTGCCCTTGGGATTCGCCAAACGATTGCGCGAAAAGGTCGATCGGATCGCCACCGAGATGTTGGGGGAATGCAATGTCCCCGATCTGATTGGCATATCTCTTTTGGCCGGGGTGGGCGAAGAGCTTTTGTTTCGCGGCCTGATTCAGCAGGGGCTTAGCCAGTACGGTGTAAGCACGCCGGTGGTGATCGTGCTGGTCGCGGTGCTATTTGGGCTACTGCATAGTTTGAGCATCGCCTATGTCGTCGCGGCGGCGATCGCGAGTGTGGGTTTGTCGGTGCTTTATCTTTACACGGGCGATCTGGTTTCGGTGATGGTGTGCCACGCGGTCTACGACCTGGTCTTGCTTTTGGTGGCGAAGTGGACGAGTGAAGAAGAAGGGGAGTAGCAGCGGCGAAAATGCCAAATAGACCAATTTCAGGTTGATCGGGTGCCGTTTTCAGCCGCCATTTTTGGCAGACCATTCAATGACTGCGATTTCTTGATTGTGCAGAAGCGTCCAAAGGTTCAGGATGATCCGTTGCTGCTAGCACGCCAGCAATGGGATCGGTCGCCCAGGCAGATTGGGCGGAGTCCTGGCGAAGATCCATTTCCTGTTGCCGCAGTTTTCTCAGCCTTCCTACCGATTTCACCATAGTCTCGGAAGGAAAGGGGGAAATCAGGCTTCTAAGCTCCTCCGTGCCGATTTTGCGCTCTTTTGCCTCTTTAATCAAATCAGTCAAGCCATCGATCTCAATGTCTCGGTTATCGTAGACACCACGGTATCTATCGGGCATTTTATTTAATTTTATTTCCTCTTCTGCAAATTGCGATGATTGAATTTTTTCATTTGAATCATTTTTCTTACCAATAGTAGATATTTCTTTATAATACATCTCGGTTAATCGTTTTTTGATTTCGTAATTGCCAATAAACATGAAAAAAGACATGTATTCAAGAACGCCATATAAGTTCCAGAAATTCAACTTCCCGAGAGAACTCGCCTCAGCTAGTTCAGGATGCAATCCCTCCATACCCGGCCTCTTGTTACTTGGCGTTTCGCTCTGAGCGGGACGAACTTTAGCAGGCCTTTTCAGCGCGCGGCATCCTTCGCCATTCCAGGTTCCCACGCGCCCTCGACCTTGTAAAACTTGCGCAACCGGACGAGTTCTTCGGCCAGTTGAGCGCGAACCTCCCGGTACGCCGGATCGGCGAAAACCGACCGCTTCTCCGTGGGATCCTTGACCAGATCAAATAACTCCCACTCGTCGCGCTGATAGTAGTGAATCAGCTTGTGCGTCGCCGTGCGCACCCCGTAATGGCGTGGCACCATGTGCACGGCTGGGTATTCGTAGTAGTGGTAATAAATCGATTTGCGCCAGTCGGCGGGCGTCTTGCCTTCAAGCGCTCCCACCAGGCTCGCACCCTGCATACCGGTAGGAACCTGAGCGCCGGCGGCCTGCAAAAAGGTCGGTGCGAAGTCGAGGTTTTGCACGAGGTCAGTGTTTTCGCTGCCTGGCTTCACTTTGCCCGGCCAGCGGACAATCAGAGGCATCTTCAACGAGTAATCGTACATCCAGCGCTTGTCGAACCAGCCCTTGTCCCCCAGGTAAAACCCCTGGTCGGATGAATAGACGACGATCGTGTTCTCTGCCAATCCCTTGTCGTCGAGATACTTGAGCACCCTCCCCACGCTCTCATCCACTCCCGCCACACAGCGCAAGTAATCCTTGAGGTACCGCTGGTATTTCCAGCGCACCAATTCTTTCCCCGTTGGCTTGGCCTTGTTGAACGCCTCGTTTTCCGGTTCGTAGTACTTATCCCAAAGCGCTTTCTGAGCCGGCGTCAAGTTGCCCGGCGCCTTGAACTTCAAATCGGTATCGGTCAGGTGGCGCTCGATCGTCATTTCTTGCTGCTTGGCCCCCGGCGCCAGCCCGGACCAATCGTCAAAGAGCGAATCGGGTTCCGGAATGTCGTGATCGCGGTAAAGACCAATCTGATTGGGGCCGGGTGCCCATTCGCGGTGCGGCGCCTTGTGCTGGCACATGAGTAGAAACGGCTTCGACGCGTCGCGCTCCTTGTCCAGCCAGTCGATCGCCATGTTCGTGATGATCTCGGTGACGTAGCCTTCGACCTTGATGTTTCCCTTCGGCGTCTTGAAATTGGGGTTGTAATAGAGGCCCTGACCCGGAAGGACTGTCCACTTATCAAATCCGGTCGGGTCACTCACCAGATGCCATTTGCCGATCATGGCGGTTTGATATCCGGCCGACTGGAGCATCTTGGGAAAAGTCGGCTGAGCGCCATCAAAACGAGAGTCATTGTCGTAAAAGCCGTTCAAGTGGCTGTGCTTGCCCGTCAGAATGACCGCCCGGCTCGGCCCGCAGATGCTATTGGTGCAAAAACAGTTGCGAAAAAGCATCCCTTCGCGCGCAAGCCGGTCCATATGGGGAGTTTTGTTGATCTTGGAACCATAAGCGCCGATCGCATGGCTGGCATGATCATCGGTGAAAATAAATAATATATTTGGCTTTTTTTGAGTCTGCGAATAAGCCATCTCGCTCGCGCAAAAAATAACGAGCAAAGAGACAAGAATTCTCTTGGCCGCAATCATGGCGTCATCCTCATGGTCATGAAAGTTGGCGGGCGACCAGATAGAGTCAAGTTGACATTATCGTGGAGTCGCTCAACTGGGCAAGGACAGCCAGAGCGCGGCCCTGACGCTCATGGTGAATACGCGAAATCTTCTCCTTTGGACGCAGACCTCGGTGGACAGCACTTGGGCCCGCGTATGTCCTTTCCCTCCGGTTCGCCCACCCCCCACATTCTCCCCCTTGGAAATCCGGGCAATTTCGGCATCCTTTCACTATCTAGACGATCCGGAGTAAGGCCTGACCCATGGCGCATGATTTGTTTGGACCCGAGGTCCGCGATATTGTCCAACGCAAGGATTACCCTGCGATGGAAGCCTTTTGTGAGGTGCTTCACCCCGCCACCGTCGCCGAAGCCCTGGAAGGAGAGCTGGAACCGACCGGCGTCTGGGACTTCATTCGCCATGTCAGTCCGGAAAATCAAACCGCGATTTTCTCTTATTTGGGCCACGAAACACAAGAATCTCTCGTCGCCGCGGCCGCGCCCCAGCAGATGGCGCGCATCATCGAAACCATGTCCCATGACGACCGGGCCGATCTGTTGCGCCGCCTCGATCCCAAGGTGGGCGAATCGCTTCTGCGGTTAATCGACGAAGCCGACCGCAAGGACATCGCCTCGCTGACCCGCTACGGCGAAAACACCGTCGGCGCGCTCATGACGACCGACTATGCCTGGCTGCCTGAGAATCTCACGGTCGAAGAAGCACTCGAACGCCTGCGGCTGCAGGCGCCCAACAAGGAAACGATCTATTACATCTACATCGTTGACGATCAACGACGCATCGTCGGCGTCGTCACCTTGCGCAATCTCATTTTGGCGAAGCGCCAAACCCTGATTTCCGACATCATGGAAACCCGGATCGTCACGGTGAACGCCGACGACGAGCGCGAGCAGGTGGCCCGCGAACTCGCCCGCTACGACCTCATCGCCTTACCGGTCGTCGATAACGACAAGCGCCTGGTCGGCATCGTCACCCATGACGACGTCATCGACGTGGTCGTGGACGAAGCAACCGCCGACGCCCACCGAATGGGCGCCGTCGATCCGCTAAAAGACGACTACCTCGAAACCTCGTTCACGACGATGTGGCAAAAGCGAGCGATCTGGCTGTCTTGCCTGTTCGGCGCCGAGCTCCTCACCTTCACCGCCCTGGCTTCCTTCGAGGATTCGATTGCCAAGGTGGTGGTTTTGAGCCTGTTCGTGCCCCTTTGCATTTCAACGGGCGGCAATTCGGGCTCGCAGGCCGCAACGCTGATCACGCGCGCCATGGCGCTGGGTCAGGTACGCATCGACAACTGGTTCAAAGTGCTGCGCCAAGAAATTTGGATGGGCTTGGCGCTGGGTCTGACTCTGGGGCTGATCGCCTTTGTCCGCGGATTTTTAACTCCCGAAGACGTACGTGCCGCGACCCCTCCACGCCACGACGCCTTCACGATCAACTTGCCCGCGGGAAGTACCGAACTGGCGATGGCCAAGAACGGGCACATCATTCTTCCACCCGGCTGCCGCCAGACGATCACCCCGAAAGCCGACGACGTTCACCATTTGAAGTTGCCCGAACACGCGACGATGCCCGCGCCGGTTCCTCTCGATAACGGCGAAATCCAGTACCAGTTTCCCGCGGGCTGCACCTTTCCCCGCGAAGCGGTGCGGGCGGCGGACTTGGCGCTGGTGGTGGCCATTTCCGTGGCTTTGATTTGCTTGTGGGGCACGATCGTGGGAGCCATGCTCCCGCTGGTATTTCAGCGATTCGGGGTCGATCCCGGTATCGCCTCGAGTCCCTTCGTGGCCACCGCGGTCGATGTCACCGGCATCGTGATTTTCTTTTCGACTGCCAACTGGATCCTTGGGCCCTTCATGGCGCATTGAGCCAGGCCTGATCCTTTCGCTTTGAGTTCTTCATTTTCTTCGAATGGTTTCAACTCAGGTTTTCTCGAAGAAAGCCTGATCGGACCCAAGGGACTTACTTGATCAGGCCATTGGCCGCAGTGATGATCTGTTCCTCGATCGCGGGAGCCCAGGTGGAAGGCAGCCCGTAGTAGACCATGGAGGTGGCCCCTTCGTATCCGCCGTCCTTCAGGACCTTGGTTGACGGGATATAGGCCATCACATCGTTGCTGTAGCCATCGACCCAGAGCGTTTTCCCTTTGTTTTCGGCCTTGAGGCGCAAACTGTATTCGACTGTGACCTCACCTCCGAGATGAACCCAGACGGGCCCGGTTCCCAGGTGCCAGACCTGAATCGGATAGGGGTAAGTCTCATCGAGTTTGCGGTCGACCATCATTTTTTGTAATAGGTAAGCGCCGCGCGCGGCCTGGTAGCGATCCATCGAAATCGACATCTCAAAGAGCTTTTCTCGCGTCGGAAGTTCGGCATAACCCAGCGGAATTTCTTTGTATTGGGAACGAAGCGTTCCCGAGATTTCCGGCGTGGTCACGGCCAGCACCTTGTCGACGGCATCGGCAAGCTGGTTGCCATACTGCTTGGCGAGCTCGACTTTTCGGCGCGGAAGCGGATTTTGATCGGCGCCGCAGCCGGCGCAGAATAAGGCCATGGCCCCCGGATGGCGCTTTTCCAATTCCAACATGCCAAACCCCGGGTAGTCGCCGCACCATTCGTAGGAATCCAGCGTGGTGGCATGGCAGGCATATTCGCAGACCAGGCCGCGCAAATTCCCCTTGAGGTCCTGAACGACGAGCACCGGCACCGCGTGATCGACCGGTCCCTTCAGTTCGCCCGCCTCGCGAATCTTGGGGACATCGGCTTCCTTGTTGTTGCGCCGATTCACGGCGAACGAGGCGTTGCCCATCCCATGAGAGATCCGCGCGGGAGTCAGATCGAGCAGCGCTCGGCGCGCCACCGATACCGAGGTATCGATCAAGTTTTTCGTGTATTTGTCCACCAGAAGGTTTTCGATCGGTCCCAGAAAATACATCGCCCGCAGGTTTTGCCCGACCACTGGCCCGCAGTGGGTGTGGGAGCAATTGATGCAGATCGAACCCGGGTCCATTTGGGCGGCACGCGCAATCTGCGTGCGAATCTGACTGGAAGTGTCGCGGTCGATGCCGACCAGATCCAGGGTGATCAGGATCACCTTGTTTCCCTGAGGATCCTCCAGGGCCACGGCCTTGGCCCAGAGATCGTGCAGCGTGCCCGTGGCCGGTTTGTTCCGGCTGGCATAGCCCGACATCCACATCGGCCGATCAGGGGTGATGGCCGTTTTGGCGAATCCCGCCTTCCAGGATCCAGCGGTGCCCTGGTTATTCGCCTGAGCATGTGCCTGGCTTGAGGAAAACCACGCAACCAGACACAACCATAAAAGTGACGAAAGCGATTTCATGGCGTCGATTCTTGAAGGTTGGCGAAGGAGGGAACACGCCTAAGCTCCAAGCTAATTCCTCGCGCAAAATCCGCCAGGGGCGAGCCCATCAATCCCAAAATTTCCTGGCCAGAGATTTCCCAAGACCATCCCACGAATCGCCGATCCAAACGCGAATCGAAACACTCCGTCGATTCGGCCTCCCTGTTTGTCATTTCGATGCAATGATGCGAACCGTCAGGGGGGATCGCCAGGCCAGGCTTTCCTTTTCTCACCGATTCCTCCCCGGATTGCCCCCCGCCGCGCCCACGCCCGACAATAAAATGAAATCAAGTAACTTCTCGGGCTGCCCCCTGCTTTCTCCCTCTTCGGTTGCGCACTGGACCCATGATGATCGCTCCCCTCCTTGGTGGATGGCTGGTTCTGGCCCTTGTTGCCCCAGACGATCTTTCGGCCCAGGTGAATCAGATATTTCAATCCCGTTGCCTTTCCTGCCACGGCCCCGCCCATAAGGGCGGGTTGCGCCTCGACCGCAAAGCGGCGATTTTTGAAGGAGGGGCTTCTGGACCGATTCTCAAGGCCGGGAATGCCCGCGCGAGTGAAATCTTCCGCCGCATCGGCAGTGCCGATCTCAAGACACGCATGCCCCCCAAGGGCGATCCGCTTTCCGCCAAAGAGATTGACCTGATCACTCGTTGGATCGATGCCGGCGCTCCCTGGAGCGTCATTGATTCCACGAGAGATCCCCGGCTCGATCACTGGGCGTGGCAGCCTCTGCGTAATGCCCAGCCGCCGGAGACAATTCCACGAAACGGTACGCCTGAGTCTCATCACCCGATCGATCGTTTCGTAAACGAGCGCCTGACGCAGTCGGGCCTGACTCGCGCACCTCAGGCCGATCGCCGCACACTCATCCGGCGGCTTTCCTTCGATCTGCTCGGCTTGCCGCCCAAGCCAGAGGAAGTGGCCGCTTTTGAACGCGACGCCGATCCCAATGCCTACGAGAAATTGGTCGACCGTTATCTTGCATCGCCCCACTATGGCGAGCGCTGGGCCAGGCACTGGCTCGACATTGCCCACTACGCCGACACCCATGGCTTTGAAAGAGACCAGCGCCGCGACCATGCCTGGCGCTATCGCGACTGGGTCATTCAGGCGTTCAATGACGACATGCCCTTCCATCGCTTCCTGGAGGACCAGATCGCCGGCGATGTACTCAGGCCCACGGACTCCAAGGCGATCATCGCGACCGGCTTTCTCGCGGCCGGTCCCTGGGATTTTGTCGGCCAGGCCGAAACACCCAGTCCCGTGCTCAAGCGCCAGGCCCGCGCCGACGACCTCGACGATATGTTGACTCAGGTGATCGCCGCGACTTGCGGCATCACGATCAATTGCGCCCGCTGCCACGATCACAAGATCGACCCGGTCAGCCAGCGCGAGTATTACTCCCTCATTTCGGTTTTCTCAGGCGTCACGCGCGGCGACCGGGAGGCCGATCCGGCCGCATCCAAGAAGCTCGCGGATGAAAAACAGGAGCTGAGCCGGCAGATCGCGGAGCTGGAAAAGGATCTGGCCAAGCTGGAACAAAGAGGTCTCGATCTGGCCGACCTCGTCGGTGGCGGCGACGGCCGTGGCAAGGGCACTGCAGGGCTGGGGATCAACCTGGTCACTGGCAAACCTCAGAAAGAAAAGACCGCCATGGTGCCTTCGGGCCACACGAACCAGTTTGCCCGCGTCGAAAACCCGTTCATCGATGGCGTGGTCATCGTTCAAGGCGGGCCAAAATCCAAAGTCCCCCTCAGTTCCACCGGCCTCTTCACCGACAAGATTCCTGTGACCTCGGGACAGGCCTGGGATGCCATCCGCCATGGTCCCGTAAACGAACAAAAAGCGACCACGATTGGAGCGATCGACTACGGCTCCAACGGTCATTCTCTTTTGGGTCTGCATGCCAACGCGGCCATCACTTTCAACCTCGCGCCGTTTCGCCAAGAACTCACAACCAAGAATTCCGGTGGCTCGTCCTTACGCTTTCGCGCGGCGATCGGTTACGGCGGTCGTCCTGCCGCAATGAACACGGCGGCCGATGCCTGGGTTCTGGTTGATGGGCAGATTCAATATTTCGCGAGCGGAGTCGGTCCGCGCTCCGCGCCAATTGCGGTCGATATCGAATTACCCGTTTCCGCCCAGTTCCTGACCCTGATGGCCACCGAAGGCAAGGACGGCAATATCGGCTTTGATCAAATCTTTTTTGGCGATGCCAATATTCAACTCGCCAAAGTCGCCGCCTTGACCGACGAGCAAAAATCGCAAAAGGAACGATTACAAAAAGAATTGACGGAAAAGCGTAAGCGCCAGTCTCAGTTGGGCGAACCTGCCAAGGTGTATGGCGTCGTATCCGGCACCGCGCCGGAGGTTCGCATTCAAAAGCGCGGCAATCCGGAACAGACGGGCGACATGGTCTCCCCGGGAGCGTTTGGCTTAATTCAGGATCTTCCCGCCGCGCTAGGGAGTGGTTCAACCCCCGAAGGAGACCGGCGCAAGGCGCTGGCTGGCTGGATCACCGACGCGCGCAATCCGCTGCCTTCGCGCATCATCGTCAATCGTCTTTGGCATCATCATTTCGGCTTGGGGATCGTCGACACTCCCAGCGACTTCGGCCTGGCGGGCGGCAAGCCGACCCATTCCGAACTGCTCGACTGGCTTGCCGGCCAGTTGCGTCAGAACCAGGGCTCGCTCAAGGCGATTCATCGCCTGATCTGCACGAGCGAAACCTACAAACAAAAATCCAACATCGCCAACGACCAGGCTCGTTCCCTCGATGCGCAAAACCGGCTTCTTTGGAAACAAAACCCCAGGCGCCTCGACGCCGAATCACTGCGCGACGCGGTGCTCTTTACCAGCGGAACGCTGAACCCAGCGATGTTTGGCCCCGGGTTTCGCGACTTCAATTACAAGGAAGAGTACGCTCCCGTCTATGGTTACATCACTCCTGACCAGCCCGAATTGTGGCGCCGCAGCATTTACCGCTTCATCGTGCGAACCACGCCGCAGCCTTTGTTGACAACGCTCGACTGTCCCAACCCGGCCAGCCTCACTCCGGCGCGCAACGCGACCACCACCGCCTTACAGGCGCTGGCTCTGCTCAACAACGACTTCCTGCTGCGCCAGTCAAGCCATTTCGCGGCGCGGCTGGAAAAGGAGTTCCCAGGCAACGATGAGGCCAAGATCGAACGCGCCTTTGTCCTCGCGCTTTGCCGGCCGCCCTCATCCGACGAAAAAGGGGCGGCCCTGGCCCTGGCGCGCAAGCGCGGCCTGGAGCAGTTTTGCCGCATGCTTTTCAATGCGAACGAATTTGTTCATCTGGATTGATTCATGAAGCCTTCCTTGCCGTTATCCTCACTGCTAGCCCGACGCCAGTTCCTGGCACGCACCGGGACGGGCCTCGGAACCCTGGCCCTTTCCTACCTTTTGGGCCGGGAAAATCGCCTCATGGCCGATGGCCCCGTATCGCCCTTGGCGGCTAAGCCTGCCCAGTTCGCCCCCAAGGCCACGGCGGTCATTGAGATCTTTTGCCCCGGGGGACTGAGTCATGTCGACACCTGGGATTACAAACCGGGTTTGGAAAAATCGCACGGCAAACCGTTTGACGCGGAACTGGGCAAGCAAACCTTTGCCGGAGTGGCGGGAACCTACGCGAAGAGCTTCTGGAAATTCCGCCAACATGGCCACTGCGGGAAGGCGATCAGCGATCTGTTTCCCGGCATGGCCCGGCATGTCGACGAGATCGCTTTTTTGCATTCGATGCAGAACAAGTCGGCGCTTCATGGCCCCGCCATGTTCATGATGAATAGCGGTTTCATCCAGCCCGGATTTCCGAGCATGGGTTCGTGGGTCGGTTATGGCCTGGGCAGCGAATCGGAGAACTTGCCTGCTTTTGTCGTGTTGCCCGATGTGCGCGGCCTGCCCCCCGGCGGCGTGCTCAACTGGGGCGCCGGTTTTCTTCCCGCGGTCCATCAGGGTACGGTCGTCGACCCCTCGGCGGGCAAACCCGCCATCGC
>Ga0208492_1001619_pt1 | contig 13274 bp, 12 predicted proteins | sample Subbioar_CSW14AB_FD_184820 | JGI IMG/M metagenome (GOLD analysis project Ga0208492, IMG submission 184820) | Serpentinite rock and fluid subsurface biosphere microbial communities from McLaughlin Reserve, California, USA - CR12Mar_CSW14AB (SPAdes) | ecosystem: Environmental > Terrestrial > Deep... | reverse complement strand
GCCGCGGCCTTGAGTGCCAGTCCGCCGCCCATGTCGAAGCCCCACGCGGCTTCCCGCTCTTCGGACGACCAGCGGACGTTATCCGTCCCGCGCGTGCCGAGTCGAACTTGCGGTTGCCACGACAGGTCGACAGCCTGCACTCCCTGGAACGCGAGCAAGATCGCGACCCACCCCGACCTCTGAACTAAGTGACGCCGCCCCATATATTTTTATAATCCGCTAGGTTGGTGTCGCGCCGTAAACCCGCTCGTAATCATTGAGATCACGGCACCACGACGACGTCACCGGGTTCAAGAACAATATTCTGTTCCAAATTCTTGCCATCCTCGACTTCATCGTAATTGAACGGTATTGCTGATTGAGTGCCGGCCTGACCGCGCAGAATCTTGATGTCCTTGAGGCCGGCGAACTGCACGGTACCACCGGCAATGGAAAGCGCCTGCATGACATTGGTCTGGTCCGTCATGAGAATCGGCCCGGGCTTCAGCACCTTGCCCACCACGTAAGCGCGATTGCCCTCGATGCTCTTGACCATGACCGTAGCGACCACATCGGGAATGAAAGACGTGATCTTGGCGATCACATCCTGGCGAACCTGCTCGACCGATCGGCCGGAGGCTTGAACATCACCCGCCAGCGGAAAGCTGAATTTGCCATCCGGACGAACGAGTACTTCCATGGTCAGGTCCTGTTCCTTCCAGACGTTCACGATCAGGGTGTCGCCCGGCTTGATCGAGTAATCGGAGCCGGACTCAGCAGCCCAGGTCGTGATGGCCATCCCCGACAGGGCCAATAGCAGCAGCGTTTGGGTCAGCGCTCGACAGCAGGATTGAAAGCTCATCCGTTGTTTTCTCCATCAATAGGGTTGTTCGGTGGCAGGCGTTCCGACCTTTCGGAAACGCTCGTCTGGGTACCGTGGATCAGTACCTCAGGCCCGTTTGTATTTGTCTTCGAACCGGACGATGTCGTCCTCGCCCAGATACGGCCCAGACTGTACCTCGATAATTTCGAGGGGTATCGTGCCCGGGTTCTCAAGCCGGTGGGTTTCGCCCAGCGGGATATAGGTGCTCTGGTTCTCGCTCAGCAGAAACACCTCGGCGCCGCGCGTGACGCGGGCGGTGCCTTTGACCACGATCCAGTGCTCGGCCCGGTGATGATGCATCTGCAATGACAAGGACGCGCCGGGTTTGACCACAATGCGTTTGACCTGGAAGCGGTCGCCGCCGTCCACACCTTCATACGAGCCCCACGGCCGATAGACGCGGCGGTGATTGAGCCGTTCCTCGCGACTCTGCTGAGTCAACCAGTCGACGACGGATTTCACATCCTGGGTGCGGCTCTTATCCGCGACGAGTACGGCGTCCGCGGTTTCGACCACCACCATGTCGGCACAACCCAGGGTCGCTACCAGGCGGTGTTCGGCGAAAACCAGGTTGTCGCGGGAGTCGACGGAACATACATCACCGCGCATGACATTGCCGTGATCGTCCTGTTCACACACTTCCCAAAGGCTCGCCCAGGATCCGACATCAGACCACCCGGCATCCAGGGACACCACACGCACGCCGCCCTCGACGCTCAACGGTTCCATCACCGCGTAATCGATGGAATTGCTGGGCGAGTTGCTGAACGCTTCGGCTTCGAGGCGGAAAAAATCGCCATCTTCCCGACCGCTCGCCGTGGCGCGTGTGGCTGCATCGGCGATGGCGGGACACAGCCGTTCAGCGTGGGCCAGCCAAATCGAGGCGCGCATCATGAATATGCCGGCATTCCACAGATACGCCCCGCTGGCGACGTAATGCTGAGCGGTCTCAGCGTCGGGCTTTTCCTTGAAGGCCTTCACGACGTGACTGGGGGGACGGTCGTTTCCGTCGACAGGCGCCCCGAGTTCAATGTAGCCATAGCCGGTTTCGGCGCGGGTCGGCACGATGCCGAAGGTCACGACGTCGCCCTGGGCGGCCAACGCGGCGCCGGCCACGACCGCGCGCTGAAAGGCGGCACAATCGGCAATCAGGTGGTCCGAGGGCATCATGAGCAGCAGAGGATCGGTGCCGTCACGCATCGCGACGGCGGCGGCGGCGCTCAACGCCGGGGCCGTATTACGCCCGACGGGCTCGAGCATGATGGTGGAGAGCGAGACACCGCTCAGGCGGGCTTGCTCGGCCACCAGAAAGCGGTGTTCTTCATTGCACACCACCAAGGGCGGGTCCGCGCGCAGTTCCTGCGACCCGCCCAGGCGGGTCAGCGTCTGCTGCAGCAGCGAATCGTTCCCGCCCAGCGCCAGAAACTGCTTGGGGTAATGACCCCGTGACAAAGGCCATAAGCGCGTCCCACCACCTCCAGCCAGGATCACAGGAAGTATGGGTGTTGGGCTCGACTTACTGGGCATGTCGCAAAATCGGTTTCAAGCGTATGGAGACCTGTATTAAAGCGCTTTCGAGAACTTGGCGCTAACCACGCCCTGACGCCAGGGAGAATATTAGCAGCCTCCTGTTACATATTTATATGTAAGGAGTCACCAAATGCGGCACTGCAAACACTATCGCGTCAAATCGGATCGCCAACACCCCTCCGGCCGCCGGCGCCTCTCCGATTCCGGGATATGCCCTTGGACATGGAAGCGTTCGGCAACCCTGCTCGAGATATCGACCGACAACTGAGGGACTGCAACGATTCTCTGCTGGAGACCGTTGCCCGCCACGTCGGTGAGTGAAGTGACGCGCGCCGCGACGAACAATCGACCGGCCTCCAGGGACATGCTGACCAATGCCCAACAGGGCGGCCGCCCGCACCGGACCGGCCTTGTCCGGCGCGCGCCAGCAGGAACAGATAGCCCATCGGCACGAAGAACAGCATGTTGACTGGCACATCGCGCCAGTCGCTCCACCAGGCGATGCGCCATACCGGGGGCCAGGCGAAATTCATCGGCGACAGGGTCAGGACCGCCACGAACATGAGGCCATAGGCCAGGACTGCCCGCTCGACCAGGCGTTCGGTATTGAGGAAGGACACGGCTTGGGCGGTACGTCTGCAGCGGAGGGTATGAGTGTATCGGACGCGCGGCGCCCGCGCCGGGCAGGCGGCCGGCAGGTGCGAATTCATTCGCACCTTGGTGACTGGCGCCATCCTCGGGGTCCGGCTGTCGATGAACTCAGCCCTGCGGGTGGCGCCCTGGGGTTTGAACCCTGCAAGTTATATCCGTGACAATTGACACTGCGTGCATTGCACTTGAATGTTGCAATGCTCGCCGGGCGCTCGCGGCTGCTCCTGTTGAACCGGAGCTCCGCGCAGACTTCACCGCGCTCAACGAGGTTGGGACATGATGCCGTGCTATAAGCCGAAGCAGTTCGCTTGTTTCAAAGCGTGCCTTCGTGACCGATGAACTTGCCGTATTGCGCCAACCCTCCGGCCTCACGCCGCGGCCGACAGAAATTCCGGACTATCGATGAATCTTGCCTCTAAGTTGCCCGCCACGCCGTTGCTGCTGCCGAGCGCGGCGCTATTGCTCGCCGCCCTGTTCCTGGTGTCGACCTTGCTGTTGCAGGGCAAGGCCGTGCGCGAGAGTGCCCTCGCCGATGCACCCCCGGCCCGCGCCGCCGCCGGCGATCACGACGCGCCGCTGCCGGCCGCCGTTCCCGCGGCCAGCCTCGGCCTGCTCGCGAACAGCGAATTGTTCGGTCATTTCGATGCGGCCAGGAATGCCGAGGCCAGCCCGGAAGCGACCGCATCCAAACCGACCGCCCCCGTGCTCGGTGACAAGGCGCCCGACGCCCTCCCAGAAGCCACGCTCGCCCTCAAGCTGCAAGGCATCGTCTACAAGCAGGACCCGGCCCAGCGTCGCGCCATCATCGCCGGTGATGGGCCGTCGCCCGAAGCGCGCAAGATAGGTGAGACCCTGCTCGGCGACGCGGTGATCCGTTACATCGAAGCGCGCCGCGTGGTGGTGGAGCAGCAGGGCGAATTACGTGCCATCAACCTGCTTGACCCAACCATCAACACGGGCAACGCCTCCGCGCCATTCGCAATGCCCTCGATGCCGGGAAACGCACCGTCGTCATTGCGTCGCGGTGAGATGGACGGCGCCCCGCAACCACAGACTTACGAACCTCCCGCGGCGGAATACGAGCCACCCCCCGAAGAGATGGACAACGGCGCCCAGTATGAAGAGGCGCCGCCCGACGACGCGACTTACCTTGATCAAGGCGAGCCAGCGGAATAGACCTTTGCACTCATCCACACCATCGTTGTCCGCCGGCGCGCTGCTGCACAGTGCGTTCATGGCTTTCTGCTACCATCGTGGCGATTGCTCCGGCCGCTCCAGGGAGAACTCGACCATCGTGCATTTCTTAGACCCGCGCTTACTGCCTGACCATATTCATCGCGTGCGTCAGGCCTTGTTCATGCTGCTGCTCTGTCTGCCACTGATCGCCCTCGCCGCCCCCGAGGAAAGCGGCATCATCAAACAGGACAACGGCGAGTTCACCATCAACCTGCGCGATGCCGACATCCGCGCCTTCATTTCCAGTGTGTCGGATATCACCGGCCAGAACTTCGTGGTCGACCCGCGCGTCAAGGGCAACGTGACGGTGATTTCCTCGGCGCCGACCAATGCCAAGGCGCTCTACGATGTGTTCCTCTCGATCCTGAAAGTGCATGGCTTCGCCGCCATTCCGAGTGGCGACGTCGTCAAGATCGTGCCGGACGCGACCGCCAAGCAGGAAGGCCAGGACACCGCGGCGTCCTTCGTCGCGCGCGACAACGACGCCCTGGTCACCGCCGTCGTGCCGGTGCGACACGTCAGCGCGCCGGAGCTGGTGGCAGTGCTGCGCCCCCTGCTGCCGCAGGAAGCGCATCTCGCCGGCTTCGCTGCCAGCAACGTGCTGGTGGTGGCGGACTCGGGCGTCAACGTGCGCCGCATGATGCGTATCGTCGCGCAGCTCGACACGGCCTCGGACAAATCCACCCAGCTCTATGAATTGAAGAATGCCGAGGCCGAGGACGTCGCGCGGGTCATGAACTCACTGGCCGGCGAACCGGGCAAGCAGCAGTCGCCGGGGCTGACCGGTCCACAGTTCATCGCCTATGGCCGCACCAACACCGTGCTCATCCAGGCCGCACCCAACGAAATAGATCATTACCGGCGTCTCATCGCCGCGCTAGACGTGCCCGATCGCGGCCCCGACGGCGTCGAGGTGATCCCGCTGCGCTTCGCCACCGCCGCCGATCTCATGCCGGTATTGCAGGGCGTGCTGACCGGCGAAAACATGCCCCACGACGCCGGCGGCATGGGAAGCGGCGCGGCGCCGCGCCCGGAAGGCATGGCGGCCACCGCACCGGGCACCACCACGCCCGGCTCCGCCAACATCCAGGCCGATGACGCGACCAACACCCTCATCATCCAGGCCCCGGCCCGCCAGTTGAAGATGCTGCGCGAAGTGATTGCGCGCCTCGACGTGCGGCGTAACCAGGTGCTGGTCGAAGGCATCATCGCCGAGCTCAGCACCACCAGCCAGGCCGAGCTCGGTATCCAGTGGAAGACCAGCCAGACCAACAACGGCATCGTCACCGGCAGCACCTTCGGCGGCGGCAATGTGGCGCCCAATATCACCGGCGCGGTGAGAGATGGCGTGTTCGGTTTCGCCGACGGCCTCGCGCTCGGTTATCTGCGCGGCGGCGACATCCGCGCGCTGCTGAATGCCTTCAGCGGCGACCGCTATACCAATGTATTGTCGACGCCGAGCCTCATGACGCTCGACAATGCCGAGGCCGAAATCGTCGTCGGTCAGAACGTGCCCTTCGTCACCGGCTCGTTCAACAACAGCTCGACCACACCCGACAACCCGTTTCAGACCATCGAGCGCAAGGACGTCGGCATCCTGCTCAAGGTCAAGCCCCAGATCAACGAAGGCGGCACCGTCACCCTCGAGTTGGAGCAGGAAGTGTCGAGCGTCGATTCATCGACGCGCGGCGCCGACCTCATCACCAACAAGCGATCGATCAAGACCACCGTGCTGGTCGATGACAGCGACATCGTGGTGCTGGGCGGCCTGATTCAGAACAACCTCACGGAGAACGATCAGAAAGTGCCGTGGGTCGGCGACATTCCGATTCTCGGCCATCTGTTCAAGAACTCGCGCAACGATCACAGCAAGACCAACCTCATGGTCTTCCTGCGTCCGACCATCATCAATGATCGCGAGGGCAATCTCGCCACCGCCACCACGCGTTACGACATGCTGCGCCAGCGCCAGGAAGCCGAGGAACCTCGTCGCAAGGGCAGCCTGTTGCGCGAGTCCGCACCGCGCCTGCCCGCCCCGGACGGCCTGCTGGAATGAACGTGCCCTTCGCCTTCGCTCGCCGCCACGGCGTGTTCGTGCGCGAGGCGGGCGGCACGGCGCGTGCCATGGTGTACCGTGCCAACGCGCCTTTGACGGCGCTCGCCGAGACGCAGAGACGGGCCGGTTGCGCATTGCCGCTGGTGCCGCTGACGGACGACCAGTTCGAAACCGAACTGCAGCGCACCTACGAAGACAGCGCACGGAACAACGGCCAGTCGATGGCCGACCTCGGCGATGAATTCGATCTGGCGGATTTGGCCGACGAATTGCGCGAGCCGACTGATCTCCTGGAAAGTGCCGATGACGCGCCCATCATCCGTCTCATCAACGGGGTCTTGAGCGCCGCGATTCGCGAGAACGCTTCGGACATCCACATCGAACCCTTCGAATCGCGGCTTTCCATTCGCCTGCGCGTCGATGGCGTGCTGCGGCAGATCATGGAACCGCCGGCCGCCATCGGGCCGCTGCTGGTGTCGCGCATCAAGATCATGGCCAAGCTCGACATCGCCGAGAAGCGTGTGCCGCAGGACGGTCGCATAAGCTTGCGCATCGCCAACCGGCCAGTGGACGTGCGCGTCTCGACCATTCCATCCGGCAGCGGCGAACGCGTGGTGCTGCGTCTGCTCGACAAACAGGCCGGCCGGCTGCAGCTCGAACAGATCGGCATGGACGTCTCCACCACCGCCAGCATCGATCAGATCATTCATCTGCCGCACGGCATCTTCCTCGTCACCGGCCCGACCGGCTCGGGCAAGACCACCACCTTGTACGCGGCGCTGGCGCGCATCAACGACCGCAGCCGCAACATCATGACGGTCGAGGATCCGATCGAGTACTACATCGACGGCATCGCACAGACGCAGGTCAACACCAAGGTCGATATGACTTTCGCGCGCGGCCTGCGCGCCATCCTGCGCCAGGACCCGGACGTGGTGATGGTCGGCGAGATCCGCGACATCGAGACCGCGCAGATTGCCATCCAGGCGAGCTTGACCGGTCATCTGGTGCTGTCGACCCTGCACACCAATTCGGCGGTCGGCGCGCTGACCCGCCTGCACGACATGGGCACCGAGCCCTTCCTGCTGGCCTCGAGTCTGGTCGGCGTGCTGGCGCAACGTCTGGTGCGGCGTCTGTGCCCCCATTGCCGTCAACCGCTGTCACCCGACGCTGCGCTCGCCGCGCGTCTGGCCATGTCGCTGCCGGAACTCGAGAAGCACACGGTCTACGAGGCGGCAGGCTGCGCCCGCTGCATGCAGATCGGCTTTCGTGGCCGCACCGCCATCTATGAATTCATTTCCATCGACAAGGACGTGCGCCGACTCATCCACGACAATGCCGGTGAGCCGACCATCGAGGCCTATGTGCGGCGCTTCTCACCCAGCCTGTTCGACAACGGTCGCGACAAAGTGCTGGCCGGCGAGACCACCGCCGAGGAATTGATCCGCGTTACCACTGCGAACTGAGGGCCTGCGCGACCATGCCGGCCTATGACTACCTAGCCCTGACCAGCAGCGGTGCGCGCCAACGCGGCGTGACCGAAGCCGACACCGAACAGCAGGCGCGTCAGCGTCTACGCGACCAGGGGCTGGTACCGCTCAGTGTCGAAAGCAGCCGTCGCACCACCACCCATGGCGTCGCCCAGCGCGGCTACAAACGCACGGCACGTCTGGGCGGTGATCAGGTGGTCTTGTTCACGCGGCTGCTCGGCACCCTGCTCAATTCCGGCCTGCCGCTCGACGACGCGCTGACCGCGCTTTCCAAGCAATCGGAAAGCAGCGACTTCAAGCGAGTGGCCCTCGATATTCGCGCACGAGTACTGGAAGGCCATGGCCTGGCCGCTGGTCTCGATCAGTTCCCGAAGATTTTTCCGCCGGTCTACCGCGCCACGATTGCGGCCGGTGCGCAGACGCGTCATCTGCCCACCGTGCTCGCACGCCTCGCCGATTTCATGGAGGAACGCCAGCGCGTCGCCCAGCGTCTCAAGGTCGCGATGATCTACCCGACGGTTCTGACGGTGGTCGCCATCGCGGTGGTCAGCGGCCTGCTCGGCTATGTGGTGCCGGAAGTCGTGAAGGTCTTCAGTCAGATGAACCGCGAACTGCCGGCGCTCACGCGCGGTCTGATCGCGGTCAGCGGTTTCATGCGGCAGTGGGGCGTGTTGCTGGTGCTGGCGCTGACAGGCGCGGGCTTCGCTGTCCGCGCCTTGTTCGCGCGCCGCGGACCGAAACTCGCACGCGATCGATTGCTGCTGCGCCTCGCCCTGCTCGGCACCCTGATTCGCGAAGCGGATGCGGGTCGCTTCGCCCGCACCCTCGCCATCCTGCTCGGCAGTGGACTGCCGATGCTGGAAGCACTGCGCATCGCCGCCAAGTCGGTGGGCAATACCTGCACGCTGCAGGAAGTCGAAGCGGCGATAGAACGCGTTCGCGAAGGCGCGGCCTTGAGCCAAGGCCTGGCGCGGGTCAATGGCTTTCCACCCCTGCTCGCCCATCTGGTCGCGAATGGCGAAAATTCCGGTGAACTGCCGAGGATGCTGGACTCCGCCGCCGATGCCCACGAGCGCAGCATGCAGCTCAAGATTGCAGTGATGATGGGACTGGCCGAGCCCTTGCTGATCCTGGTGATGGGCGCGGTGGTGCTGGTGATCGTGCTGGCGATATTGCTGCCGATTTTTGATATGAATCGACTGGTGTAGAGGGGCTCGTGCTCGCATTGAATCGTCCGGCTTGCGTCTGACGATTGACCAGGCAAGCCCCCTTACAACCTTGCCTTCAAGGTCAGGTCCGCCCGCACCGTGCCCACCGCCGGCAGCGCCTCTATCGTCGCGCGTTCGACTTCGATGCCCTGCTGTTCATCGAGATTCACCAGCCAGTTCGCAAGCTGCGCGAAGGGCATGTCATCGAGATAGAGCGACAGGGCATTGGCACCGACCGGCGCCAGCTTCCTGGTGTGTTCCTGCACGCCCGAGGCATGGGCGCTGGTCGTGACCACATTCAGCAAGGACGCGCCCGGTGGCAGGGTGGCGCGCAGCTTGTTGCCACCGCCGCCGAGGCTTTTCACTTCCTCGGACAATTGCGAGAGATGGCTCTCGAGTTCGCGCGCGGCGCCGACGCGCGTGGCGAGTCGAGCATTGGCCTGCATCAATGGGTCGATCACCAGCAGAAAATATAGTGCGCCCGTCACCACCAAGGCGCCCAGACCCAGCAGCATCTGCTCAGAGTCCGAGCGACTGTAGAACCAGGCGCGCATCACGAACCGACCTGCACGCGCAAACGTGCCACGACCTTGCCGTCGGCGGCTTCCGCACTCAGCGTGTCGGCACTCAGTCCGGCGTCGTTCAACGCGTTGCGCAAAGTCTCCACTGCGTCCATGCCCGCCACCTCCACGCCAAGTTCCAGCGCGCCGCCGGCGAAGGCCGCCTGGGTGATATGGGTGTCCGGCGGAAAGCCCGTGGTGCGCAGGTTGTCGACCCGTGCCAGGAGATCGAGCAGACGCGGCGTCGCGCTGCTGCCGGCGCGCAAGGCGGCAACGGCCTGATCGGCCTGTACGCGCGGATTGACGATGCGCTGGATGTCCGGAAACGTGGCGCGAAACAAGGCTTCATTGCGCGCGCTCAAGGCCCGTTCCGCGCTTTCGAGATTGGCGTGACGCCAGGCCAGCAAGGCCGGCAGAGCGACCAGGGCAATGGCCGCGACAGCGGCGGCGGCCAGCCACAGCCGCCGCGAGCGCGCTTTCATTTCGGTGTCGGCGCTCGCATCCAGCAGCGCAAGTGCGCCCTCCTGGCCGAGTTGGGCGAGGCGTTGCGCGTCGCTGAGCGGCGGTTGCCACTCGAGTTCGAGACCATGCAACAGCGCGTGGGGAAACGCCGCAGGCTCACCCTCGGCATGCACCACCACCCGCGCGGTATCGGGGAACTGCTGGCGCAGCAAGGGCACCAGCTGCGCGAACTCGGTGAGCGAGGTCTTGAAGGCGACGCCACGCGTGATGCGTAACAGCACTTCCTCGTCTTCAATCGCGATCGTCCAACTGTGCGGCGCATGGGGCACGGCGCACTGCTCGGCCGCCACCAGTTGCGGCTTCACACCGTTCAAACGCAGCGCTTCGGCGACTTCCTCACGGAGACGGCGATCGACGGCCGCCAGCGCATAACGGCCAGCGCCTTCGGCGGCGAGCGCGAAGTGCAGTTCGTCGAGGGGCTGGGCGAGCTGCTCTTCGGCGGCGAAGGGCGCGGCCTGCCGCGCGGTGCGCAGATCGCTGACCGGCAATTCAATCGACAGCAGGCTGACCTGGGTCGCGTCCAGCAGCACCACACAGGCGCGGCCCGCGAGCACGGCGGCGAAATCGGCATAGCTGCCCTCGGCCCATCGACCGACGGCTTCGCGCCAGCGCAGACGTGTGGCGTCGTCGGCCCGCACGCTGGCCAGTAAGGTATCAGTCATCAAAGAATCCCTTGTCGCGGCTCACCAGCATCACGTTATCACCATCGCGCCGCGCGAGCAGCGCACGGGCAGCCAGCATCGACTGGCCGCTGGTCACGTCCATCTCGAGCGTGAAGAAATCCGTGCCCACCGTCAGACCCTGCGACACCAGCGGTCGCCCGAGCAGCATCGGCAGCGCGCGGAATTCGGCGACGCTGCGGAAGGCCCGCACCTTGCGCGCCTCGACTATCATATCGGCGGTGGCCCGATCCATGGCCGGTCCCAGACTCATCAGCACTTCCACCGGCGCGGTGTTGACGTTGATCGCCGTGACGTCGGGCAAGACGGTGACGAAGGGGCGCAGCTTGGCGAATACCTTGTCGTCCACGCCGCGCACCAGCTTCAATTCGCTGACATCGGTCAGACCGTGATTGGCGGTCCGATAGGGCGGCTTCATGCGACTGTAGTAATCATCTTCGGCACCGTTCGGGAAGCGTTCGTCGGTATCGCCATCCATCCAATCGAGGATGGCGGGCAGCACCATCTCATCGATCTCGAGATTACGTAACAGCAAGGCGAAGCGCGCGATCGCGATCTGTTGCGGACTCAATTGCAGCCCCTCCCCCTGCTGGCCACCCATCGCACCCGCCGCATTGGACGAGGCCACGCCCGGCACCGCGGCCAGCGCCACCATGCCCATGCTGTCGCCGCCCTGCGGCGCGCCCGCGCCAGCCATGGGCAGGCGGTCCCGTGCGGCCGCACCACTCGCCGCATTGGGAGCGCTGTCAAGTCCACCGCCGAGACCGCCGCCGAGGGCCGCTTCTTCACTGCTTGCCGCCTGCTCAGCCTCGCTCGCGACCGGCGAGTCATCGGCCTGCGGCTGCTCGCCACCCTGCGCCACCACCTCGGCATCGAAGGAAATGTCGCGCAGATTGATGAGGCCCTGGGCATCGAGCAGGCGCGCCTCGCCGTGACCTTCGACGGTGGTGACCTTCAGGACCGTGTTCGCCCACGGTTCGTTGAACGCGTCATAACGCTCTTTGCGTGCGTCCTCGCCCAGCACGCGGCGACTGTCGCGCTCCAGCGCTTCGAACAGGCCCTCGGCATTGCGCGCCTCGAAGCTGCGCGCGGTGGCGGCGATGCTGTGCATGGCGCGCATGCCGATACTGGCGGCGAGCGCGACCACGATCACGATGATGATCAGCGCGCCGAGGACCGCCATGCCGCGCTGAGGCGTTGCGCGCGAATTCATCCCGCCCGCGCCACCACGCGCCGCAGGCTGAGCTTGTTGGTAAATTCGAGCGTGAACTCCACACCGCGCGGCAATTGGCTCTGACTGAGCGCGTTCTCGTCGCGCGGCCAGAACTCCAGCCATTCGCCGCTCTCAAAGAAACGCAGCTTGAGCGATTTCACATCGCGCAGCAGGCGTTGGGTGCGGAAGTTGCTGTCGGGCGTACGGTCGAGCACCTCCCAGACGTCGCGATAGAGATCGCCGTCCTGCACCCGATAACGGACGCGCCGCAGTGCCGGCCCGCCATCGAACAGACCGGCCTCGGGCACGCGCCGGGTGAAGGTCAGCAACTCGCCTTTGAGGCCCGCACGCAAGGCCGGTTCAGACTCGCCCAGCGCGTCCCGCACACTGCGCGGCGCGATCGCGCCGAGATCCTGTTCCATCATCACCACGGCGAAGCGCAGCGCTTCATAACGGCGGGTGGCCTGCTGCAGGCCTGCGTCGAATGACAACATGTGCCGCACGCTGCCGTAACTCAAGCCGGCCAGCACCGCGAAGATACTGACCGCCACCAGCAGTTCCAGCAGAGTGAAGCCGCGCGCGCCGCGCATCGTCAACTCGCCGCCGCGCCACGACGCAGCCGCTCGAGTCGTGCCAGCGGTGGGCTGCGGCGGCCACCCTCGCGCACCTCGACGACGATGCTGTACTCGGTCGGCGGCGTCGCGCCGCCATTGCGCGTGTCGTCGGACAAACCGCGCGGGCGTGGCGGCTCGAACTTGCGTACCGTCACCGCGTAATCGAAGCTGTGGCCATTGAGACTTTCCTTGCCGCGGCGATTGTCGACGGCAATCTGCTCGTGTTCGATGAGATATTGATCGAGCACATTGCTGGCCGCCCATTCCGCCAGCAGGCGACGTTCGAGATGGCCCTGATTGGCGATCGATTCCCGCACCACGCCCATTGTGCCACCGAGCACGACCGCGACCAGCGCCAGGGCGACCAGCACTTCGATGAGCGTGAAGCCGTGGGCGCGCGCATGTCTCATGTCGCCGGCGCCATCCATTCGGCGATGAACTCGCCATCGACGTTATCGTGGAAGCGGTAGTAACCGCGTTCGCGACGATGACTCAGGACGATGTTCGCCAGGCGTGTCTCGCCACTCGGCAGACACACCACCGCCGGGCCTGTCTCGAGCTTGGCGCCGCGCACCGGCGGCACGCTCAGATCAACTTCGTCGGGCAGCCTGCGCATCGCGTTGGCGCCGAGTGCGCGCAGCGCCTGCCAGCC
>Ga0208492_1001618_pt1 | contig 13296 bp, 16 predicted proteins | sample Subbioar_CSW14AB_FD_184820 | JGI IMG/M metagenome (GOLD analysis project Ga0208492, IMG submission 184820) | Serpentinite rock and fluid subsurface biosphere microbial communities from McLaughlin Reserve, California, USA - CR12Mar_CSW14AB (SPAdes) | ecosystem: Environmental > Terrestrial > Deep... | reverse complement strand
TCGCTTGATCATCAACTGCAAGGACCAGGGAGGCCAGACGGTGCCCCACCTGCATATGCACCTTATGGGGGGCCGTCCCCTGTCTTGGCCTCCGGGTTAAGGTTGGCCTCCGGGTTAAGGTTGGCCTCCGGGTTCAACATTTCGCGTAAGACCTGATAGCGCTCCGCGACCCGCTCCGGTTCGCGCTGGGCGAGGTCGTTGAATTCGAACAGGTCTTCGGGCTGCTCATACCATTTCAGCTCATCGACCGACGGTTCGGCATGCGCGGTCTTGGCGATGAGGGTGGCATCGAGCGTGCGCAGCGCCGACCAATTGTTGGGGCCTTTCCCCTGTCTGGCGATATGGGTCGGCTTCCCTTCGAAAGGGGGCAGGGGATTTTCCCGGTTTTCCCAGGTCCTGGCCTTCGCCAACCAATCGGCCAAGCCGCCATGATCGCTTAATTCCCTCAGCGCCATTCCCGGTTCGAGCCCAGGGGCATGGATGATCAGCGGAATTCTCAACGACTCTTGATGCAGCGGCCTCTGCTCGTCCTGGCCGACTTGCCCGGCTTCACCCAGCGGGAAACCGGTGTCGGAGGTCACGATCATGGCCCAGGGGGAACCGGCCCAGCTTTTATCCACCATCCCATAGAACGATTCGATTTCCTCATCCCATGCCGCAAGCATCAAAGCCCGGCCCACCTGGAGGCGGCGCGCATCGGCCCCCTCCGGGTCGATTGGACCCAATTTGAATTCCACCGGGGCCACCGGTTCTGGGGCCGCGGGCGCTTCTTCTTCCTCGTCTTCTTCGAATTCTTCTTCGCCTTCTTCTTCCTCGAGTTCTTGATCGTCTTCGTGGCCGCGGGAATCCTCTTCGCTGTTCTGTTCAAAACTGCCTATGTCGCCCATGTCGTCCGAAGAGGCAGAATCGAGCGGTTCGAGTTCCGCCTCGACATCGGGCAGTTCCTCGCTCTCATCCAAAGCCGGGCCCGGGTCGGCGAGACTCAGCGCCGCTTCTTCCCAGGGAGGAAGGAGAAAATCAGTTTCGACGATAATCACGATTGGTTGTGCCGATTTTGCCGATTGAATCGCTTTTTGAATCGGGCTGCGCCACCGGCCGGGTGGAAGCGCGGCCGGTTCCTTTACGCCCGGCCAGTGAGGGAGCGTTTCGGGCCGCTCACCAATATAGAAGCGGTGAATGGACCCCGCGGGCCACTCTTTCAGGCCCTGGCTCCAGATCTTACGAACCTCCTCATCGTAGGGGGTTTCGGAAAAATGGAAGCGGCCGACCAGAGATTCGGCGGCAAGGCTATCCAAAAAGGGGGTTTGTGCCCAGACACCGCCATGAATATTCAAGCTCGATGCCATCAATCCACGATTTACTAAAAGCAATACCCGCATAAAATTCCCTTAAGCGATCCATCCTGGGGGGAAGCCTGCTTGACGCGCCCAACCGAGCGGCCTACCAATGGGGTGGCACATTGCTGCCGGCGAATGGCGCGAAACGAGCAACGTCTCTACCCTTCGGGCTCTCCCAGCCTCCCGAGTCCTACTCATGGCAAGCATCGTCGAACATGACCCCGATTTTGCCGAGGGATCCACTCCTGCCCGGACTCCCGTTGACATGGAGCGCATTGAAAGCGCGGTTCGCGACATTCTGGAAGCGGTGGGGGAAGATCCCGATCGCGATGGTCTGCTCGAAACCCCGGCTCGTGTTGCCCGCATGTATGCCGAAATCTTTTCAGGATTGAAAACCGACCCTCGCATCCATCTGGCCAAGACCTTCGAGCAAAAGTGCGATGAAATGGTCCTGGTAAAGGATATTCGTTTCTCAAGCTGTTGCGAACACCACCTGTTGCCATTTATTGGGAAGGCGCACATTGCGTATCTGCCCAACGGCCGGGTTGTGGGTTTGAGCAAATTGGCCCGGGTCGTCGATGCCATTTCCCGCCGGCCCCAGGTCCAGGAGCGGATCACCGAAGACCTGGCCGATTTGATCATGGAAGAGCTGAACCCCCGAGGCGTGGGCGTCATCCTGGAAGCCAGCCATTCTTGCATGACGATTCGCGGCGTACGCAAACCCGACTCGATCACGACGACCTCGGCCATGCGCGGCGCCTTCAAGGACAACCTGGCCACTCGCCAGGAATTCCTGACCCTGGTGTTCAACGGCGGTCTCAAGTAATCCTCACCCAACCGAAGAGCCAGGCTTCCGGGCAGGTTCTTGGATTCAGTCTTGGGAGCTTGAGTCATTACTTCTTATTGAGGTCCGGCGAGACCACATTTCGCCCACATCCACTTTTCCATGAGCGATTCACGCGAGATTCTCTTTTTTGCACGGGTCGCGGAATTGGCCGGTTGCCGCTCGGTGACCGGCTCATTTGGGGCGAATCAGTCGGTCGCCGAATTGAAAACTTGGGTATTGTCCCGGTATCCCAAATTGAACGAAATCATCGAGTCGTGTGCCTGGGCCGTGGACAATGAGGTGGTTCCCCTCGGCCAACCAATAGGTACCGGTAGTCAAATCGCGCTGCTTCCTCCGGTAAGCGGGGGCTAAAGATGGCAAAACTATCGCGGGATCCCATTTCACCGGAAATGGCCCTTGGCCTGGGCGGACCAGGAGCGTCGGCTTCGGAGGCCGAAGGTCTTGGCGAATGCGGGGCCCGGGTGGTATTCGAAGGGGTGGTCCGGCGCAAAACAGGCGACCTCGAAACCGTGGCTTTGGAATACGATTGCCACGAGCCGATGGCGCTCATCGCCATGGAACGGATCGAGCAGGAGGCGATTGTCCGATTTCGCCTCAAAAAAGCGTTGGTTGTGCACAGGCTCGGTAGACTAGAGGTAGGCGAAACGAGCATCGTCAGCATCGTCGAATCGGCTCACCGTGCCGAAGCGTTTGCCGGCTGCGCCTGGTTGATGGATGAGTTCAAGAAAAGGGTTCCGATTTGGAAGAAGGATATCGGGCCCCAGAGCGAAACATGGCAACATCCCACGCAGGGAATTCTGAAACCTCGTCCTTGACCTCTTTAGGTGCGGGAAGGATCGAGCTCACAACTCTTGCGGCCTCGCCGTTGAATGTCCCTTCATTTGCCTCGCTTCGCACGGCGCCTCCCGCTTTGGGTCCCCTGATCGATCAGTTTGGCCGCATCCACAAGAATTTGCGCATCAGCGTCACCGATCGCTGCAACATCCGCTGCACTTATTGCATGCCGGAAACGCCCACCTTTCTACCCAGCGAACGATTGCTGAACCCCGCCCAGATCGAAAAAGTGGCCCAGGCCGGCCTGGAGCTTGGTCTGGACAAAATCAGACTGACGGGCGGCGAGCCCCTACTGCGTCCTGAACTGGTGGAAATCGTCACTCGGCTGCGCTCATTACCAGGATTGCAAGATCTCAGTCTCACCACCAACGGCATGTTGCTTGGCAAATGGGCCAGGCCGCTGAAGGAGGCCGGGCTGGATCGACTCACCGTCAGCCTCGATACCCTCAATGAGGAGCGATTTCAAACGATCTCCCGCAAGCCGGGACTGTCCAAGGTTCTGGAAGGAATCGCCGCGGCCAAGGACACCGGTTTCACCGGCATCAAACTCAACGCGGTGATTCTGCGGGGAGTCAACGAAGCCGACATTCTGCCGCTCGTCCACTATGCGCGCAAGAACCGCCTGGTGTTGCGATTCATCGAATCGATGCCGATTGGCGCCGAGGCCTGGGACCGTGCCCGCATGGTCAGCGGCGAGGAGATCTTGGCCGCGATTCAAAGAGAATTCGGCCCCCTCGTGGTTGATCCGGCACAGGATCCCCATGCACCCTCTCTCGACTACCTTTTTCAGGGGGAGCGAGAAAACCCGCAGACTACCAAGATCGGCCTAATTTCCGCCGTGTCCCGGCCGTTTTGCCGCCAATGCGACCGGCTGCGACTGACCGCCGACGGCAATTTGCGAAACTGTTTGTTCTCTCTCGACGAAAGCGATCTGAAGCCGGCCCTGCTCGAAAACAGCGGGTCGCGACTGGAAGAAATCTTCCGCAAGGTCGTATGGAGCAAGTGGGAAGGCCACGAAATCAACACGAGCCGGTTTCTCAAGCCGGAACGCACGATGCACGCCATCGGCGGCTAGGCCAATCCTACCAAGCCAGCAAACGATAACGCCGCTGTCCGCCCAAAGGAAGGCGGCCAACGGCGCTAGAATGCAAAAAATCATCATGAGGCCAATCGCAAGGTTGGCCTCATGATCTTTGAACTTACTGGAACGAGCGGGCGTAGTTTCCAGTAATGATGCCAACTGGGTAGGTGGCGGCAATCCGGGGTGCTTCTTCCTGAGTGGGAGCGGCCGCGATATCGACCCAGAGCTCTTCACCGTCTTGAATGTCGGTCAATCCGATCCAATTGCACACTTTTGGCTCATCATGCCCAATCTTGAGGACGATGGTGGTAGGAGTGCCATCAAGGAAGTGGATCCTGCCCGTTTGGCCTGAGCGCCGGATGCTAAATCGGCGGATGCGAAAACCTTGAATTCGGGTCAGGCTGGCTTCGCGATGGGTCAAAGGGAAGCAATGCATGTCGATCAGGCGTTCCTGCCTGCCGGCGAGCGCGCGACCGAGCCCTAAGAGCCTTTGACCGTGTTTGCAAAATGCATCGAGACCTGTTTGAACGGGACGGAGGTCGGGCCAAAGGACTTTGTAACCTTCAAAAGGAATATTGTTTTCGACTCGATCCGCGGAGGGATCGCGCCGGAACAATATCGTCAATTTGCGTGACATCATACAAGGGTCTCGACGCTGTCCGGCTGGAAATTCCATCTTCCCGTTAACACCCAACCATCCGTGTGGAAAAAATAGGATTCCTTGAGCGTTGCCGTGTTTCGCTCCAGGATTCACCTAGGTTAAGAAGATTTTTCGAAGCTTCCACCCAAAAGGGAATTAAAGGGAATATTTGTCGTCGCTAAACAACCCCGGCTTGAGGCCAAATTGGTCCGAACCCGCGGCCGCGCCCCGGCCCAAAAGGGTGTAAGCCTTCGGTGTCGCCACCCGTCCTCGGGGGCTGCGAATGATGAATTGCTCTCGCAAAAGGTACGGCTCGATTTCTTCGGAAAGCGTGTCCGAGGCAAGGTTTAGGGTTGCTGCAAGAGCTTCGACTCCCGTGGGGCCGCCCCCAAAAACATCGACCAGAGTTTCGAGATAACGGCGGTCCTGGCGGTCGAGTCCATGTCGGTCGACCTCGGCCATATCGAGTGCTGCCCGAGCCAGATCGCGCGTGATGATCCCATTCGCTTCGGAATGGGCGTAATGCCTTGCCCACCAAAGCCTTGAGTTGGCAATGCGTGGAGTTCCCCGGCTGCGATTGGCGATCTCGAAGGCCGCCTCGGGATCCATGGGCGTGTCTAGTTTTTTGGCGTTAAGGCTCACAATTTGGGCAAGTTCTGCGGTCGTATAGTAGCTCAAGTGTTCTTGCATCTTGAACCGGTCGCGCATCGGGCTTGAGAGCAATCCCGACCGCGTCGTGGCCCCAATGAGTGTGAAGTGTTTGAGCCGCATGGTCAAAGTTCGGGCATGCACCCCTTCGCCCATAACAATGTCGACCCGGAAGTCTTCCATCGCGGGGTAGATGAACTCTTCCACGACCCGGGGCATCCTGTGGATTTCGTCGATGAACAGGATCGACCCCTCCTCGACGTTGGTCAGGAACGGGAGCAAGTCGGCCGGTTTGGAGAGGGCGGGGCCTGAGGTCATTTGGATTTTGACCCCCAGTTCCGCGGGGAGCACGGTGGCGAAGGTCGTCTTACCCAGGCCAGGCGGACCATCGAACAGGATGTGGGAAAGGGGCTCTTTCAGTTTGCGGCAGGCATTGAGCGCGATTTGCAGCCGCTGCACGACCGCTTTTTGACCGATGACTTCGCGCAAAAGACGCGGCCTGAGCGCGGCATCTCGTTCCCGATCGGAAGTCAGCTTGGCGGCCGCCGCCGCGTCATCGCCGTTCAATCGGGGTTTGTCCGCTTGGGGTTCCCCTTTGCTGTTTTTGAGCGGCGCAATTGGTTCAGAACTGCCGCCAGGGCCAAAGATCGGTTCGCGGGCCATCGGAATCCTCCCGAGGAAGCCAGGCACAGGGGAGAGAAAGAAGAAAACTCGCCCCGGCCGGATTAGGATTTGTAAATTTCCCGCAGGATGTCTTCGATTTCAGCCTTATCCCCAAGAGCGGTGTGCGCCCGATCGAGGCGAGCCCGAGCATCGGGCGGAGAATGCCCCAGCGCCAAAAGCGCCTGGAGCGCTTCTTCATAACCCTTGCCCACCTTGGCGGCCAGCGGACCGGTGGTCCCCCCACTTCCGGGGACACCCATGGCGAACCGCACCACCTTGTTCTTGAGCGCGGCCACGATCTTATCCGCGCTCGCCTTGCCGATTCCGGGCAGGGTTGACAGCCACTTGCCGTCTTCCTGTTGAATGGCGCGCGCCACCTCTTGAGGCGGCCTGGCCAGCGCCTTGATCGCCTTGCGCGTGCCCACCCCATCCGCCGTGCAAAACAGCTCGAAAAACTCGAGCTCATTGGCGGAGCTAAAACCGACCAGGCGAGGTACGACCTTTCCCTGCATCGGGTTGCCTTCGAAGTAGTGGATCGTGAATAACTTGACCTCTTCGCCGACACGGGATTGGAGCTGGCGATGGACAAATTCGGGAACGAGTATCTGATATTCGAGGGCGCCCACTTCCAGCCGCACCTCTTCATCCAAGATTTCGCGCAGGACCCCGCGGATGGAGGTGATCATGAATCTTTCTCTACTTCTCTTCCTGAGGACTTTCCTGGCATCTTGATATAGGTTGCGTTCGTCTGCAAGTCGGCATTGCGCCGTCGCAAATGAAAGACATGACAAAGCGCGACGGCCAGGGCATCGGCGACATCGGCCGGCTCGGGCAAGCGCGAAAGCCCCAGCTCGCGCATCATCGAAATCTGCATCTGTTCCTTACTGGCGCGGCCATGGTTCGTGACCGTTTTTTTGATATTTGTGGGCAAGTAACTGGTCAGACGGCAGCCCCCTTGATGAAGTTCGAGGGTGAAAACGCCGCGCGCATGTCCCATCAAAATGGCCGTGCGCGGATGTTGGTAGTGGGCGTAGAGTTGTTCCATCGCCCCTTCCGTCGGCTGAAAATCCTTGAGAATGCTTCGCAAACCTTTGGCCAGGGAGAAGAGGCGTTCACCGAGGTCCTTCTCCCCTTTTTCGGGTCGCAACACCCCCGCTTCCAGCACGCGGATTCCTTGCGGGCCGTCTTCGACCACACCGTAGCCAGTGGTCTGCAATCCAGGATCGATGCCGATGATCCGAACCAGGCCTGAGCCCAGACTCTGGCCCGGCGCAGAAAACGGAGTGGAAAGCTCATCCATGAGCGAGGATCCTGATCAGTTCTTGCGCCACACCGTTCCTCCGGCGCGATCTTCCAGAGAAATTCCCAACTCGCCGAGCCCCTTGCGGATCTGATCGGCAATCGAGAAGAGTTTGTTTTTGCGCGACTCCGCCCGGATTTCGATGACCAGCTTCATCAAGCCATCGACCAGACCATCGTCGGAAGATGATTTGGCTGGCGCCGCGAGGAAAAGCCCCAGAATGCGCGTCGCTTCCTTGAGATAGATCGTTCCCGAAAGGAGATCCTCCACGGCCTCGGGGACAAGATTGGCTTCCAGCTTGTTGGTCGCGATGAAACCATTGAGCGTGGTGAGCATCTGATGCAGAGCGCCGATCGCCCCGCCGGTGTTGAAGTCGTCCGCCATCGCCTCGACGAATTCGTCGCCAAGTTTGGCCATCGAGCGAGAGAGCGGTCCCTTTTGCTTTTCGGGATCGAACAGGCTGGCCTGGTAATGGGTCGGCGTCGGTAGCTCGTAGAACGATTTCTTGGTCACTCTTTCGAACAGTTCGAAAAACCGCTTGAAACCCTCAAGCGATCGTGCCACTTCCTCCAGGCGCGCGTCGCTGTATTCGATGGGGCTGCGGTAATGCGAACTGAGCAGCAGGTAGCGAATGGTCTCGGACGAGTGCTTTTTGAGCAAGGCCGAAACGACGATCTCGTTCCCCTCGCTCTTGGACATTTTCTTATCGCCGGTCTTCATTAACCCGTTGTGCATCCAGTAACGGGAGAAGGCATGCCCCAGGTGCGACTCGGACTGGGCGAGTTCATTTTCGTGATGGGGGAATTGCAAATCGAGGCCGCCGCCATGAATGTCGATCGGCGCGCCGAGCCATTTGAGCGACATCGCCGAGCACTCGATATGCCAGCCGGGGCGACCGGCGCCCCAGCGACTGGGCCAGCTGGGTTCGCCTGGTTTCGCACCCTTCCATAGGGCGAAATCGCCCGGGTTGCGCTTGCGCTCCGAGACTTCGATGCGAGCTCCCGCCTCCATCTGCTCCGGATCGCGGTTGCAAAGCTTGCCGTAGTCCTCGTCGGACGAGACATCGAAATAGACATCTCCCTGCGAGGGATAAGCGTGCCCCTTGGCAATCAGGCTTTCAATCATGGACAGAATTTCGGGAATGTGTTCGGTCGCCTTGGGAAAATGGTCGATGCTGTCGACCCCCAGTGCCTTCAGGCAATTCCAGTAGTCCTGGGTGACACGAGTCGCGATCTCGGGCACGGTCGTGTTTTGCTTGGCCGCTTCCACGATCAACTTGTCATCGATGTCGGTGATGTTGACGACGAAATTGACCTTGTAGCCGCACCAGGTGAGGAACCGTTTCACCGTGTCGAAAATGACTGGGCCGACCATGTGCCCGACATGGGAAGGCTTGTAGACCGTGGGACCGCACAGGTACATGCCGACCTTGCCCGGGTTGACCGGAACAAACGGCTCCTTACGCCGGGTCAAGGTGTTGTAAACGGAGATTCTTGGGGAGTCTTCAATGTGGCTGGACATAACGGTTAGCTTCGCATTTCCTTTTTCAAGAAGACAGGGGCTTTTTCAGCAACACGACGGCATGGCACGCCATCGCCTCGCCTCGGCCGATGTGGCCCACCTTTTCTCCGGTCTTGGCCTTGATGTTGACCCGATCGGCCTCGATACCCAGGCATTTCGCGACCTGATCGCGGATGCGTTCCTTGACCGGGCCCAGCTTGGGTTTTTCGGCATGAATGATGATGTCGGTGTTGGCGACGGAAAAGCCGGCGCGCGTGACCCGGGCCATCGCCCCCTCAATGAAAATGCGGCTATCGGCCCCTTTCCACTGAGGATCCTTGTCCGGGTAAAGTTCGCCGATATCTCCCGCGCCGATGGCTCCGAGCAAGGCATCGGTGAGCGCGTGAAAAACGATGTCGCCGTCGGAGTGGCCGGCCAGGCCGCGAGAATATTCGACCGCAACTCCACCGAGAATGAGCGGGCGGCCTTCTTCAAGTCGATGCGTGTCGTGACCCAAACCAACCCGGATGTCCATGGGTGTCATCCGTCAAAAGGCGTGCGGACCGAGTGATTGTCAAAGCGGGCATGTTCCTTGACAAAGCTCAGGGTGACCTGGCCGACGGGACCGTTGCGCTGTTTGCCGATGATCACATCGACTTCTCCCTCGCGCTCGCCCGCGTTGTGCCGTTCCGGCCGGTGTAGAAGCATGACCGTGTCGGCGTCTTGTTCGAGGCTGCCCGATTCGCGCAAATCGGACACCTTGGGAACATTCCCTTCACGGTCTTCGGAGCTACGGTTGACCTGGGCCAGCGTGACGACCGGGATGCTCAACTCGCGGGCGAGCATTTTGACCCGGCGGCTGATCTGGGCGACCTGTTCCTGGCGGGGATCGCGCCGGTTTTCCGGTTCAATGAGCTGCAGATAATCGATGAAAACGCACTGCAGGTTTTGCGTCTGCTTCATGCGCCGGGCGTTGGCCGCGATGCGCAGCATGCTTTGATTGGGGCTATCGTCGATAAAGAATTTGGCCCGGCGCATCTGCTCGCCGGCGGCTAGCACCTGATTCAGATCGTCCACGGAAAGTGAGCCATTGCGGATCTTTTTTAGGTCAATGCGTGCATGGCAGGAAATCAACCGCTCGGCCAGTTCGATGCGCGATTGTTCGAGACTGCAGAACAACACCGCGCAATCGTGGTCGACCGCCATGTTGCGCGCGAGGTTCAAGGCGAAAGCGGTTTTGCCGATCGAGGGCCGCGCCGCGATGATGATCATTTCGCCGTTTTGAAATCCAGCGGTCAGCGTGTCGAGGTCGGTGTAGCCGGTCGGAACCCCGCTGACGGCCATGCCCGCGCCGGCGGTGCGGACATCGATGCGGTCGTAGGTTTCCTTGAGCACATCTTCGAAACGATGGTACGAACCGCTGACTCCCGCGTCGGCGATCGTGATCATTTTGCCGACGGAGCGGTGCATGATCTGATCGGCATCGTCGGCCGCGGCGTAGGCCTCACGGAGGATTTCGTTGCCGGTGCCAATGAGGAGCCTGAGTAAGCCCTTGTCGCGAACGATGCGCGCGTAATATTCGGCGTTGGCCGCCGTCGCGGTGGCGTCCCAGAGTTCGCCGAGGTAGGCGTAGCCGCCGATTTCTTCGATCTGGCCTCGTTTTTTGAGATCTTCGGCCAAAACGACCACATCGACCGGTTGGCCCTTGTCGAAGATGGAGATGATCGATTCAAAGATGAGGCGATTGGCCGGATCGTAGAAATGGTCTGGCCTGGCGATCACGATGCAATCGCTGATGACTCCGTTTTCACGAAGCATCGAGCCAATCAAAGAGCGCTCCGCCTCGGGATTGTGAGGCGGAGTGCGTTCGATCGAAGAAAAATTGTCTGGAACAGGGGGAGAAGAGTTGGGTGACCTGCGCGCCATCGATGAGCAACTCTTCTTAAGGTCGGCCCGAGAAAAAGCCGATTAGCGCCTTTCCATCACGGGAACGACCGCCACCTTGACTTCGGTTTCGATTTCGTAGCCCAGGTTGATTTTGACGGCGAAGAGGCCGGTTTCCTTGATGGGCACTTCAAGGCGAACCATGGCTTCCTCGACGACCATTCCCTTGGAGCGCAGGCCGGAGACGATTTCGGCGGGACCGACCGAGCCGTACAGGTGGCCTTCGGGGGTGGCCTTGGCTTCGATCGCGATGCCGGACAGGCGGCTGACCTGATCGGCCAGCGAGCGGATGTCGGCCTTTTTCGCTTCCAGAGCCTGGTGCAGACGTTGCTTGTATTGATCGAGCAGACGCAGGTTGTGCTCGGTGGGGGCGGTGGCAAGGCCGCGGGGCAGAAGGAAGTTGCGGCCGTAGCCGGGCTTCACTTCAACCAGGTCGCCGCGATGGCCCAGGTGCATGACATCCTCGGTGAGGACGAGCTTGAGGTTGCCGTTTCGTCCCTTGACGAGGTGCTTGTGGGTTTTCGTGCTCATCGAATCAACATCCTTCAATCGGTCGGCCAAGACAATCTTGAGCTTCAGGACAAACTTTTGCGCTCAAGACGGTCCTGGGCGCTCCTGGATATCTTCAAACTTCGCTTATCTCACCCCGGGTATCAGATAATCCCCTATCGGGAATTCCTGGGCCCAAGGGGGAGACTAAAAGGGCAAATCGCTTTCCGGTCCGAAATCCCCTTGCGGCCGGCTTTCCGACAGCGGCGGAGGCATTTCGTCGTCGTAAGCGGGGGAATTGGCCCGCGGACCATCCATTCGGCCCCGGCTACCAGATTGGCCGGACTGGCGAGAAGAAAAGCCGCCACTTTCCTGGCCGCTGTATCCGCCGCCTTCCTGGCCTCCCTCGCCGCGCCCATCGAGCATCTGCAGCTGGTCGACCACCAGTTTCAACTGGCTGCGCTTCTCACCTTGCTGTGTCGTCCACTGGTCCAAAACCAGGTGGCACTCAAGGTAAACCTGCGAACCTTTACGGCACATGCGTTCGACGCGGTCGGCCATGGTGCCGTTGTCACCGCGATTGAACGCCTCGCAATTGAGCCACACCGGCTCGTCTTCCCACTGGCCGGAGGTCGCGTTGCGCTTGCGGTTGTTCACCGCGAAACCGAACTTGGCAACCTTGCCGCCATTACTGAAAGAACGGACCTCGGGATCCCGGGTCAAACGTCCAATCAATGTCACTCGGTTCAAATTGGCCATGTTCGATCTTCCCCCTGGTTAAAGGCCTGGAATTGCTAGTGTACAAATGGGCATGTGTTCAAGCAATCCCATCCTTTAGTGGAAGGGGGCCTTTTTTACCCTTCGCCGCGCGCGGGTTCCATGGCGGGACGGCGACGGCGATTGCGATCGCGATCGTTGTCGTTATCGAAAAGATCGTCTTCGGGCGGTTCGGTGACCGACTGGAAGCAATAGCCGTTGGGGTCCTTGCCGACGGCGAGCATCGCTTCGGAAAGCTTTGGATGAATCCGGGTCACCATGTGACGCAGGATCATTTCGTTGAGGCGGAAGTCCGACTCAAGGCCGTGAATGCCTTCGGTGGGCATGTTGAAATAAAAGACGTAGTAGATGCCTTTTTTTTGCTTGCGAATCGGGTAAGTGAATTTCCTTTCGTCCCAAACGCGGTGGACGAGCACTTCGCCCTGGTTGCGCTTGAAAAGAGCAAGAATCTGCTCGACGATTTTCTGAAGATCGCCTCCAACCTTACCCGAGTCGAGGATGATCATGCATTCATAAAATGATTTCGAAATTACCACCTAAATACTCCCGGGAGCGGCATGCTCCCCCTTAATTTCCAACGTTGGTTCGTTCATTTCCCGGTTTCTGCCGAGTTGTACCGGTTCATGCAAGGGTCGATTCCCTCGCGCAACCAGCACTCCACCGCATCCGCCGCCCGTTCCATGGCGGCCTGAATCGTTTCCTTTTCCACGGGGCGAAACCTGCCAAGCACATGATCGGCAAGGTCTTTCTGTCCCGCGGAATCGACTCCGATGCGCAACCGGGGATAATCGGTGGTCTGCAAGGCATCCTGAATGCTTCGCAAACCGTTGTGGCCCCCATGGGTGCCGCGAGCCCTTGCCCGCAACCTTCCCAAGGTCAAACTGACATCGTCGGCAACGATGAGGATTTCCTTGGGATCCACGCGAAAAAAACTGGCGGTCTCCCGCACGCTTCTCCCGCTGAGATTCATAAAGGTCTGGGGCTTCATCAGCCAGACCTTCTCATTGCCCATCAGGGCTTCCCGAACCAATGCACTGTGCTTCTTGCACTCGGCCTCGGCCCTCAACCGGTTTGCGACCCGGTCGATGACCTCGAATCCTACATTGTGCCGGGTTCCATCGTAGGTCTTGCCCGGATTGCCCAAGCCAAAAACCAGTTTCATGTAGCCACCGCGCCAAAAGAGGAGGATGACTCCTCTTTCTTTTCACTGGAAGGAAAAGCGGACTACTCTTCCTT
>Ga0208492_1001617_pt1 | contig 13298 bp, 11 predicted proteins | sample Subbioar_CSW14AB_FD_184820 | JGI IMG/M metagenome (GOLD analysis project Ga0208492, IMG submission 184820) | Serpentinite rock and fluid subsurface biosphere microbial communities from McLaughlin Reserve, California, USA - CR12Mar_CSW14AB (SPAdes) | ecosystem: Environmental > Terrestrial > Deep... | reverse complement strand
GTTCCAGTCTTCTGTCCGCATCCGCGCTACCATCCAGTACCAGCCCGAAACCGCCATTGATCACTTCTCCCCAGCCAACACCGCCACCGTTATGCAGACTGATCCATGTTGCACCGCGGAAGGCATCGCCTACAAAATTCTGTACAGCCATGTCGGCGGTAAATTTACTGCCGTCATAAATATTAGAGGTTTCCCGATAGGGGCTGTCTGTACCGCTCACATCGTGATGATCCCGGCCAAGCACAACCGGCGCGGAAATTTTACCTTCTTTAATCGCTTTGTTAATTGCCTGGGCAATTTTGATACGCCCTTCGCTGTCGGCATATAAAATACGGGCCTGTGAGCCTACCACTAAATTATTTTGCTGCGCGTCCCTGATCCATACGATGTTATCGTGTAGCTGTTGTTTGATCTCATCCGGTGCTGTTTTATAAATTACTTCCAATACCAGTTCTGCCAATTTATCGGTCATGGCCAGATCTTCCGGCCTGGCAGAGGTACATACCCAACGAAAAGGACCGAAGCCGTAATCAAAACACATAGGACCTAAAATGTCCTGCACATAGGATTTGTATTTAAACTCGCCTTTTTCCTTGTTCTCAAAAACATCGCCGCCGGCACGGGATACTTCCAGCAGGAAAGCATTTCCGTAATCAAAAAAGTACATGCCTTTTTTTGCGAGGGCGTTCACCGCATTTATGTGCCGCACTAAAGTCTTCTGAACTTCTTTTTTAAACTTTTCGGGTTTTTCAGCCATCATGGCGTTACTTTCTTCAAGGCTTAATCCCGCGGGGTAATATCCTCCCGCCCATGGATTGTGAAGAGAGGTCTGGTCGCTGCCAATGTCCACTTTTATATTTTCCTTTTCAAGGCGTTCCCAGAGATCCACCACGTTGCCCTCATAGGCAAGGCTCACGGCTTCTTTATTTTGTTGAGCCATTTTCGTACGCACCATTAGTTTATCCAGGTCGTTAAATACTTCATCTACCCAACCTTGTGAATGGCGGGTCTTTACAGCTTTCGGGTTTATTTCCGCGGTAATAGATACAAGCCCGGCGATCTTGGCCGCCTTAGGCTGTGCGCCACTCATACCTCCCAGCCCACAGGTAACAAATAGTTTGCCCCTGCGTTCTTCTTCGGTCTTAAATTTTTTACGTGCGGCGTTCATAACGGTTATCGTGGTGCCATGTACAATTCCCTGCGGACCAATATACATAAAACTGCCTGCTGTCATTTGCCCGTATTGTGTTACACCCAACGCGTTAAATTTTTCCCAATCGTCAGGTTTGCTGTAGTTCGGGATCATCATGCCGTTGGTAACAACCACGCGTGGCGCCTCTTTGTGTGAGGGAAATAATCCCATAGGATGCCCGCTATATAATACCAGCGTTTGTTCATCAGTCATGGTAGCCAGGTATTGCATGGTCAACAGGTATTGCGCCCAGTTTTGAAACACGGCGCCGTTTCCACCGTAAGTGATCAGTTCATGCGGGTGTTGCGCCACTGCATAATCCAGGTTGTTGCTCAGCATATGCATGATGGCCGCCGCCTGCTCACACTGATGTGGGTATTCGTTGATCGGGCGCGCGTAAATTTTATAATCAGGGCGAAAGCGGTACATATAGATCCGCCCGTAGGTTTTTAATTCTTCCGCAAATTCTTTGGCTAAAACAGCGTGGTGTTTTTTATCAAAGTAACGCAGGGCATTGCGGATGGCTAGTTTTTTATCGTCCGCACTCAGGATCTCTTTACGCTTAGGCGCATGGTTAATAGTTGTGTCGTATGTTTTGGCTTCCGGTAATTGAGCCGGAATGCCTTGTAAGACGAGATCCTGAAATGAAAGTTGAGTTGCAGGGGACATATATAAATTATTTTTTATCCTTATCTAAATTGCCGGTTTTCTTATTATACCCATACGGGCAGTGCCTGCAACCGCTTTTGCAGCAGTAGCCGCGTTTGAGATGGTATTTCTCTGTAAACACAATATAGCCTTCTGGGCTATAATAAAATTCTTCCGGTTCTAATTGTTTGTTAAACATGGGAGCATAAAGATAAGAAAGTATCAGGATTGTTTCAACGCCGGATTGCTTCTGGCAGGTTCGGAGAAACAGGCCCGACTCCGGAGGAGACTTCCTGACAGGATGCTCAATAGAACGGAATTAAGGTGTCAGTGAATTATTCCACCCTCTTAATAGTGCAGCCGATAGACTTGGTTTCCTGGATTTTAGGAATTTCGTTTTTTAATAAAGAAGTTAACGCACTTTTCAGATAATGTTCCTTAACGGCCGAGGGATCTTTCACATTGTCGTCGATCGCTCCTTTATATATAAGCCCTTTGCTGTTAAATAAAAAGCACTGGGGGGTACGGCCGGCGCCAAAAGCATTTGCAAGCTGGCTTTTTTCATCAACGGTATAAGCACATTTTAAGCCCTGCGATCCATAATATTTAACCATTTCATCGTAACTGTCGTCTTCCGTGCGTTGTGCCTCATTGCTGTTAATGATAGCACAACCAATGCCATTGGCCTGGCAATAATCCGAATATTCTTTTATGCGGCCTGCACTGAGCTTTACATAAGGACATGTGTTGCAGGAAAAAATAACCAATAAGCCTTTTGCTGTTTTGATCTGATTTAAACTAAGATCTTTTCCTGAAACGTCCCTCATCTTGTAATCCCCCATCGGAATGGGAGAGTTAAGCGGAAGTTCTTCAAGAGCAGGAAAATTAATAAAGGAAAGAAGGCCGGAACAAATAGCCAGTAAAATAACAGTCAGGTAGTTTTTAGTTTTCATAGCCAAATGATTAGGTATACACAAATTTAGGCTATAAAAAAGATAAACGTTCTGCGTGCTGTGTTAAATTAGTGGTTTTTAACGCCTAAAACAGGGCCTTGGGCGAATTAATGCTTCTCGATTTCTAAACCACATAGAAACACTTTCAATTATCTTAGACGAAAAACGCTTCGCATCGCTAAGCATTTCTATGTGTTTCTTATTAATTCGGTTTATATTTTCTGTGAAAAAACCTACGCTATGCGGTTAATTTAGAATACTAACGGTTATGAAATTGTTGCTTTGTTATTTGCCGGACTTACTTCCGTCATAAGCCCATTTCAGGTAGATGGCGCCCCAGGTAAATCCTCCTCCGAAAGCGGAAAGGATGATGTTGTCACCTTTTTTTAATTGTTTTTCGTAGTCCCAGAGCAATAATGGAATTGTGCCGGCTGTGGTGTTCCCATAACGTTCAATATTCATCATTACCTTATCAGGGCCAATGCCCATACGTGTTGAGGTTGCGTCGATAATGCGCTTATTGGCCTGGTGTGCGGCCAGCCAGGTAACATCTTCTGCTTTTAAATGGTTTTTCTCCATTATCTTGGCGCTTACCTCCGCCATGTTATAAACGGCATGTTTAAATACCGCCTGGCCTTCCTGGTGCACATAATGCATTCTTCTGTCAACGGTTTCATGGCTTGGTGGTCTCAGCGAGCCGCCTGCTTTCATATGCAAATGTGTTGCCCCGTTGCCATCGGCATGGAGTAAAAAATCCATAACCCCTACTTCTTCTGTTGTTGGTTCCAATAAAACGGCTCCCGCGCCATCACCAAAAATAACGCAGGTTGCCCTGTCGGTATAATCAATAATGCGGCTCATCATGTCGGCACCAACCACCACTACTTTTTTATATTTGCCTGTTTCTATAAATTGCGCTCCAGTCGAAAGGCCATAAATAAATCCGGAACAGGCCGCGCCAAGATCAAATCCCCAGGCATTTTTTGCGCCGAGTTTTGCGCAGATAATATTAGAAGTTGCGGGAAAAACCATGTCGGGTGTAACTGTTCCGCAAATAAGAAGATCAATATCTTCAGGGCTGATGCCTCTTTTTTTACAGAGTAATTTTACCGCCTCTACCGCCATGTCGGAAGTAGCTTTTTCAGGATTGTTCTCTATATGTCTTTCCCTGATCCCCGTGCGGGTGGTGATCCACTCGTCGGTTGTATCGATCATTTTCTCCAGATCAAGATTTGTAAGAATGTTATCGGGCAAATAGCCTGCCACGGCTGTGATTGCAGCTTTGTTCATCATTGAAAAATTTGTTCTATTTTATCATTCAATTTGGCGTCTACCACTTCTTTTGCCAGCAACAGCATATTTTTAAAAGCGATGGAACTGGAGATACCATGGCCTATCAATACATTTGCGTTGATCCCCAAAACAGGCGTACCACCATACAACTCGTAATTAAATTTATCGAAATAATCGTCGCTCCGGTTCCGGCTTTTTATAACATCATAAAAAGCTTCGGCAGTTTTAAGAAGGATGTTTCCTACAAATCCTTCACATACCACAACATCCGCTTTATCTGAAAATACTTCGCGCCCCTCTATATTTCCCACGAAGTTAAAATCTTTACTGTCCTTCATCAGGGCATGTGCAGCCTGGGTTACAAGATTTCCTTTTTCAGGTTCTTCACCGATATTGAGCAACCCAACTTTCGGATTTTTTATTTTGTAAACTTCTTTTGCACAAATGGAGCCCAGGATACCGAACTGGTATAATACATCGGGCTTACAGTCCGCGTTGGTTCCCACATCCAGCACTATTCCGAATCCTCCATTTTCTTTGGGAAGGATAGAGGTAATGCAAGGGCGGATAACACCAGGAATCGCTTTTACGGTAAACATGGCCCCTACCAGCATTGCGCCGGTATTACCAGAACTGGCAAAAGCGTCGATCTGTTTTTCTTTCAGCAACTTATAGCCTAAAGAAATACTACTGTTGGGCTTTTGTGAAAATGCCTTGGTAGGATGTTCTCCCATTGCAATAACTTCTGTAGTATGAACATATTCAAATTGATCGGCGTTTACCCCGTTTTTGGCAAAGTATTCTTTCGCTGTATTACTGTCCCCGATCAATACCAACTTCACACCGGCGGGCAATTCTTTGGAAGCCATTACAAGCCCTTCTAAACAATTTTTTGGAGCGAAATCCCCACCTAAAATATCAAAGCCTATCTTCATAGTTTAATACCTAAAACTTTAACTAAAGCACAATAATACAATTTTATACGCTCAAAAACACCTTAAAAGGGCTTGCATTTTATAAAATTTAATTGAGGGGAAAATTTAGCTCAATTTTGGCGCCGTTATCATTGGAAAAACGCACGTTTCCATCAATTTGTTCAGCCAGAGTCTTTATCAGGTAGATGCCTAATGATTGTGTATCTTCCTCATCATTAAAGTTTTTTGGAAATCCAAGACCGTTGTCTTTAACAACGAGTTTTACATTATTATCATTTATTTTAATACGAACATCGAATATCCCATTCTCTTTCTGAACGGATTTAAACGCGTATTTAATACTGTTTGTTACAACCTCGTTTAAGATCAAACCAAGGGGGATGGTTTTATTGACCGGGATGAAAATCGGATCAAAATCCTCATTCACGGTAACTCTTTTTAAAAGGTTATAGGAATAAAACAGCTCATAGATAAGTTCGGATGTATATTTGCCCAGGTCAATACTTTTCAGTTCATTGTTTTCATAAAGCATTTTGTGCACAAGGGCCATGCTCATGATGCGTGTTTTACTGTCGCTTATGATCTGCCTGGCTTCCATATTCGATGTCGCGTCTTCCTGCAGACTCAAGAGGCCTGAAATAATAGCCAGGTTGTTTTTAACACGGTGGTGGAGCTCCGCAAGCAGCACTTCTTTTTCTTTCAGCGAAATATTTACGGTTTCTTTTGCTTTTGTAAGGTCTATGTTTTGTGCAATGATCTCTTTGTTTTGCAAGTAAATGATCCGGGTAAGCAAAAAGCTCAGCAGTCCGGTGAGTGAAGTAGCCATGATCAGGTCATAATACCACAACGCTTTCATTTGTTCGGCACTGAGCGTTTGCAGCTGAAACCCGGGAAAGTCAAACAACAGGCTGCTAGCAAAAAAAACGACGCAGATGGAAAAATGGATAACAGAATGCCTGTCCCTGAAACTCGGGTTGTTCAGCAGAACCACACTAACGATCAACGGAAAATAGAACAAATACGAGCCTACTTCAATGGGGTAGTATTCGTTAATGAAAAAAACAGAGAGATTAACATTGCAAGTAAACAGAAGGAAGCCGGATTCTGTTTTCCGGACCCTGTTCAGATAAAGGGAAATAACAGCCAGCAGGAGAAAAGTAGTAACGGGTATAAATGCAAAATCGCTTTTAAGAATAAAATAATTGGTGTAACCGATCAGGATAAATAGGATAACAAGAATGTTGATGAGGTTGGTGGTTTTTATCCGCCGTTTGTCATATGACGACTGAGAGTCTTCTATACCAAAACCGAGAATTGTATTAAATACCTTTTTCAACCAGACCTGAAAGGATTAAAGAAAAAAGCAGGCATAGTATACCTGCTTTTTTAAAAGTAAATCAAATTAAGAACAAATGAGTTGTATTATGCTTTTTTCTCCATTACTACATTTCCTTTGTAGTAAAGTTTACCTTCAAACCAATGTGCACGATGCATCAAATGCGCTTCGCCGGTTGTTGAGTCTTTTGAAATGGTCATTGATGGTGCTTTGTATGTTGCGCGGCGAGAGTCTCTGCGTGAACGCGACATTTTTCGTTTAGGATTTGGCATGATTTCTTGTTTTAATTTTTATTAAATTTTATTTTATTTAGTTTTTCCCATATAGGGTTGTTGTCTGTCGCCGGCCCTTCTTCAGGATCCGCTGACAGGTTATTTAGTTTATCCAGCGTTTCGTAATCACATATATAACTCTCTTTATCAAGTTCACAGGGAACGCGACGTGCCGGAATAGCTAAAATAATATATTCATATAAATAGTGCGAAACATCAAAAAACTCCTGTCCCTCAGGGATCACCAGGATTTCATCCGTACTTTCGGCAGGATTACCGTGTTTAATGACCAGATCTCCTTCGGCATCTATAGGGTAGTTAAAATATTTCAGGCACCTGTCACAATCAATACCAACGGTACCGGAAATGTTAAAGTGCATCTGCAATAAATTGTTCTGCCTGGTCAGTGTAGCTTCTACCTGGATATCAGCTTTCTGAACCTCACTATTTTCAACTTTGTTAAAGAACGCGTCGGTTACATCAAATTCATAATCGTGTAACCCTACAGGCAGTCCGCCAAACTGAATTATGTACTGACTTTTGCCCACTTTTCCTTTTTTTAAAAGGACTGCAAATATAGGCTTTTTGTTTGATGTACAAAATTTATTAACAGTTTAGAGCTTGTTATTAAAGGGAAATTTCCGAAAAAGAGGAAAAATATCACCCAAAATGGACAAAAAGACCTAAAAATCCCTGTAAATGTTCCAAAAACTGGTCTTAAAGCCTATGTAAATAAATGGATCTTCCAGCACATAACCTTTTTCGTTTCCTTCTGAACGCTGTATATACCCCAGTTCTAAACGCATATTTAAGTTGGGAATGATGTACCAGGTGTATTTTAGTGTACTTTGTAAAAGAGTGGTTCTGATGCCCTGCCCGGTATGGTGCCCGTAGTCTGAGCCCCGGGAATTATATGATAAAAAGATGTTCTGGCCTACATTCGATTTCGAACCGGCAGAGTCTTTTCCTACAATGGCATACATGCCCTGCCAGCTAAATTCTGATCTGCTTTTCCGGTAATTCACAAAACCCAGGAACTCTGTAAAGTTCGCGCCGAGCGGATGTGCCAGAGGTTTGCCGTAATGGGAATAATTCTGGTCAACCAGGCCGTGCGTATATGTAAACGGCCTTACCTGGTTATATTCGGCCTGTATTTTGAGCCCTTTTACTCCAAAGGCATTGATATATTTTATTCCTAATTGCCAGGCCTGCTTATTCGCCCACCAGCCTTTCCCGGCTCTTATTTCTTTTAAAAGAAATTCGTCGAGCCCGATCTGAGCATATAATTTTAATGTTTTTAAAAGAACGAAATTTATGTTCGCGCCTAAAAATGAATTGTCAGGAGAGCCTATGGAATATTCCTGCGGCCTGAAAAAAATAATGGGATTTAAATAGTTTAGCTCGAAGTTTCTTGCCTGGTTGGTATCGGAGCCACGCCACACAATATTTTCAAAAAGACCAATGTTCAGGCCTTTTATTACATTGTAACTGAGGTAATGAAAAGTACCGTATTTATTTGTGAAACTTTTCTGGCGACCGTTGGCTGTGCTTACATCGTTCATCATAACGTACCATACATTGTATTGCAGGCGCCAGATATTGGTGTTGATCCTGAAGTAGGGATAAGCAGGACCATAGTCACTTAACAGCACACTTCTGTAGCCATCACCGATAAAGTGTTTGTCCCGTCCCGCCTGGAAATTAAAAATCTTATTGTTCTTTGGGGAATAGGAAATGTAACCGGTATAATCAAAAAAGGTATAACCGGAACTGTTAGATCCGTATGCTTGTCCTGATTCAGGGATGATCTTTTGTTTTGAAATACTGGTGTCGATAAAAAAGGGAAAAGAAATTTTTCCGCCATATAATGTTGCCGCAAGGGTAAAATCATTGTTAATATTGGTTTTCAGGTGCATGCCTCCGAGGCGTGTTATTGCCGGTTTCAGGGTCAGCAGGTCGTTTCCAACCTCAAGGTCCAGGATAGGATGGAACTGAAAATTGACCCAGTTTACATTCTGCGGTTTTTCGTTTATAGTTTTACTTAAAAAAAAGTTTTTGAAAGCATAAAACCTGAAGGGCACCGCCGAGTCGGTGGCATTTGCAAAACTGCTGCTCAAATAAGGTTTAAAAGCAGAATGAAATGCGGTGTTTGGCCTGGAAATGCTCCAGTAGTCAAATGCCTCCTGCATACCCTGGTTCATGAAGGCATTGCGTGCCATAGGATCATACTGGCCCCGTATCGTAAGCGTGAAAAGGAAAAAAAGCAGTATTATCTTTTTTGAGTGCATCCGGTCAAAAGTAAACAAAAACAAAACGTTAAATTAGGGATTATTCCGGCGCCGGGTTTTAAGTTAATTCAATAATTATTTATATTTATCACTTCTTTAACCGGCAAAATACACAACAGGACTGGTTTTTGAATACACACCTATTAAGGATCACACAAATACTAAAGCTTCATCTCTATAAAAAGTGGTATGGAAATCTGCGCACGAACAATGAAAAAACTCCTATTTTTATTTTTGCTTAATTATACGTTAGGGAATGCCCAGCAGGACCTGAAGAAAAATTACGCGCCTCTTAAGTCCAAAGGCGAATTGCCGGCGGTTTTCACCCAAAATATCCGGAACGTTATCCAACAGGATATTACGGAACTTCAGAACAAAAAGGAAAATAACAGAGGGTTAAAATCCACATTCCTTACCGCCTCCAACTACCAAATAGAAAGGATCGTAAGGAGTGGCAACACGCTTATCAATGATGAGATTACGGAGTACCTGAACAAGATCACCGATATTATTTTAAAGGACAATCCAGGCTTGAGAAAACAATTAAATGTATTCACCTTAAAATCTTCTGTTGTAAACGCGTACAGCTTCGATAAAGGCTATATATTCATTGATATTGGTCTTATTGCCCAGGCAGAAACCGAAGCGCAGCTCGCCTTCATTATCTGCCACGAAATTTCGCATTACACAAAACAACATCACATTAACAGTTATGTAAAAAACGCGGAGATAGACAGTAAAAATTATTACGGGCAAAGCCGGGAAGACAGGATCATTGAAAAATGCCAGTATTCCAAAGAAAATGAAAGCGAAGCAGACCTTGAAGGCTTTAAAATATTTGAACGCTCCACTTATAATCTCAGGCAGGCGGAAAAAGCATTTGACATGCTTCAATATGCACATCTGCCTTTTGAACTGGTAGAGTTTAAAAAATCATATTTTGAGGGAACGAACTATATTCTGCCCAAGACCTATTTTTTAAAGGAGGTATCCGCCATTAAAGATAATTCAAACGAAGACGACACAAAACATACGCATCCGAATACAAAAAAACGCAAGCAGGCCATCGGTGAAATTGTAAATAACCGTGATAATACCAACAGGGTTAATTCGGTTCTGGGGCAGGAAAAATTCGAATACATCCGAGACCTTTCCCGCCTTGAACTTTGCAGGCTTTACTTAAAGAACCGGGATTATCCGAACGCTCTGTATGCGGCATACATCATGTCTTTAAAATATCCTGCCAACGAATACCTGGCAGAAGTAATTTCCAAATGTATGTATGCTATTGCCCTGTATGACAAAGGCGAGATCAGTTATTCCAGCGACTCGAACCTTGAGAATGGAATTGTGTCTTACACGGAGATTGAGAGCTTCCCGCAGCAGCTCTACCATTTGATCTCAAAAATGCCCGAAAACGAGTGGACGATCATGTCTTTAAACTATGTATACAGGGCCCATAAAAAGTACCCTGAGAATAAAGCGCTGAATACCTTGTCCGACAGCCTGTTCAGCCTGATGAAAAGAACAAAGTGGGGAATAAATGATTTTGCGCGCATTCCAAAAAAAGAACCGGCTAAAGCTGACACCGCTGTTGTGGTAAAAGAAGAACCAAAAGAACCCGGTTCAAAAACGGATCTTATTGCAAGTCTTCAAAAAGAGAGAATTACAAGAGGTGATGATACTATATATTACAAAGAAGTATTTGTGGACCTTTTTGTAAACGACCGTGAATTTGCCGGCAAGTTTCCTGCTTCGGGTCTGTCCGAATCAAATTCAGGGGACTTTTCATCCTATTCTTCCTCAGGATTTAACAACTACCGCAGCACAAAGAACATCCAGGGAGGAGTGGTTGTGCAAAAGGTAGTGTTGCTTGAGCCCTTTTTTATAAAGATAGATGAAACTCAAAGAGAAGAGATCCAATATATCAGCTCTGATAAAAAACAGGAAGATTTCAGTAAGACAATTAATCAATGTGCGCAGAAACTCGGGTTCGAGATCATTACAATTGACCCGGGATTGCTTACCAGTAAAGAGGTAGACAAGATAAACGACTATTCTGTGATCGCAGATTGGTTCGATGAAAAGTTCGATACGGAAAAGGAAAAGAATAAGATCCTCAATACAAACGATATAGAAGATGTGATCAAAAAATACGGGACCCCCTATGTTTTAAAAACAGGAATAGCCACTGTGGTAACAGTAGCGGGAAAAAAGAGAACCTATTTTTATGGCTTTTTATATGATATCCGGAAAAATGAGCTGATCTACAGGAAATATGAGTATTTCAGATCGAAAGACCGGCAGGACCTGGTAAATGCAAAAACCTACCAGATGTTATATGAACTGAAGCACCCTATTAAAAAATAAATATGAGATCCGGAAAATTAATTTTGCTGATAGCAGCGCTTGTATTTTCTTTTTTAAAAGTTAACTCGCAGGCGCCCGGCTATATGGGAAAAAAGATTACAGCCGGTTATGGTTTTCATTTTAATCCTGCCTTTAGCAACTTTCTCCTGGATTATGCGGACAGCCCCATAAACACACTGCATGAGTTTTTTGTAGAAGGCGCGACCCGGAAAAAAACCATGCTGGGCTTTTCTGTAAAACTTTACAAATACACGTACAACAATATTGAATTTGTGAATGCGGAGAATTATAACGGTTATTATTCGCAGATAGATGTTCGTCCGCAGGGCACCTACCTAATCAGGGGAAAGAATTTTGAGCTGTATGCTAAATTTTTCAAATCGCAATACCTAGCGCCATGGGGAAAATATTTTAGATTGGGCTTAAGTTATAACAGCTACGAAACAGTTTACAATCCAAACGTTATGAGAGTTCAGGTGAGGGATTATAGGGGAAGTGTTCCTACAACGCGTTACATCAGTGATTTTGGCCCTTTGATACAATCCTACAATTACCTTGATATTTGTTTTGGAAACGGAAGCAGCAGGATCTTTGGTAACCGGATCGTTCTGGATTACGGATATAACATAAATCTCATTGCAATGTCTCGGATGGCTTTAACCTGGCTCCTGGATGATTACAGCTATGATGCAACGGATGAATACATTAAAAACACGTCCGCGAAACGGGTAGCGGCGGTGAACCGGTTTAATTTTTATTTTAAGCTGGGGTATTTGTTTTAAAACCATGTGCCGGAGCTTGATAATACTTTCAGGGCTGTTTTTATTTTTCACAAACATCAAAGGTCAGGTAACGGGCTATATGGGTAAGAAGAATGTTACCGGATATGGCTTTTATTGTAATCCGGCCTTTTGTAGTATAATCAAACATTATTCAGATAAGCCGGTTAACACGTTACATGAGTTATTTCTTGAACGCGCTACACGTAGGGGATTAATGTGGGGTGTTTCAGCTAAGTTCTATCGTTATACCTATAATAATATTGAAGCGATCAACTGGAGTGAAGATATTTACAGAGGGGCTAAACAGAAGGATGAACATCCTCGTGGTACTTATGAAATAGAAGCAAGAAATTATTCTGTCTATTGGAAATTTTTTAAAACATGCTATGTGGCCCCCTGGGGTAAGTACTTTTTGTTGGGATTGACAGCTTACGATTATAAAACCACGTACGACCCCGGACAAATGAAGGCACGTGCCGACGGTGTGGAATACTCAGTTGCACTTAATAGGTTTATTGTTGCAGAGAATTATATCAGTGATTTTGGCTCAACGACCCGGCATCATTATAGTGCCGACGTTTTTTTTGGAAATGGCAAAAGCAGAATATTTTTTAACAAGATTGTACTCGATTATGGATATAGTATACATCTTATTGGTACGATGCGCTTATTAAAGATAACGGCAATAGATTATGTTTGGAATGGCGATGAAAAAACATACTTTATTAAGAACTATATTAAAGAAACTTCGTCAAGAAGAGTGGCTGCAATAAACAGATTTAATTTATTTTTTAAGTTAGGGTATTTGTTTTAAAACCATGAGCCGGAGCTTGATAATACTTTCGGGGCTGTTTTTGTCTTTCACAAACATCAAAGGCCAGGCCCCGGGTTATATGGGTAGTAAGACAACCGCGGGGTATGGCTTCTATTTTAATCCTGCTATAACTGCGGCCCTGATCGATTACGGAACAAAAATCATCAATACACAGCACGAGTTTTTTATCGAACGAGTTATCAAAACAAGAACTTCACTTGGTTTTTCCGCAAAATTGTACAAAACAACGGGTCAGGTATAAAAGTTGGGGAGTAATCTAAAAAGCTTTATTTTAGATGAAAAAGTTATAGAAGCCATCGATCATAAATTATTACAAGAGTTATTTCCATCGGAATTAATGGATTATTTTACAATTACTAACTTTGAAACCCTGTGTAGCATTGAAATTAAACAA
>Ga0208492_1001615_pt1 | contig 13310 bp, 8 predicted proteins | sample Subbioar_CSW14AB_FD_184820 | JGI IMG/M metagenome (GOLD analysis project Ga0208492, IMG submission 184820) | Serpentinite rock and fluid subsurface biosphere microbial communities from McLaughlin Reserve, California, USA - CR12Mar_CSW14AB (SPAdes) | ecosystem: Environmental > Terrestrial > Deep... | reverse complement strand
CAGGCGCGGCTGGATGCAGCGGGGCGCAAGGAGGCGATGAAACCCCTGCTGCGGCGGCTGGAAAAAAGTGCGCAGACCTTCGATGTGGGGCGGCTGGACCGGGACCTTGCGACGTTGCACGCCAAAGGCACCTCGGCGCGGCTGGGAGAAACCGCGATGGTGCAGCTTGAGGCGCTGGTGTCGCTTACCGACCGGCCGTCGCTTGAGGTCAGTCTGCGGACAACCCCGGACGGGCGCAGCGTGCAAAGTCTCGACACGACAGAACTTGAGCCGGGCGGTTTTTCCGACCTGATCGAGCTGGCGCGCGATCGTCTTGAGGACGGGCCGCTGCAGGCGGTGGGGCGGGTCGACGGGGACGGCATTCATCTGGGCACGGCTTTCGTGGTCGGGCCGGACCTCGTGATGACCAACCGGCATGTGCTTGAGGAATTCGCAAGCCCCTTGCCCCGTGCCGACAAGCCGAAGCGCTGGCAGATGGTGCGGACGACGACGGTGGACTTCTCGCCCTCGGGCAACGATCCGGCGCAGAAATTCGCCGTGAAGGAGGTGGTCTTCGCCGGGCCGCAGCAGATCTACCGGCTGCCGATCAGCTTTTCCAAGCTGGACATGGCCGTGCTGCGGGTCGAGACGGTCAACAGCGCGGGGATGGCGCTGCCCAAGCCGTTCCGGCTGAACCGGGATGCGGGCTGGCGCGGGCAGGATGCGAACCTGTTCGTGATAGGCTTCCCCGCCCCGCCGAACGCGATCCCGCGCGATGAACGCGGCGCGTTGCGGCATGACGTGATCGAGCGGCTGCGCGAGATCTTCGGGCTGAACTACCGGCGCAAGTATTTCAGCCCGGGGCTGGCGACGGCAATGGCACAGGCATGGGTCTTCGATCACGATGCAACGACCCTGGGCGGCAACTCGGGGTCGGTCGTGGGCGCGCTGAGTGGAGAGCTTCCGGCAGTTGGCCTGCATTTCGCGGGTGACTGGCTGCGGGCGAACCATGCGCATGATCTGGCGTCGGTGCGGGCGGCCAGCCCGGGTTTTGCGGCGCTGTTCCCATGACGGGGGCTGCCCTGCAGCAAGGCCAGGCGTTCAGCCTGGCGCAGGGGATCAGGGGCAGCCGGCTTGCCGTGGCCGCAGTCTACAACGAGATCGCGGCGCGGACGGGCAAGGACCAGCCGGACTTCAAGACCGTGGCGCTGGGCCTGGACGATCCGGTCCGGGCCTTCACCGAGGCCCTGATGTCCGCCGCCAGGGCCGAGCCGCCCTGGCACGGCGCTTTCCTGGCCGAACTTGCCGCCCTTGGGCTGATCGACCCGGCCGCGCTGGCCAGGGACGCAGCCGCAAGCACCCCGGTCACCCTTCTGCCGCAGAACGGCGATGGCTCGTCGCTGGAGCCGCAGGCCTTCACCGCGGCGATGATCGGCGTTCTGGAGGTCGCCGATCTGTTGAGCGCCTTCAACCTTGCGGCGCGGCGGCTGTGCCTGATCCGGGCCGGGGGCAAGCAGGGCACGGGCTTCCTGATCGGGCCGCAGACCGTGCTGACCAACTGGCATGTGATGTCGAACCTGATCGATCCGGCGACGGGCAAGGCCCGTGACGGGTCGGCAGGGCAGATTTCGGTCAGCTTCGAGACCCTGGCCGACAACCAGGGCCGCCCGTGTCTGGTTGCCGCGGACTGGCTGGTGGGGTTCAGCCCGCTGGCCAAGGACGCCGCTGATCCCCTGCCGCAGGCGGTCAGCCCGGATGGGACGTTTCTGGACTTCTGCGCGATCCGCCTTCTGGGCGCGCCGGGGCGCGAGCGGGGCTGGTATGACCTGTCTCAAACCGGGGCTTTGAACCAGAAGACCGATGCGTTCTTCGTGTTCCAGCATCCCGCCGGGGTCGCGCAGCGGGCCGGTGTCGCTCGGGACGCGGTGCCCGACGCCAACAAGGACTTCCTGCGCCATCAGGTCTTTACCGCCAGCGGGTCATCGGGCGGCCTGTGTCTGGATCACATGCTCCGGCCAATCGGGCTGCACCATGCGGCGGTGTGGCATCCGACCAAGAAGGACAAGACTGGCAAGCCGAAGCTCGACTACAACCGGGCGGTCCGGCTGGCATCCATCCATGCGGCCCGGCCCGACCTTGGCAAGCCCGATCTGCAATATGACCGGATCCTGCGGCTGTCCGACGGCTCGGGCGGCGTGGTCGGGCGGGAGACGACGCAGGAATTCCTGCGCCGGATGGCGGCGGGCAAGGAGCCCCCCATCCTGATCGTCAAGGGCGACAGGAAAAGCGGCAAGAGCTTTACGACCGTGCTGCTGCGCGAGCTGTTTCCCTTCGACAGCTTTCGGATCGTCCAGCTTTCGGCGAGCGATCTGAAAGCCGAGGCGGTCGATCTGGCCCGGCTGATCCTGGAACAGGCCGGAAAGGACGCGGGCGAGATCGATGCCGGTTTCAAGTCACTGGCATCCCTGACGACCGGCCCGGCGACCGTCGCCGATGTCTATGCCACGATGAAAACCATGCTTATGGGGATCACCAGTGCCAGTCCGGTGCAGCCCTATACCCTGTGGCTGGTCATCGATCAGCTGGACACCGTCGCCTTGCCAAGGATCGGCGCGCGGTCCCTGCTGGACAAGATCTACAGCGATCCGTCGCTGCTGAAGGTCATGCGTGTCATCCTGATCGGGTTGCCCGAGCTGCTGACCGGGGTCGATCCGAAATGGACCTTCACCGAAAAGCTTGACGACCCGAACAGCCTGAAGCCTGACGAGGTCGAGAAATGCCTGTCGGGATTGATGGTGGCTGCGGGGCTGGTGCCTTCGGTCGGCGAGACCCGGCGTCATTCGGCCCTGATCATCGGCGCGACCGGCGCGCTCGACCCGCAGGGTCGACAAAGTTCGCAGCTTGCGGTTCTGTCCGGGCTGGTGTCGGGCGTCTACATGAAAGCGGTGGACGCATGGAAATGACGGCTGCCACGGATCTGACCCGGGCCGCGCTTCTGGGCGCGTTCGATCCGCGCGACCTGGTGGACATGGCGACTGCGGAGGCGGCGGCCCGGCTGCGCCGGCTGGCGACCGTCGCGACCGAAGTGCAGGTCGGGGACCGTTGGCTTTGGACCCTGACCCCCGACGCCCGGCGCGAGGGGCTGGCACTTCTGCCCGAACCGAAAGCGCGCCGCGCGCTGTTGCTGGGACTGCCCGCCAACACGGGCGATGCGCTGGCCGAGGCGCTGCGCCAGGTGCTGAGTGGCGGGGGCGCGCCGCCGGTGGTCGCGCGGCTGCGGCGGTCCGCGCCCAAAGGCAGGGATCTGCCCCGGCTTCTGCAGCTCTTGCAGGCGGTGGACCTCTTGCGCAGCGCCGGGGTGGCGCTTGAGGGCTGGGCTGCAGCGCCCGATATCGACCGTCGCCTGCGGCGTGTCACGGTTCAGGCCGACAAGGCGGCGGAAAGTCTGCAGATCCTGCCCCGGAAACTGCATGGACGGCAGCGCGAGCTGAAGGCCTTGCAGGACTTTGCCCGAACCGGAACGGCCGACAGTCCCGTTTTCACCGCCGCGCCGGATCGCCCGCCGCCCGCGGCAAGTGCCCCGCCGACGGTGATCCTGTCGGGCCTTGGCGGCAGCGGGAAGTCGACCTTGCTTGAGGCCTTGCGGCGGCAGCTGGCCAAGGACGCATCCGTCCTGCGCGTGACCTTCGATCTTGACGAGCCGTCTCTGCGCGCCGGGCATCGGGTGGCGCTGACGCAGGAATTGCTGCGCCAGATCGGCGAGGCGAGGCCCGAGCTGGACGCGCGGCTGTCCGACCTGCGCACCACCCTGCGGGGGTCGATCGCCCTGATGACCGAGGGCAGCGACCCCAGCCGCGAGGCCAGCGCGGTCGTGTCCAGCCTGGCGGACCTGAACGCGATCCTGATGGAAGACGGCAAGGGCACGCCGATCAACCTGATCCTGATCTTCGACACCTTCGAGGAGGCGGTGGCGCTTGGCGAGGGTCGGGTTCGGCTGATCGCGGACTGGATCGGTCTTGTCGGGGCGCATCGCCTGGCCCCGCGGGTCATCCTTTCGGGTCGGGAGGCGGTGTCGTTGGCGACGGAACCCCTGCCTGGACTGGCGGTGCTGGGCTCGATCCTTCTGGGCGATCTTGGGGTGCGGGCCGGGCAGGCGCTTTTGCGCGACCGGTTCAAGGTCGCGGGCCTGGATGCCGCGGATCTGGTGCCGAAACTGGTCGAGACCTTCGGGTCGGACGCGCTGACGTTGATGATGCTGGCGCGGTTTGCGGCGGCGATCCCAAAGACCGGAAAGGCATTGCACCGGGACCTTGCCGCGCTGGCAGAGAACCACGGGTCCGAGATACGACAGACGCTGGATGCCGAGATGCGGCAGACCTTCCTTTTCTCGCGCATCCTGAACCGGCTGCCGAACCCGGAGTTGCAGGCGCTGGCAAGTCCGGGGCTGGTGTTGCGGCAGGTGACGCCCCGGCTGATCCACGAGGTGCTGGCCGGGCCTTGCGGGTTGCCCGAGACGCTGACGCTGAAGGATGCCGAAGAGCTGTTCAAGGATCTGGCGGCAATGGCCTGGCTGGTCAGGAAGGACGCAGGTTCCGCGCAGGTGGTCGAGCATGTCCCGGCCCTGCGCCGCCGGATGCTGCCGCAGGTGCTGAAGGACGCGGCGGCGAAGGCGGTCGTCGCGGCGGCGGCGGACTGGTATGCGGCCCGCGCGGCCGAGGGCGATGCGACAGCCGGGCTGGAGGCGATCTACTACCGCGCGCTGGGCGATCCGGACACGCTGCCCGACGATCCGGCGGTTCTGCGCGCGCTGGCCGATCATCTGGGGCCCGCGATGGGCGATCTGGCCTTTGCCCGCGACCGCATCCGGGATGCGACGGGCAAGGTGGTCAGTCAGCGGGCGGTAGAGGGCCTGAAGGATGCCGGTGCCCAAAAGCGCGCCCGCGCCCGGCGGCGGAAGTTCCAGCTGTCCGAGGGCCAGGAAAGCGCGGTGGTGGCCGAGGCTGCCGGGGCGGAACCTGACGCGGGCGAAGCGATGACGCCAGACCTGGTCACGGCGTCATTCGCGGCCTTGGACATTGCGCTTGCGGTGACTGAGGCCCCACGGCTGACGCGGGCGCTGCTTGATGCGCTGACCATTGCCGCGACCTCCGAGGATGACTTCGGCGCGATGACCTCTGACGATCTGCAGGGCTTGTCGGTTGCCGCCCTGCAGGCCGCGACGGCCTGTCTGTCGCCAGAGGCCGGGCCGGACGCGCGGGCCGCCTTGCGCGGCGCGGTGCAGGCGTGGCTGGCCGCTTCGGCGCGGCGGGAGGCGCTGGTGGCCAGCTATGCCAGCGCCTTGCAGCAGTCGACGCAGCTGTGGCCGGTCAAGCTTGCCGCCGTGCTGGTCCTGTCCATCGCGGACGCCGAGGCCCTGGCCGGTCTGGGCGAACCGGTGGCGATGGCCGTGCGCGAGATGGCGAAGACCTCGCACAGTCCCTTTGCCTGGCGGGCGCTGCGGCTGGTCGGGCCGCTGCGGGAAGACGCCGCGGTGAAGGGCATCGCGCTGGCCTATCTTGCGCCCGAGGTGCTGGTGTTCGTGTCCGACAGCATGGAGCGTCATGCGCCGGGGGAAGTGGCGGATCTCTTCAGGACGCTTCGCAGCCCGGCCGTGCCGGTTTCGATCAGCGACCACAATCGTGCGGATGCCGCGCTGTATCGGGCCGAAGTGCCCTTGACGGACAAGCTGTCGCTGCTTTCGAAGCTGCCAGCGACAATCCCCGGTCGGCTGCCCGAGTTTCACGGGGCATTCCGGGTTCTGCTTGGCAGCGCCGATCTGCGTCCGGGACAGGTGCAGGAAGCCGTCATGATCACCGCCCGGTTCGTGCCCTGGTGGCCAAAGGAACTGGGGCCGGACGCCTTTGCCGAAGCGCCGTTCAGCCCGACGCTGGTCTCGTCCCTGATCGACACGGCGGACCGCTGCGGGCGGTTGCCCGACCTGGCGGCGGCGCTGGCCCGGCAGAAGGACGCCTTCCAGCCCTGCATCCGGCTTTCGGCGCTGATCAAGGCTGCGGTTGGCTTCTACCGCCGGGCCTGCGGGGTAGAGGCGGACTAGGGCCCGCTGCGCGGCACTGTTGCAGGCTGGCCGTTCCAGGTGCCGGACAGGCTGCGAGCCTCGTCGGTGCGGCTGTGGCGGTAGCCAAGTTGACCGGACTGGGCGCCAGAGAAGACCAGGTCGAGGGTCAGCGCATCGGTGCCGTCGTCCAGCGCGGCCTCGGTCCCGGTGCCGTCCAGGACAAGCTTCGGCCAGAAGCGGCAGGCGGCAAAGCGGTAGTCGGTGCCCTGGTCGGTCGGCTCGGCCTCAAGCAGACCACCGAAAGGGCAGCCGAAGGACACCGGATGACTGCCATCCCAGCCCGCCAGCGGGATCAGCGCGGCGAGTTCGGTTTCGACGGCACGGGCGACGGCGAAAGGATCGGCCAGCTGCGCCGGGTCGGTCAGGGTCAGGGGCGTATAGTCCGCCATCGGGTCCTGTTCACACACCTGTTCGCGTGCGGCGGGCAGCGTGCCGTCAAACAGCAGGGCCTGGACGATGGTGTCGGGGCAGGCAAAGCCCCGGCCCCAGATCACATGTGATCCGCCCTGCATGAACACGCCATAGGCGTTGCGGGCGTTGTCCAGCACGGACCGCGCCATCGAGATCGGTGTGATCGGGTCGTGGTCACCGTTCAGAAGCAGGGTCGGCCAATCCCCTCCGGCATAGGGCGCGGGGCGCGAGGCCGCCCCCTGCTGCGGCCAGTAGGCACAGGCCAGCCGCTCCATGTAGTAGGACCGCACAAGCCTTGGGGCATCGGGGGCAAAGCGGCGCGCCTCGTCCATGATGCGGCGGGCGCGTTCGTCGGGCGTACCCGCGCCGCTGTCGTAATCCGTGCAGGTGATCGCGTAATAGGCCGCGCCGAACCAGCCGGAGTCCTCGATCCCGCTTTCGGTTTCGGGGTCGATATACATGTTGGCGTAGCCCAGTTGCAGCATCGGCACGAGATTGCCGCGAGCGGCCGCGGCGAGGGTGCGCAGGAACTCGGCCCGCCCTTCGGGCGAATAGAGCGCGTAGAAAGCGTTGGCTTCCAGCAGGCTGGTGGTCAGAAGGCGCGTCGACACCGTCCCGTCGGCAAGCGGGTAGGGCACCTGAACCGGCGACCGGGCCAACCGGCGCACAAGGTCGTCATAGGCCTGCGCGGCCCCCACCGTCATGTCGGCAGCACAGGCGGGCAGCGCGTCGCAAAGGGCAAAGGTCTCGGCCAGCAGCGACTCGGCAGCCAGGGTGTAGCGCCGGTAGAAGCCTTCGGCAGAGAGCGTCAGATCGACCACACCGTCCAGGATCACGCCGCGCACGGCGTCGGGAAACTGGGTTGCGTAGGCCTGGGCCAGCTGGGTGCCGTAGCTTTCCCCGTAAAGCCAGACCTTCGGCGCGCCGATCCGCTGGCGGAACAGCTCTGAATCGCGGATCGCCTGGTCGGTGGTGACCACTGGCAGAAGCGCATCGGCGTCCAGTTCGGCCAGGCAGTCGCTGACAAAGCCGCTGGCGCTGGCCATCGCGGCCTCGGGATCGTTCAGCGAGACCGGGGCGGTGTCGAACCGGGTCTGCGCCGCCGGGCATGACAGCCCATGCACGGGCCCGGTTCCGCGCTGGTCGACAAAGACGATGTCCATCGTCTCGGCAAGGCTGGGATCGAAGGCGGCAAGATAGCTGTCGGCCGAGGCCAGGCCCGAACCGCCGGGCCCGCCGACGAAGTAGAACAGGATGCCCTTGCTGTCCTGTGCGGCGAAGGACAGCGCAAAGGTGATTTCCAGTGTCTTGCCGGGGTCATTGGCCCGGTGGTCAAGCGGCACGGTCAGCGTGGTGCAGGTCAGGGTGCTGAGTTCGCAGGGAAAGAGGTCGAGGCCCGAGCTGGCATCCTGAAGCGACATTTCTGCAAGGGCAGGGCTGGCAAGAAGCCCCAGAAGAAGGACGGCGTGGCGCATCGGGGCCTTTCGGGCAGGCTTGGGGATATGTCGGCAGCAGGGCCGACCGGCGAAGCGCGCAGGCTAAGGCGCTACGCGGGATTGGCCAAGGGGGTAGCACGAGGTCCGTGCGAGTTCTGCCCGACTTCGGCCTGCGGGGCAAAGCGGATCGTGATCGGGCCGCTTCGGGATCACGCATCGGCCTTGCGGCGCCGGATGGGGCCGGGTGCAACTCACGGCTCTGCCGATCCCCGGGGCGCTGGGGCCGTTGGCAACTGCCGGGACCGCGCTTTTCGCTGCGGGGGCATCACCCGACCCGCTGCACGGGCCTGGCAGGTGTGGCCCGATTTGCCGATGGGCGGTTCGGGCAGGACGGACGGCAAAGCGTGCAGGCGTATGCAAGGTTGGCATCAGCCGGTTCTGTCATCAGGCATCCGGCGTCAGTCGATGGGCGGCAGGCCCGCGGCGGCGCGCAGATCGGGGGCGCGGATATCCAGGTCCTGCCCGGCCAGCCTGTCGGCGGCGGGGGTGCAAAGCCAGGCGATGACGCGGGCGGGATCCTCTGCGGACGCGAGGCTTTCGCGCGGCAGTTTCGACACCGGGTTGATCCCCGAGGCCCGGATCGTCGCCTGCATGTCGGTGTCGACTACCCCCGGGGCAAAGCCGAAGACGCGGATGCCCTTATCCCCGTATTCCATGTGAACCGAACGTGTCAGCATCGCGAGACCGGCCTTGCCGGCGCAATAGGCCGACCATCCCTCTTGCGGGCGGTGCGCGGCACCCGAGGAAATGTTGACGATGGTCCCGCCCCCCTTGGCGACCATATGCCCCAGGGCGCGCTGGGTGGCGTGGAAGGCGGCGCTGAGGTTGATGTCGATGCTGGTGGCCCAGTCCTCGGCCGAAATGTCGAGGATGCGGCCGATGGGGCCGATGACGGCGGCGTTGTTGATCAGGATGTCGAAGCCCTGCTCCAAAAGCGTGGCCATCGCGAAGCGGTCGGTCATGTCGGCGTGGTGGCCGGTGGCCGGGATGTCCCCAAGCTCGCGCTGGGCGGCGGCGATGCTGGCGGCGCGGCGGGCGGTGAAGTGGACCCGTGCCCCGGCTTTCGCCAGGGCGCGCACGGTGGCAAGGCCGATCCCGCGGCTGCCACCGGTGACAAGAGCGGATGTGCCGGTAAGGGTCATGGGCGGGCTCCTTTGTTTCAAGGCGTCACTGTGCGGCGGCGGGGGTTCGCTGTCCACCGGGCCGGACGGGTTGACGCTGGCCAGGGCGCGGTCCAAGGGTCGGGTCCAAAGCGGAGGCGCGGATGTACAAGGCACTTCTGGTCGTTCTTCTGCTGGCAGGCTGCGCCGCGCGGGGCGAATTCACCCAGGCCCCGGCGGGGCTGGCAGGGGGCACGCCCGAGACGATCTTCGTAGGCACGACGCGGGCGGATGGACCCGAGGGCTTTGGCTTCGACCGGGCCGAGGCGGCGAGCTATCTGCGCTATGACGTGGCGATTCCGTCGGACCGCGAGCCGGGTGAGGTGAACTGGCCGCCGAAGACCCGGAAACCGGACGCCAAGCGCGATTTCCTGACGCTGGATGAACGGCGGTTCGGCTCGCCGAAGGAGTTCAGCGCGGCATTGCGGGCGGCGATGAAGCTGCGCGGGCAGACCGACGCGGTGGTCTATGTCCACGGGTTCAACAACACCATGGCCGAAGGCGTCTACCGGGTCGCGCAGATGCATCATGACCTCGAGGTGCCGGGCGTGGCCGTGCATTACGCCTGGCCCTCGCGCGGGTCGGCGCTGGGCTATGTCTATGACCGCGATTCGGTTCTGTTCGCGCGGTCGGGCTTTGTCGATCTTCTGGACCAGGTCGAGGCGGCAGGCGCAAAGAACATCGTGATCGTCGCGCATTCGATGGGGGCAACGCTGACCATGGAGGGTCTGCGTCAGGTGGTGTTGCGCGACGGGCGCGGGGCGCTGGACCGGGTGTCGGGCGTGGTGCTGATCGCGCCCGATCTTGATCTGGACGTGTTCCGGTCGCAAGCGAAGGACATCGGCGAGCTGCCGCAGCCCTTCGTGATCTTCGGCAGTTCACGCGACCGGGTCCTGAACATCTCGGCGACGATCGCGGGCAGCGGGGATCGGCTGGGCAACATGGACGGCATTGCCGAAGTCGCGGACCTCAAGGTCACCTATCTGGACACGGCCGCCTACAACACCGGGACCGGGCATCTCAATCTGGGCGAGAACCCCGCACTGTTGAAACTGTTCGGCGGCATCGTCGGGATCGACCAGGCCTTCCGGGCCGATGCAAGGTCGCGCGTCGGGCTTCTGCCGGGGCTGGTGCTGACGGTCCGCAACGCGACCGAAGTGGTGCTGGCACCGGTGGGGGCGATTGCGGTGGGGCGGCCGCGGACGACGCGGCCCTGACGGCCCCCCAGGCAATCCCTCCTCGTTCGACCTCGTCTCCTCGTCGGGAGACCCGGGCGAGGAGTGACAGCGCCATCGACGAGCCATCAGCGGCGGCGCAGGTAGACGTAATAGGCCCCGCCGCCGCCGTGTTTCAGATGCGCCTCCGAGACCTGCAGCACCGCCGGACCAAGGGGCGGCAGATGCAGCCAGTGCGGGACCTGGTGGCGCAGGGCACCGACGCGCTGCGGAATCGGGCCGCTATCGTCGCGCCGCTTGCCCTTGCCGGTGATGACCAGGACCAGCCGCAGGCCCTGGGACTGGGCGTTCAGGATGAAGCGGATCAGTTCGGGATGCGCCTCGGCCAGCGTCATGCCGTGCAGGTCGATCCGCGCCTCGGGCACAAGCTTGCCGCGGGTCATCCGGGCATGGGTGTTGGCGTCCATCCGCAGGGGGGCCTCGCCGAGACGCTCGGGCAGGGCGGGAACCAGGTCGCGTTTTTCCGGGGAGCGGTGCTTTTCGCCCAGGCTGAAGGGCGAGAGGCGCGGTCTGGCATGGGCGAGCGGAGGCGGCTCGGATGGCGGGGGTGGTTCGGGCGGATGGAGCCTTTGGGCGTGCATCGGCCGGGCAGACCGTGCGACAGAGCGCCAGAGGTCGGCTTCCTCGGGCGACAGGGATCGGCGGCGGGCCATCTGGGTCAGCCGTCTTCCAGCATCGCGAAAGCGCGGTCGATGGGCAGAAGAAGCACCATCCGCCCGCCATCCCTGATCGTTCCGGCGGCGTCACCGGCCTGGGCGCCCGTGCCAAAGAAGATGTCGGCGCGCTGCATGCCCTTGATGGCCCCTCCGGTGTCCTGCGCGACCATCAGGCTGCGGATCGGCGCTGCCCCGTCCTTTTCAATCCAGACCGGAGCCCCGAGCGGCGTGAAATTCGGGTCGATGGCGACAGAGCGCATCGCGGTGATCGACCGGCCCATCGCGCCGATCGGGCCGTCTTCGGGCTTCAGGGTGCCGATCTTGCGAAAGAAGACGTAGGACGGGTTGGTGTCCAGAAGCTCGCGCCCGGTCGAAGGGTTGCTGCGGACGAAATTGGCGATTTCCGGGGCGGAGACCTGGTCAAGCGTATGGGTGCCGCGACGGATCATCTCTTTGCCGACGGATTTGTAGGCATGCCCGTTCTTCCCGGCGTAGCCCAGCCGGATGACGGATCCGTCGGACATCCGGATCCGGCCCGAGCCCTGGACCTGGAGGAAATAGACATCGACCGGATCGTCGAGCCAGGCCAGCTCCAACCCGCGCCCGGCAATCGCCCCGCCTTCGATGGCCGCGCGGGTGTGATAGGCGACACCGTCGGTCAGATCGGGCGGGCGGCGGTAGACCGGGTATTTGAAGCGCGCGGTGCGGGTGGGCGAGCCTTCGAGTTCGGGCTCGAAATAGCCGGTGAAGAGGGCGGGGGGTTCGCCCACGACGACGGGCTTGAAGAACAGCTCGAAAAAGCTGCGGGCCGAGGCGCTGTCCTTCGGCACGTCGGCCGCCATCGCGCAGATCGGTTGCCAGTCGGGCTGGCCGATCAGGTCGCAGGTCGCCAGGAAGGTCGCCAGCGCCGCGACGTGGTCGTCTTCCGTCCAGCCGTCCAGCGCCTCGAACTCCAGCACCTCGGCCCGGGGCGGTGACGCGGCCATCAGCGCAACCGAGACCGTGGCAAGGGCAAGGGCGGCGCGCATCTCAAGCGGTCAGTCGCCGGTCGCGACCAGCTGCCAGTTCGGGTCGTCCGACCCCATCTGGCGGGCGAAGGTCCAGATGTCGCGGGTCTTCTTCACCTCGCGCGGGGAGCCTTCGACGATCTCTCCGGCCTTGTTGCGCACGACATAGGTCTGGTCGGCGACCAGGCGGACGGAAATCTCGCCAAAACTGCTTTCGGCATTGAAGGTCGCGTCGTGCAGGGTCAGCTCCTTGATGCCAAGGAAGCTGGCCTCGATGGTCAGCCCGTCCGCCTCGCGCTTGGCGATGGCCTCGGCAAAGCTGGCCTCGACATCGTCGGACAGGAACGGGCGGATGCTGTCCAGTTCGCCCTTCTCGAACGCCACAAGGATCATCTCGTAGGCCCCGCGCGCGCCCTGCAGGAAGGGGCCGACGGCAAAGGACGGTTCAGCCTTTTTCATCTCGGCCAGGGCTTTGGCGGCATCGGACCCCTCGGCGACGTGATCGGTGATGTCGCGGTCGGGGCCGCCCTCGATCACCTCGAAGTCGCGGCGCACGCGCGGGCGGACGTCGTCCAGCGGGATCGGCGGCTTTTCAAAGCCGTCGCGGGTGCCCAGCACGGACCGCAGCTTGAGGATGAGAAAGATCGCGATCCCGGCAAGGACCAGGAGCTGGATCAAGGAGCCGTTCATTAGTGACCTCTGAACATTAGGTGTTCCGTTGGGTGTTCCGTTGGAATGGGCACGGTTTGTCCCTATGTAGGGTGGGGCCTCGCCGAAGTCTACCACGGGACGGAAGATCGGACGGGCGGAGAATGACGATGTGGATCATCCTTGCGATTCTGGCTTTGCCTTTGGTCGAGATCGCGCTTTTCGTGACGCTTGGGGCCAAACTTGGCCTATGGCTCACGCTGGCCTGGGTGCTTTTGACGGGGATGATCGGGGTGCTGATCCTGAAATCCCTGTCGGTCTCCGGGTCGATCCGGGGGCGGCGCGACTTTGTCGAAGGCTTCCGGGGCCGGGTCGCCGAGGACCCGCTGTCGCCCATCGCGCATCAGGCGCTGATCGGGGTGGCGGCGGTGCTGCTGATCCTGCCCGGGTTCTTTACCGATGCGCTTGGGCTTTTGCTGCTGCTGCCCTTCGTCCGGACGCTGCTGATCCGGCTTCTGGCACGCCGGATGCGGGGGGTGACAGTGGTCCAGACGGGCTTTCATCCGGGCCGCCAGCCGCCGGAAGACCCCTATGAGCCGCGGG
>Ga0208492_1001614_pt1 | contig 13320 bp, 9 predicted proteins | sample Subbioar_CSW14AB_FD_184820 | JGI IMG/M metagenome (GOLD analysis project Ga0208492, IMG submission 184820) | Serpentinite rock and fluid subsurface biosphere microbial communities from McLaughlin Reserve, California, USA - CR12Mar_CSW14AB (SPAdes) | ecosystem: Environmental > Terrestrial > Deep... | reverse complement strand
AAGCCATCCGCCTCGGTGGTCGTCGTTCGCGACGGCGTCGATGCGATTGAAGTCCTCATGCTTCGCCGCAATGAAAAAATTGCTTTTCATGGTGGCGCCTGGGTTTTTCCCGGCGGCAGGATTGATGCGGAAGATGGCGATTTCGCCAGCGGTTCAGAGTTGGACGTCGCCAAACGCGCGGCCGTACGTGAGACCCTGGAAGAAACCGGCCTCGCTGTCACCAGCGATGTCATGCTGCCCTTCGCGCACTGGACCACGCCCATTGAATTGCCGAAGCGCTTCGCGACCTGGTTCTTCGCCGCGCCAGTCATCGGTGCCGATGACGTACGCATCGACAACTCGGAGATCATCGACTACCGCTGGCTGACGCCCGCTGCTGCGCTGGAGTTGCAGGCCGCCGGTGAGCTCGAGTTGCCGGCACCGACCTATGTCACCTTGCTCGGTTTCAGCGTGTTGAACAACATCGATGCATTGGTGGCCCAGCTCTCGCAAGCCCAGGTGCAGCACTTCGTGCCGCGTCTGGTGGAGATAGAGCACGGTCGCTGCACGGTCTATCGAGAAGACGCTGCCTATGAATCGCTGGACTTCAACGCCCCCGGCCCGCGTCATCGTCTGGTGATGAAGCCGGGCGAATGGCGCTACATCCGCGAGTTCTAGGCCCTCGAAGACGAGGGCAGGCCAGCTCCCGGCTCGAGCCCGATGCGATCGGGCAAATGCCGGGAGAAATCAGAACACCACTGGCAATTCGAGATGCTGCCGGTAGATGAAATCGCGATGGGTGAGCAGGGCCGGGCTCAGCGCAGCTGCGATCTCAGGGTCGGCATTGCCATAGATATCCGGATGGCGGAAGGCGCTTGCCATCGGGCACAGTTCCGGCGGCAAGGGGCTCAGGAAGCCGCAATGCACCGCCCAGTGGATATCGAGCGCGGATAGCGTGTCGCCGATGAAATAGCGGCGGCCCGCGCGCTGCTGGGCCAGGAGTTGGGCATCCAGCGCGCTCAGTATCGACGCGATACGCGCCGGTGCGGCGGCGGCGATCTCGGGTGTATAACCATACTTGCCGCCCATGAACTCAAAGAACTCGCGTGCGTTCGCGCCGGGTTCGAGCTGGCGCAACTGGCCATGCACCGTCAGCACGCGCTTGAGCCAACCCAAGCCATATTCCCCTGCAATCTCATTGATGAATCCGAACATCAGCATTCGTTCGCCGATATCGCCTGGAATCAAACGCGGCTGCGGCTGCAGACGTTCGGCCAGGTTCAATTGGTCGACCCAGCTCGCGCGCGGGCGCTCATCGTTCCAGACGGCGACCGGCTGGCTCGATTGTCCGGTCCATGCCAGCAGTTCCGATTGCGTGCCATGCATGCCCATCGCCGCATCCGGAGCACCTGCGTTGCCGGTCACGACCGGGGCATAGGGAATGCCTTTGACATGGAAAATGCTTTTGCAGGCCTCGCGCCATGGGCCGGGTATGGCGTAGTTGCCCAGCACCAGGCGCAGGCCGCTCATCTGGCGCGCTTCGGCAATGGAGAAATAGTGGATCCGCGTATCGTTGAGTTCAATGTTCGTGGACATGGCGGGCGCCCCCTGGTTATAAGTGATTCAGCAGCCGATTGGATGGTAATGCGCCGCGCTCGCGCCGCGCCATAACACAAGAGAGCGTAAGACATGGCCATCGACTTCACCCTCAGCCCCGCACAACAGGCCCTGCAACAGACGGCCCGCACCTTTGCCCGCGAGGTCCTGTCCCAGGTGCGCCCCACCATTGCTGCATTCGCCAAGCCCGAGGAGCGCTTTTTCGCCACCCGCCCGTTCTACAGCGCAATGGCCAACAACGGCTTTGTGCATGCCCTGATTCCACAGGCCTACGGCGGCACCGGTCTCTCGACCCTGGACTTCGCCCTCGCCGCCGAGGAACTGACGGCCGTCGATATCAACGTGCCGACGACGGTGCTCGCCACCGGCCTCGGTCTGCAGCCCATCATCGGCTTTGGAACTGACGAGCAGAAACGCCAATGGCTGGGCGAGATCCTCGCGCAACCGGCCGATCGCCTCGCGGCCTTTGCCTTCACCGAAGTGACCGGCGGCGCGAACTACAATGATCCCGACCCCCAGGCCGGCGTGCAGACCTTCGCGCGACGCGATGGCGATGAGTGGGTCATCAGCGGCAAGAAGCACTACACCACCAATGGCAGCGGCTGGGATGGGCGCGGTGCCCATCTGTTTTCGCTGGTATGTCGTACCGATCCGACCAGACCGCCCAGCGAGTCCTTGTCGGTCATCGTGGTGCCGGGCGATGCGCCTGGTATCGAAGTAGTCGATTATCTCGACACCGTCGGCCATCGCGCAGCCGTCTCACCGCGCATCCACTTCAATGATGTGCGCGTGCCGGTCGGCAATATGCTTGGCCAGCCGGGTGACGGCGCGAAGATTTGCGAATACGCCTTCTCGTGGACCGCCGCCCTGATCGGCGCGGCCTGCACGGGCGTCATGCGCGCTGCGTTCGATGTCGCCTATGAATTCGCCAGGAGCGACAAGCGCTCGGGCAGCGTGCCCGTCATCGAGTATCAGAACGTCGGCTACATGCTGGCCGATCTCAAGATGCGCCTGGAGGCGGCGCGCTATCTGACGTGGAAGGCCTGCCATCAGCTCGACATCACCGAGCGGCGCAGCGACGAACTCGCAATCATGACCAAGGTGCACACCTCGGAGCTCTGCGTGCAGGTGGTCTATGACGCCATGCGGCTGGTCGGTGTCGACAGTTATACGGATCTCACGCCGCTGGCCGGCCTCATGCAGGATGCGCTGTGCTTCCCGCTTTACGATGGCGGCAACATGGGCGTGCGGCGTCGCCAGTTGCATGGCAAGTTCAAGCAGCCCGGCTACGATGCCATGGCCTCGGCCGAAGCGCGCGGTTGAGCCGGCCCGCGCTTCGCAGCGCGAACAGCGGCAAGGGCGCGACGGCGCCTGCCACGCACGCCATCAAGGCACCACCGACAGGAATAGAAAGACCGCGAACAGGACCAGATGCACCGCGCCCTGCAGCACCGTGGCGCGGCCGGGTGACAAGGTCATGGACGAGATCAGCAGGGTCAAGGCCAGCAACACGATGCCCTTGTTGTCGAGTCCGAGGTCGAGCGGAATCTGCAGGATCATGGCGGTCACCACCACCGCCGGTATCGACAGTCCAATCGTCGCCAGTGCGGAGCCGAGGGCGAGATTGAAACTGGTCTGCATGCGATTGCGCAGGGCCGCGCGAACCGCGGCCCAGGTCTCGGGCAGCAACACCATCATCGCCACACTGATACCCACCACGCCGTGGGGCACGCCCGCTTCACTGACCGCCGCTTCGATAACGGGCGCGAGCAGTTTGGCCAGCCCCACCACCACCACCAGCGCCACCAGCAGCAAGCCAAAGCTCGCCAGCGCGGTGACGTTGGACGGCTTGGGGATATGCGCGTCCGCGCCGTCGGCGTCGAGCGGCAGGAAGTAATCGCGATGGCGCATCGTCTGCACGAAGAGGAATACGCCATACAGAATCAAGGACACCAGGCCCGCGAACACCAACTGCGAAGGTGACAAGGTCGGACCGGGCGAGGAGGAGGTCAGCGATGGCAATACCAGCGTCAAGGTCGCAAGCGTGGCCAGCACGGACAAAGCCGGCGTGGTGCCTTCGACGCGAAACTCCAGCGCGTGATAGCGCAGCGCGCCAAGCAACAGGCACAGTCCTATCACGCCATTGCAGATGATCATGACGGTGGCAAACACCGTGTCGCGCGGAAGCGTGCTGGCCGCCTCGCCGCCGGACAACATCAGCGCGATCACCAGTGCCACTTCGATCACCGTCACCGCCAGCGCCAGCACCAGCGTCCCGAATGGCTCACCCACACACAATGCGATGACTTCTGCGTGATGCACTGCCACGACCACCGTCGCCAACAGCGCGGATGCGACCAGCGTGATCAATATCAAGTTGAGCGGACGGCCCCACACCAACGCCAGAATGAGGCAGGCCACGATCGGAATGAGGTACTGCCACAAGGACGTCACTGCGTTGTGTGTGCTGGCCATGGAATCTCTCGTTGGCGGCGATGCGGACTGCTTCGATTATGGCAGTGCCCATCTACTGTGACACCCACGCAGAGGGCGATGTTTCGTGGCCGGCTTCTCCGCTTCAGTGAGGAACAAGCAACTCTCGAATGCATGCTTGGGCGCCGCACGTGGCGCGTCCATCGTGCCGGCGCGGTGTCGCCCATGGCCAAGCCCAGGCCGGCATGGCATGTTTAGACCACGCTGTTCAGAGACCAGGCGATGACCCGAGTACGCTCCGACCATGCCCTTGCACCGCGCGGCGGCAGACCTCGCTGGTTCACCGCCGGCGACATCAACGGCTTCTTCGGCCTCATGGTCGACAACCTCGCCGTCATGGGATTTCTCGCCGCGGTGCTGGTCGGTATCTACAAGATGCCGGCGGAGGTGGTCTTTGGCCGCATGTTTCCCGGCACCGCGCTCGGCGTGCTGGTGGGCGATGTGCTTTACACCTGGATGGCGGTGCGACTCGCCCGACGCACCGGCCGCGACACCATCACCGCCATGCCGCTCGGTATCGACACACCCACCACCATCGGGCTTGCGTTCCTGGTGTTGGGGCCCGCCTTCGTCGCCTTCAAGCAGAACGGGCTCGACGAACACGCGGCCGCCATCGCCACCTGGCAGCTCGGCATGGCCGGCATGATGGTGATGGGTGTGTTCAAGTTCGTGCTGTCCTTCGTCGGCGCCACCATCGGTCGCCTGGTGCCGCGCGCCGGTTTGCTCGGCGCCATCGCCGCCATCGCCCTCATGCTGATTGGCTTTCTGCCGATGCTCGAAGTGTTGAGCGCACCGATCGTCGGCATGGCCACGCTCGGCGTGATCCTCTATGCGGTGGTCGCCAAGGGCCGCTTGCCGGGCAATGTGCCGGGCGTATTCGCGGCTTTTCTGCTCGGCACCGTGCTCTATTACAGCCTCGGCCCGCTGGGCTTGATCGGGCCGGGTTATCACACGCCGGGCGCACTGAGCTGGCGTTTCGCCCTGCCTTGGCCGAGCCTGGGTTTCATCGATGGCCTGGCCGCGGCGGTGCCCTATCTGCCGCTCTATCTGCCCTTCGGCCTGCTGATGGTGATCGGTGGCATCAACAACGCCGAAAGCGCGCGCGCGGCGGGCGATGATTTCAACACCCGCGACATCCTGCTGGTGGAAGCGGTCTCCACCCTGGCTGCGGGCCTGTGTGGTGGCGTTGCCCAGACCACACCCTACATCGGTCACCCCGCCTACAAGAAAATGGGCGCGCGCGCCGGCTACACCCTGCTCACCGGCGTCTTCATCGGCCTCGGCGGTGTGCTCGGTTATCTCTCGACCCTGGTCGAACTGCTGCCGCTCGCGGTACTCGCGCCGATTCTGGTGTTCGTCTCCATCGAAATGACGACCCAGGCTTTCGAGGCCAGCCCCGCCCGTCACGCCGTCGCGGTTGCCTTCAGCTTCTTTCCCGCCATCGCCCGTCTGCTCGCAATCAAGCTCGGTGACCCGAACTATGTGCCGCCCGAACGCTTCAACGAGTTGATGCAAGCCGGCGCACACGGCCTGCCTGAACTCGGCCTCATCGTCACGCTGGGCAATGGCTTCATCATCACCTCGATGTTGTGGGGCGGCTTTCTCGCCGCCTTGATCGACAAACGGCATGGCGCGGCCGTGGCCACCTTGCTCACGACGTGCGTGCTGACGCTGTTCGGCATCATCCATTCTGTCGAGCCTGGCGGCGGCATGTACTGGCCATGGGCCTTGCAGGGCATGGCACAGACCCTGGCCTGGCAGTTTGCCGCGGCCTATGGCGTGCTGGCGGTGATCATCGCCCTGCTTGCCTTGCAGAAAGAGCCAGCGCCCGCCGCTGCGACGTGAGCACTCGGCCAAGCCCAAGCACGCCGCATCCCTGATTCATTTCATGGATATCCATGCGTCGACAAAGCGATTTCACATCGCGGTCGCGCGCTGCCAGACGCCAAGGCTTCGCGTAGCGGGCAAGCAATCGATATGAGCGACAGCAGGCCGTTGCATCTCGGCGCCTGCATGCGGCCGTCGAGAACTTGTTCGACAATCACCCCGACAAGTCCATCGCCGACATCAGCTATCGCAACAATCTGCCTTACGATGTGCTGTCGCCGATCGGCTTCAACGGGCGTTTCGTGTATACCGGTGCGCGACTGACTTTCTGACAACATCGCGCGGCGGGAGCAGCCTATGGGCACAATCAGACAGGCGAGCCTGCTCGTTATCGCGACGCTCGGACTGCTCGGCGGTTTCAGCGAAAGCCGAGCGGCGGAGTGCGCGAACCCGGCGCGCCTCATGGCGCGGGTCGAACTTCTGTTCGGCACCACGCTCGCCGAAGGCAGGTCGCTGGCGGAAGCCGACTGGACGAAGTTCGTCGACGAGGAGGTGACGCCGCGCTTTCCTGAAGGCCTGACGGAACTGGCGGGCCGCGGCCAGTGGCGGCGGCCCGATGGCGTCATCAGTCACGAGCCTTCGCGCATGCTGCTGATCTGGTACTCACCGGGCAAGGACAGGGGCGCCGACATCGAGGCGATACGCGCGGCCTATAAGACGCGCTTCAAGCAGCTCTCGGTGATGCGGGTCGACGGCGTCGACTGCGTGTCGTTCTAGGGCAGGTCTTGCCGGCGCGGCGCGCGATAGCGATAGCCCGCGCCGGGGTGGCTGGCGGCGAGCTTGCGTCCGCCGGTGAACAATTTCTCGCGCAACGTACCGGCCTGATACTCCGTCTTATACACGCCGCGCCGCTGCAACTCCGGTACCACCAGCTCGACGAAATCGCTGAAGGTCTCGTGGGCGACCACATAGGTGAGATTGAAGCCATCGACGCCGGTCGCATGCATCCAGTCCTGCATGGTATCGGCGACCACGGCGGGCGTGCCGACCGCCACCGGGCCGCGTCCGCCTATGCCCACCCAGTTCGCGACTTCATCCACCGTCCAGGCCCGTGACGGGTCTGCCTTGGTGAACGACTCCAGCGCCGAGCGGCCCGCTTCCTTCTCGACATACTGCACCACTTCGTCACGCCCATAGGCACCGAGATCGACGCCCGTCCAGCCCGACATCAAGGCCAGCGCACCTTCGCTGCTGACGTACTGGCGATACTCCGCGTATTTGTCCTCGGCCGCCGCTTGGGTTGGCGCCGTGATGGCGGTGAACATGAGGAAGACGAGGATGTCCGCCGGGTCGCGCCCGTGGCGCGTCGCCGCCGCGCGGATGTCGTCGACATAGCCCTTGATGATGCTCTGCGAGGGGCCGCTGACGAACACGCATTCGGCATGCTTGCCGGCGAAATCCTTGCCGCGTGTCGACGAGCCGGCCTGGTAGAGCACCGGCGTGCGTTGCGGCGAAGGTTCGCACAAGTGGATGCCCGGCACCGTGTAGAACGGCCCGGCATGGGCGATGCCATGCACCTTGGACGGATCGGTGAACAAGCGCTGCTGCTTGTCGCGCAGCACCGCGTCGTCTTCCCAACTGCCTTCCCACAATTTGTAGCAGACCTCGAGATACTCCTCGGCCATTTCGTAGCGGTCGTCATGGGCGATCTGTTCGGCCAGCCCCATGTTGCGCGCAGCACTGTCGAGATAGGAGGTCACGATGTTCCAGCCGATACGGCCTGCGGTCAGATGGTCCAGCGTCGACATGCGGCGCGCGAAGGGATAGGGATGCTCGTAGGTCAGCGCACAGGTCACGCCGAAGCCGAGATGGCGGGTGGCCTGCGCGAGCAAGGGCACCAGTAGCAGGGGATCGTTGACCGGCACCTGCGTTGCCTGCCGCAGGGCAGTGTCGTGACTGCCCTGATAGACATCGTAGACACCCAATACATCGGCCAGGAACAGACCATCGAACTTGCCGCGCTCCAGCAACCGTGCGAGCGAGACCCAGTAGTCGGGGTCCTTGTAGCGCCAGGATTCATCACGCGGATGGGCCCACAGGCCGGGCGCCTGATGACCAACGCAGTTCATGGAAAAGGCATTGAGGCGAATGGGCTTGTTCATGGCGGGAGTATGCCATTAGTCTCCCATGGCGCCGACCGCGGCACGCCATCCAGAAGCCATGGCTTTTCACCGTGGGAGCGAGCTCATTCATGCCTTGAGCTCGTCAATTGGCCCATCCACGCATCAATGAAACATTGATGCAGCCATCAGCCAGACAGGAATCCATTCATGGCCATCAGCAAGAAACCCGCCGCCAAAGCCGCCGGTCGCGCGCCCGCCCGACGTAAAGCCAAATCGACCTTCGCCGGTCCCGTCGACTTAGGCCCCGATCATTGGGTGTGGGGCGAGGGCGACGAAATCGGTGCCGGCAATCTCATGACGCCGGACAGCATTCTCGCCGCGCTGGAGAAGGTGAAGAAGGGCGAGATCATCGATCTCTCCCATGATGTCGCGATGGGCAATCCCAGCATTCCGCCGATTCAAACGCCCTACGTGATGACGCTGTCCAGCACCTCGGCCAACAGCGAACGCATGATACGCAACGGCTTCGGCGCCGAGAACGGCATCGGCTTCTATCTCGAACGCATCGAAATGACGACCCACGTCAGCACCCACATCGATGCCTTGGGCCATGCCACCATCCATGCCGAACTCTACGGCGGCATACCGGCGCCGGTCGGCGCCGATGATTTCGGTCTGTGCCACGCCGGCATCGAGAAGTCGCCGCCCTTCATCGCGCGCGGTGTGATCATCGACGTCGCCGGCTACAAGAAGGTCAAACATCTCAAACCCGGCTACGCCATCACGCCCGCCGATCTCGAAGGCGCGCTCAAGCGCCAGAAGACCGCGATCGAAAAGGGTTCGATAGTCATCGTGCATACGGGCTGGGGTCACAAGTTCTGGAGCGAGCCGGTGACCTACGCCCACGGCTACCCGGGCATCGGTCTCGCTGCATCGAAATGGCTGGCGGCCCACGAAGTGGTGGCGGTCGGCGCCGACAACATGGCGCTGGAGGTCTTCCCCTGTGAAGACCCCAAGGTCATCTTTCCTGTGCACCAGCATCTGATCACGCGCCAGGGCATCTACATCATCGAGAACGTCAAGACCGACGAAATCGTCGAGCGCCAACTGTGGGAATCGACCATCGTCATCCTGCCCACCAAGTTCCGCGGCGCGACCGGCTCGCCGGTGCGCATCATCGCATTGCTCTAGGCGGCGTCGCGCCGGGCGGTATTCGCGGCCTGAATACCGCCCGGTCGATAAATCCATTTCCGCCGCGGGCGACGAGCGGGCACACTGCGGGCCCTCGTAGGATTCGATGTCGAGCGCCGCACCATGTTCGCCCATCTGCTCTCCCGCAGACTTGCCCATCACGGCATCCACTACGCGTGGGTGGTCGCGGCCGTCACCTTCTGCGCCATGATGACGACCTCAGCCGCGCTCGGTCTGCCGGGCGCGATGCTGCGGCCTTTGAGCGCCGAGTTCGGCTGGAACGTCGAGCAGATCTCGTCGGTGTTTGCCGTACGTTTCGCGCTGTTCGGTCTCCTCGGGCCGTTCGCCGCGTCCTTCATCCTGCGCTTCGGCGTGCGCGCCGTGATGGTGACGGCGGCCGGCCTCATTGCCACGTCCATGATTCTCGCCACGCGCGTCACGGCACTGTGGCAGTTGTTCGCGCTGTGGGGCCTCATGCTCGGTTGCGGCACCGGACTGACGGCCCTGGTGCTGGGCGCGATCGTCGCCAATCGCTGGTTCAGTGCGCGCCGCGGTCTGGTGCTCGGTGTCCTGGCGGCCAGCACCGCGACCGGTCAGCTGCTGTTCCTGCCGGTGGCGGCGTGGCTCATCGAACACCATGGCTGGCGCTTCGCGGTCATTCCGGTGTTTGTCGCCTGTCTGGTGGTCGCGGGGCTGGTCGTGCTGTTGTTACGCGACAGCCCGCACGAACTCGAGCTCGCCGCCTATGGCGATGAACCCGCCAGCGCGGCGGACACCGCGCCCGCCACCATCGCGCTCGGCTGGCGCGCGCCCTTCGACGCGCTGGCCGAGGCCGCGCGGGTGCGCAGCTTCTGGATCCTGGCCGGCACGTTCTTCATCTGCGGCCTCAGTACCAATGGCCTCGTGCAGACCCATTTCATTTCGCTGTGCAGCGACAAAGGCCTGGCCGCGGTGCCAGCGGCCTCGGTGCTGTCGATGATGGGGCTGTTCGATCTGGTCGGCACGACCTTGTCGGGCTATCTGTCCGACCGGCTCGACAATCGCAAACTGCTGTTCTGGTATTACGGCTTGCGCGGCCTGTCGCTGTTCTGGTTGCCCTATTCGACCTTCACCCTCTACGGTTTGTCGTTGTTCGCGCTGTTCTACGGACTGGATTGGATAGCGACCGTGCCGCCGACCGTCAAACTCGTGGCCCAGCAATTCGGCCCCGCGCGCGCCGGCATCGTGTTCGGCTGGGTGTTCGCCGCCCATCAACTCGGCGCCGCCACCGCCGCCTACGGCGCGGGACTCACGCGCACCCTGTTGCTGACCTATGACCCGGCCCTGTTCGCGGCGGGTGCGGCCTGTCTCATGGCCGCGTTCGCGGTGCTGGCCATCGCCAGACCTGCGGTGGTGGCGGTGAGCGCGACGCGCTGACTGTCCCGCAGCGCGGGTTTTCCCCGCGCCACGGGTTGGCCATAGAATCGCTGTCTCGTTTCGAGCAAACAGAAAGGGTCTCCCACCGTGTCCGACACCCCATCGACGGCCGTCATCTTCGAAGAAATCCCGACCGCGGGCGGCCAGCGCATCGGCCTTGCCCGTCTCAACGCCGAGAAGTCACTGAACTCCCTGACCCTGGAGATGATCGACCTCCTCGGTGAACGCCTGCCGGCGTGGGCTGCCGACCCTGACATCGTGCTGGTGATGCTGGAAGGCGCCGGCGAGCGCGCCTTCTGTGCGGGCGCCGATCTGCTCAAGCTGCACGCGGCCTGCCTCGCCCACCATGGCTCGCCGCAACGCGCCGACATCCGCGCCAACGACTACGCGCTCGATTTCTTCGCGCGTGAGTATCGGCTCGACTATCTCATCCACACCTATCCCAAGCCCGTGCTGTGCTGGGGCCACGGCGTGGTGATGGGCGGCGGCATGGGCTTGATGGCGGGGGCCAGTCATCGCGTCGTGACCAGTGAAGTGCGTATCGCGATGCCCGAGATCAATATCGGACTGTATGCCGATGTCGCCGGCAGCTGGTTCCTGGCCCGCGCGCCGGGACGCAGCGGGCTGTTCCTGGCGTTGACCGCGGCGCAACTCGGCGCCGGCGATGCGCTGTTCGCCGGCCTCGCCGATTACCACATCAACCATGCGCGCAAGGCGGTGGTGATGGAGACGCTGATTACCCATGCCTGGCACCGCGACGGCGCACGCAACCGGCGCGATCTGTCACGCCTCCTGCAGTCCTTTACCGAACCGCTCGGCGCCCCTGGTCCGCTGCGCGAGAATCTCGATCTGATCAATGATCTGTGTCGTCATGACGAGCCGGCCGACATCGTGCATCGCATTGCCACACTGGACAGCGACAACGAATGGCTGAAGCGCGCGAGCGCGACGCTCGCCGCCGGTTCGCCGACCACCGCGGTGTTGTCCATCGCGTTGCAGCGGCGCTTGAAACGCGCCTCCCTGGCTGAAGTGTTCCGCGCTGAACTGGTCGCTTCGCTGGCCTGCGCGGCGCGGCCCGATCTCGCCGAAGGCATACGCGCGTTGCTCATCGACAAGGACAAGCAACCGAAGTGGCGCCCGGCGAGGGTGGCCGATGTCACGCCGGAGTGGATAGAAGGCTATTTCACCCGTCCCTGGTCGGCGGCTGACCATCCCTTGGCGGATCTCCAGTAACGAAAAGCGATAAGCAGTTCGCCTTCTGACGGGACGCGGGTGCACCCGTCGCCACCGGCTCTTGCCACCAAAGCGCTTGACGCGCGCTTCTCAAGTCTTTCTTCGTGACGACTTTTTCCGGCGCGCAGCCGGCGCGGCTGCGTTCAATGCGTCGCGCAGCTTCATTGAAGTTTACATTCAGTGCGTCGCGACGGCCGGCAAACGGAGTCTTCCTCTTCTACGCTTTGCAGACCGTGCGAGCGCGCTCAGGGCACATCATGTGACCGCACGCAGTGAGCGTGCCCGCGCAAGGCTTTCGACGTATTCATTATTGGGAGGGGCTGTGATGGATTGTCGCCGCAACAAATTCGTGAACCCGCTGCTGGTCGCGACTCTCGGCGTGGCATTGCTACCCCAAGTCGCGGGCGCAACCACCTTGACCTGGAGCAGTGGCGATTTTGTTCCGGACGTCACCGCGCCCGAGCCGCTCACCGCGCTCGATGTTCTGGAGATCGGTGCCGGCGGCACCAAACGCTTCGTCGGCACCACGTTCACGAATCTCAGTCTGGTGCGCTGGCTGGCCGATCCGCTGCAAGGCGGCAATGGCGCCGTGGTCAACAACAACGGTGAGTGGCGCTCGGAGTCCGATACCAATTCGCTGATCTGGAGCTTTGGTGGGCAGCCGACGTTCGTCAATGCCGGCAGCTTTTCCAAGACCGCCGGCAACATCACGCATGTTGGCACCTGGCAGTTCATCAATAATGGCGGTGTGATCGATGCGCAGGTCGGCACCATCGATTTCAGCGGCACCAGCAATCTGTTCAACAACGGCTCGCGTTTCACCGGCGCGGGCGCGGTGCAGATCTCGGGTGGTGCGAATTTCACCGGCAATTTTCAATCCGACAATCTCGTCTTCACTGGTGGCACTCAGAACGGCAGCGGCGCGACGCTTTCCGGTGGCGCCGGTTTATCCGGCGGACTGCTCGGATGGACCGGTGGTGATCTGACCGGCACCTGGACCCTCGCCGCCGGCACGACCTTCAGCGCAAGCGGCAACGCCACCAAACGCCAGGTCGGTTCGAACATCGTCAACAACGGTACGTTTCGTTGGGCCAGCGCCCAGCAACTGCAAGGCGGCAACAGCTCCATCTTTACCAACAACGCTTTGCTGGAAGCGACCGAGAGCGCGCTTTTCAACTGGAACTTCGGTGGCCAGCACCAGCTCGTCAATGCCGCGAGCGGCACAGTGCGCGCAAGCAACAACGCGAGTCTCAACATCGGCAACATTGCGCTGACCAGCAACGGCGGCCTGTTCGAGGCCACCGCCGGCAGCAGCATCGAGTTCTCCGGCACGACCAACCGCTTCAACGACGGCACGCGCTTCACGGGGCTCAATCGCGTCACGGGCAATGCGCGTTTCGTCGATGACATAAGCGCGGACAATCTGCGGTTCGTCAACGGC
>Ga0208492_1001613_pt1 | contig 13324 bp, 11 predicted proteins | sample Subbioar_CSW14AB_FD_184820 | JGI IMG/M metagenome (GOLD analysis project Ga0208492, IMG submission 184820) | Serpentinite rock and fluid subsurface biosphere microbial communities from McLaughlin Reserve, California, USA - CR12Mar_CSW14AB (SPAdes) | ecosystem: Environmental > Terrestrial > Deep... | reverse complement strand
TCCCCATGAAGCCCCGCGAGTTTCGCGAACGCCTCGCGATTGCCAAGACGCGCCGACGCCACCCATTCGTTCTCCGAATGGTTCACGGCCACCTTGGTTGGGGATAGCTGCGCCATAAAGTCCGTTCAGGCCTTGGTTTCGCTTCGGGGCCAACCCCGTTGAAACCCATCCTAATGAAACAACCCGCCGGAAAGGCGGGTTGTTGGTGATTTTCTTTAATCTCTTGAACTCACTGACCTTTGATGGGGCTTAATTCCAGCTTATAGCGGTAGAACTCCTTCCGGTCCGCGCTGCTCATCGGTTGAGATTCGAGCATCGCCGTCGCGCCGTCCACCTTGTAAGAGAACGACTTGCCCGTAATGGGATCGAGCGGAACGGGAACCAGATCGATTTCTTGCAGGGTCTTGGGCCAGCTTCCCTTGGCCGCGGCCTGCAGCCGGATGGCTTCGATCACCTTGAGGAAGGCCAATTGGCGCTCGGTGCGCACCTTGGCCTGATGTACCTTGCTCGTGGCCGGCAACAACAGCCGCGACAGGAAGCCGACCGGAGCTGGCGCGAAACCGACCTGACCATTCGGCCCAAATTTGGCGGCGAACGATTTCTCGAACTTATCCATGGCATCCTTGGATTGGTAGAAAGGCACATTCAGCCATTTCACCATCGAATCGTAGGTTTCGTCGTAAACCAAGATTTCACCTAGCAGCACGACTTGCATACCAGGAAGCGCGTCGAGCTGTTTGGCGTCGAGTCCGTATTGAATCAGCCTTTCCTTGGCGCCCGGAAAGGCCGCGGCCATCAGGACGCCGGCCGCCGATTTTTCAAACAGTTTTTCAAAATCCGATTGATTCCGTGAGCCGCCCGATTCAAACCCATTCGCGGCCTTCCTGAAGCCTTCGAGCATCTCATCGAGTTCCGGCTGTCCCAGTGGCTTGATTTTTTTGGACAAAAGCATGTCTCTTAAACCGGGGAACATGTTGTCGATGAACAGCTTCTCTCCGTCCATCCCTTCACGCAAGTCGACCGGCGTGTTGGGTAGTGCCGAAAGGGCCCAATACAGATTGGGGAAACCGGGCTGCTGAATCGCCTCTTCCACTCTTTGAAAACCGATATTCGTGATGGCGATGCCGACCAATCCTTGAATCAGCGTGGGCCCCTTGGCGCTATTGCGGCCAAGCGTGATGAGCGATCGCAAGCTGTTCGTGGCCGCCGCAAAGTCCTTTTCCTTGAGCTCATACCGTGTTCGCAGCGAAAGCAACCGGGCAAATTCGCGCATCCCCTGAATATCGGGAATGAGCATATAGATCCCTTCCCTTTTCGCCTTGTCCACCATTTCCCAGTCGATGTAGGAGCGATTGGTCCCACGGTCGATCTCCTTGAGAAATTGCATACCGCGCACATCCGCTTCGGGTGGAAGTTTTTCAAGCGGCATATTCGCCCACTCCTCTTCCTTTTTCCAAAGATCCTTATCCCGATAGCGGTAGCTCATCCATTCCGGGCTGAAAGCCCGGTAATAGGAAGTCAGGGCATTGCCTGTCTCCTGCTTGCGGATTTCCGGATCGAGGCGGTAGCGCAAGGCCGGGCTCGATTCCCCTTGGGGGGCAATCTTCAAGGTTTTGAATTCCGGCGGCGGCGGCGGGTCATCCGGATTGAGCGGGGCGATGACCACAACGGGCGGGTCGCTCAGTGCGAAAGCCGGCAACAGCGCCAGCACCAAAGCCATGGGAACCAACTTCAAAAAACTCATCGCTGTAACTCCCTCAACACATTGGAAAGCGAACGTACGGTGGTCGGCTCATCGGCATGGATGAACTGGGCCCCTCCCAGATCGATCGCCTCGGGCGGTTCCTCGATCTGTTTCGGGTCAACCCGCGCATGCCAAATAGGGGAGGGATCGGCCACGGCAGGCGCCGGCGTCTCGACCTTGTCCTTTTGGGCGAAGAACGGCCTTTCATTCGGCGCCGTGGGAAGGCTGGGCCGGTTGGTCGCGGGCAAAAATGCGATCAGCCAGCCGCCGGCCAAACCCACAAAAAGCGACCCGGCCAAATATTTCCTGTCGGCTCGGCCCTGCGCGGCCCGGCCCGCTTCAAACATCATCTTGTCGCGAAGCGCCGGCGACGGGTCCGCATGCTGGAATCCGTCCCCGATCTGTTTTCCGAGCGCCGACTTGATCTGTTCTTCCAACCGATCATTCGAATTGGGCTGTGGCATGTTCTTTCTCCCCCATAAGGACACGGAGCCGATCGAGCGTGGCGTGATAGCGCCGGTGCAAGCTGCTGCTGGAGCCGCCCAGAACCTGCGCGGCTTCGGCGAAACTCATTTCCCCCCACAAGATCGCGGTCAAGAGTTCTCTTTCCTCGGCCGGAAGCTCGCCAAGGCAGGCGCCGAGCTTGCCCATCCGTTCGGCCTGTGACATCCGCGCCGAAGGATCTTCTTCAATCGACGGTTCGCGCCTCGCCTGGCGTTCCCGATTTTGGCGCCGAAACCACCCCCGCTTCCGGCTCAAAGCCTGGTTTCGCAAGGTGCGCCACAACCAGGTTTTGGGAAATTCCGGACATTTCGGGAGTTTTGCCAGCGCCAGAAACGCCTCCTGGACCAGGTCCTCCGCCTCATGCGAATCCTGGGCCAATTGATGGGCTAACGCCCTCAACATGGGCGTGTGCGTTTCCAGCATTCGGACCAGGGTATCAGTGTCCATTTCAAAAAGATGATCGCCAAGGTTATCGCGCCGTCCCACAATCTTCTAAATTTTTTAAGAGGTAAGCGGAGCATGGCGGGTTTCATGACATCGTGGCTTGTGGCAAGGTTGCCTGAAGGGGCGCTCGACATCGTGGGAGATATCCACGGTGAAATCGACGCCCTGCGCGATTTGCTCAACCACCTTGGTTATGGGCATGAAGGGGAATCCGATCCGGGCCGCAAGCTCGTGTTTGTCGGCGATTTGGTGGACCGCGGCCCCGATAGCCCCGGGGTTGTACGCCTGGTGAAACGCCTGGTGGATTCCGGGCGGGCCTATGCCGCGCTTGGCAATCACGAACTCAACATTCTTTTGAACCGCCGGCGCGAAGGGAACGAATGGTTCTTCGGAGAACGCTCGCGCGCGCCTGGCTCGCCTCCCGCCGTTTATGCCGACCCGGCGACTCAACGAGAGTGCCTGCATCTTTTCGCCAATATGCCCCTATGTCTGGAAAGGGCCGATCTGCGCGTCGTCCATGCCTGCTGGCATGAAGAGTCGGTCAGGAAGATCGCCGAAGCGACCAGCGTGCTTTCGCTTTTCGAAGAGCACCGTTTGAAAATCGAATCGATGGTTCAAGCCAAACGCCAGGCCGGCGAGCCGGAAATCCCCCAGGAAGCGGCCCTGTCCCACCAAAACTTGAACCCGGTGAAGGTGCTTCTTTCCGGTCCCGAGGAGCGAACTCCCCAGCCTTACTGGGCAGGGGGCAGATACCGCCATCTAAGGCGTTCACCCTGGTGGAAAGAATATAACGGCCAGTTTTGTATCTTCGGGCATTACTGGAGACTGGGAACGCCAGGCCGCACCGATCATCTTGAAGAAGGTAAATTATTCGAACCCTTTCTTTTGAACCAGTCTCAAGGCAGGACTTTTTGCGTCGATTATTCGGTGGGCGCGCGCTGGCGCGAGAGGCTCACGGGCCGCCACGGCGGCTTCGATACGAGGCTCGGCTGCATCCGCTGGCCAGAGGCTCAGCTGGTCTTCGATAACGGCGAAATCATGCAGCTGGATTTTTTGGAAAATGTTATTGGCACCCAAACTCAGCCCGTCTAGAATCGCTTGATCAAAACCTGTCACGCGCCTGTCACGCGAATGGATTCGTCGCGGTTCTACAGGAGGTATTCATGCAGCCCGCACTGGTTTTCGAATGGTATTTGGAGATTCCCAAAAAGGTCGATCCGGAACCCGAACTGGCCTGGCGGTTGCAACATCAACGAGCTGTCGATCGCTTCCGCCGTCAGGTTTCGCGTCGCTATTCGGTTGGCACTCTGGAACGATTGATCGAGTCTCCCGACCCGGACCGCAGGCAAGCCTCGGTCTTCGCACTGGGCCTGATGGGCAACCAATCGTCCAATGCGGTCATCGCCCGCCTGCTTTCCGATGCTTGCGTTGAAGTCCGCGCCACCGCCGAGGACTCGTTGTGGAGTCTTTGGTTTCGCGGTTCGACCGAATCGAACAATCAGGAACTGCGCCGCGTCGTGCGCATGCGCGACCGGCTGAAGGCTTTGAGTGCATTGGACATTCTCGTGCGCAAGGCTCCCCGGTTCTCCGAGGCGCTCAACCAGCGCGGGCTTCTTTACTTTCGACTCGAAAGGTACATGGAAGCGCTGGCCGACTACACCAAGGTGCTGGAACTGAACCCGTTCCACTTCGCGGCCCAGGCCGGGTTGGGTCAGTGCTACTTGCAACTGGGCCGCGACAAGGCCGCCCTGCGCGCCTTCCGCGATGCGCGGCGCATCAATCCCAACATTCAGGGAATCGATGAAACCATCGGCCACCTGGAAAGGATCGTCGGCGGAGAAGGCTCCCCGGACGATTCCATGCATGGCGTGTGACTTCGCCCTTTAGGGGTGGAGTGTGACCCAGGCGCAATGGGCGCAGTTGGACTCGGACGGAAAGCGCGGCGTCAAACTCGAAAGTAAGCGCGGCGTCTGAGCGCAAGTTGGGTGGTCCAGATTGAAGGAACGCGAAACGATTCCGGCCAAGGGGTTTGAGTCAGAGCGTAAGTTGCTAAAATGATGCTGGACGGACCGGTGTTTGGGTTCCCCGTGAAGGGAATTCAATCGATTTTTACGCTTGAGATTTCCTCTCGTTTTTTCCAGATAAGGCTTCGCTTTTAGCACTATGGAACCCCTGGAAACCACCGGTCAATCCTCTGACCACGGCGACTCTTCAGAACTCGGCCAACCTGTTGGCCCCCTGGAAGCGCCGCAAGTCCCGAGCGATCACACGGACGCAACCCCTTCTGATTCGATCCTGTTTGGCGATATGCCGCTGCGCAAGGAACTGATCGATTCGCTTTACAAACATGGATTTTGCAAGCCGACCCCGATCCAGAGGGGCGTGATACCTCCCGCCCTGGAGGGGCGCGACGTTTTAGGCAAAGCGCAGACGGGCACGGGCAAGACCGGCGCGTTCCTCATCCCGTTCTTTCAACTCTTCTCCGAATTTCCGGTGACCTCCGAGCCTCTTGGCATCGTCCTGGCTCCCACCAGGGAACTCGTCGTTCAGGTGCAAGAACAGGCCGAAAAGCTGGCTCCGGTGGGCGGTTTCAAGAGCGTCGTCATTTATGGCGGCGTGGGCTTCGGTGCGCAGTTGCAAGGCCTTGAACGAGGCTGCCACTTGATAGTCGGCACCCCCGGCCGGGTCATCGATCATCTGCAGCGCGGCACGCTCAAGCTGGGCGGCATCAAATATGTCGTGCTCGACGAAGCCGACCGGATGCTCGACATCGGCTTTCGCCGCGACATCGAGAAGATCCTGTCGCATTGTCCCAACCCGCACCAGACCCTTTTGCTTTCGGCAACCTTGCCCGAAACCGTGCTAAGGCTCGTCAACCGCTATCAAAACAACCCGGTGCAAGTATCGATCGAAGCGGAAAGCCCCACGGTCGACAAGATTCGCCAATATTTCGTCAGCGTCGAGGAACACCAAAAGCCGGCTCTCCTTTTGAAGGTCATTGAAGAGGAAAAGCCCCGCCAATCGATCATCTTCATGGAGCGTAAGCGCTGGGCCGAGGACCTTTACCTCTTTTTGAAAGGTAAAGTATCCGGATTATCGATGATCCATGGCGATCTGCCGCAGGGGATTCGCAATCAGATCATGGCGGCCTTCCGCGCCGGCAAGGTCAAGCACCTGGTGGCAACCGATGTCGTCGGCCGCGGCATCGATGTCGTCGGGATTTCCCATGTGTTCAACTACGACATCCCCGAAGATCCGGAAGCCTATGTCCACCGCATCGGCCGCACCGGCCGCATCGGAGCCGACGGGGTCGCCATCGCGCTTGTCGCGCCCGAACAGGGGAAAAGGCTGACCAACATCGAGTCGTTCATTGACAGGCTATTGGAACATCGCCCCGTCGAAGGGTTCGATATTCAACGCGAAATCCGGGTGGAATCAGAACCCAAACCGCTGCCGCCGATGACCCACCGCAAGCGCTACAGCAATCGTCTTTGATCGATCAAGCGGAGTTAATTCCTGGCCATGGCACAACCTCCCCCAGGCATGGAGGCGCTTTGGCCCAAGGAACGGGGCATCTTGCGCGACGGACAGATCGTCCGGCTCGAAGATGGCAAACTCGCCGAATGGTACCCGGTACCCTTGTCGTGGCTGACCCCGCAACCCTCTCCGTCTGAAAACAGCGCTCCGCCAGATCACTACCCACCGCTTCAGTGGTCGCGCGAACGAAATTCGCCGCCTGAAGCGGCATCGTCTCAAGATTTTCCATCGCCTGAGGAACTAAGCGACTGCTGGATCCTTTGGTCCAAGCCCGATTCCCCAAGCCTGGCCGAATCGATGCGCCTGGCCAAGGACCCGCTGCAAAAAGCGGGGATATTGCGCGGCCTGGCTCGTCTCGCCTCCCAGGAACTCGAATCTCCAAGCACCGGCCGCATTCTTCTTGACCCGGAAACGATCTTCACCCCCTTTGGCTGGACCAGCGATCTGTCCAGCCCGTTCAAGGCGTATGCCCTTCCCCCTTCCTCCGCCGCCGCCGAAGAAGACAAGGTCCGCGACTGGGTCGCACTCCTTGGAAAACTAGGTGCGCAGTTTTGGAGTGAGGACGGTTTGCGCTTTCAGGCGATCGCTCACACGCTTGGCAACAAGGCCGCGGATACCGAAATTGGTGTTTCCACCAGCCTCAAGGATTGGGCCGATCGGCTGGATGCCACCGCGTCGAAAGACAAGCGGCGCAGGCGCAATGTTTTTCTTTTGGGCGCGGCGCTTTTCTGCCTGCTCATTGCCACCGTATTGGGGCTGGCCAACTGGAACCGCGCCGCCGGCAAGACTCGCGCCCTGGAAAACGAGCGGCGCCGTGAGCTGCTCCTTCGCGAAGAGCAGGCCAAGTTGATCGGTTTCGATGGCCGCTCGATGGCCGATGGCCTCCCGGGCAATGTGATCAACGACGGACCGTTCACCGGTGCGGCCCAATTGGCCGCTTCCGAAGTGGTGCGCTGGCGCGCCTGGATGCGCCTGGCCGCCACTTTTGACAAAGGCGACAGCTCTCATCCCGAACTGCTCGGTGTGCGAGCCCTGGGTCACAACCTCGTCCATGAACCGGTGGCAGCCAGCCTGCTATGGACACGACTGGCCGGAGGCAAAGGTCCCTGGGCGGCGCGAGCGTGCTTGCACCTTGCGATGCAAAAAAAAGAACAACCCGACGAGTCCAAGGAATGGCTCGACCGCGCCACCGAGGCCCTGACCGACTGGGAGGAAACTCCCGAAACGGAAATGCTCCGTGCCGCGGTGAACCTCGCCCATTCCAGGTACTTAACCCAGTCCAAGTCTCCCAAGGAAGCCGAAGCCTACGTGGTCGAAGCCGGTGTCTACCTCTGGGGGATTCTGGATCGGAAGGAAGCTCCGGAACGAGCCCGCAACCGCGTCAGGGCGCTGGCTTTATACCTGCCCATCCTTCCTGACAATGAGCGCAAGCTTGGAAAATTCAGCAATTTGATCGATGAAACCAGCGCCGAGTTTCCTGCCTATTATCCGCTGATTCGCGAGAAAATCCGACTCTTGGCGCAGCTTCGCCAAAGTGCCGCCTCACGCACCGAAGCGAAAACGGTGGCCGCGCTGCTGCGCCGCACCATCGCCGATGCCTGGCGACGCTTTCCAGAACGCAGGGAACATCGCCTTGCGGAGATCGCCTCGGTCCTGGATGCGGCGCTCATGGCGGACAACTACCCTTCTTCAAGCGATTCGCAGCCAGGCGATTCCACGGGCCTTGAGATCTGGGCGCTCGCCCTCGCCAATCTCGAGGAATTTGCCGCCGACAAACCGAAAGATCGGACCGTTTTGCAAGAGACCGCCCGGCTTTGGACCACCGGCGGGTTGATCGCCGACCAGGGCCCCGGCCGCTTGGGGCTATCGATTGAAAGCTATGCAAAGGCGTTGAGCGCCTGGGACCTCCTCGCCCGGCTGGAAGGCCCCTCTCCTGAAAACACCGTGGCCCGTGCCCGCCTCAATCAGGAAATTGCCTGGGCGGCCGAGCGCTCAGGCGATTCCGTCCTGGCCCAGGAACAACGCAAGCAAGCGCGGGAGGCCGCGACCCAAATACTCAGGGAATTCCCGGGTTCCGTCGATGCGCTGGAAGTGGTGATGCGCATTGAAGAGACGCTTGCCTGGGACGCCGTATTAAACGGGGCGCTGCCGCGCGCGCGCACGGCTTTGCAAACTATCGATCAGCGACTCTTGCAGTTTCGGCAAAGTAGCGATGAAGCCGACCGCTTCCGGTTTCAATGGATATTGATGCGCAGGGCGCTTCTGGAGATCCTGATCGAGCTGAAAGGGGACAAGAACCCCGATCGGAAAAAAGTCGATCGGCTGATGGGCGAACTGAAGGCGACACTGACTGCCAACAAGCAAGACTCCGCTTCAAGAACGATTGAATTCTCCGAGGAAATGGACCGCCTTAGAGCCCGAGTCGCGGCACTCGAGGTGCTCCGATTGCAAAAAGAGAAAGCCACCAAGGAGAAAATCGAGACCCAGCTCTCCCTGGCCCGAGTCGCGCAAAACAAGGCGCTTTTAAGCCATTGGGAGAAAAACCAGTTCGATGCCCTCTGGCTTGGAATCAAGTAAAATCCGGCGGGTTTTCCCAGTGAGAGAACCAGGTCAGGATGACCGGATGGCGTGCGGCCTGTGCTTTAAGCCATCGAATCGCTTCGGTGCGAATCTGGCCTTCTTCTTCCAGAGTAATGAACCCCTGCATCACCCGGCTGCGCAAGAAGATGAAATAGGTGTCGAGCGTATCGCAGAGGCAGTATTCGTTGATTTCATTCTGCAGGCCCTGCTGGTACATCTCGTAGACCTTGGCGCCGGTCAGATCGAATTTCCCCGGTAGCCCAAGCTTTTTGGCCAGCAAGTTCAGCCCGCCAATCAGATTGAAGGCGCGGAAGTTACTGAACCAGTCCATCAGGTCGATGTGGTAGGTGATGTAGCGTTTGCGCGATTTTTCAAAGTGGCCAGGCGAACCAATCCCCAGGGCGAAGGCCCCCAGTTCGAGAAGCGGCACGTCGTAGCCGCGCCCGTTGAAGGTCACCAGGTCCGCGTTTTTGTAGATTTTGAGCCCCTGCCAGAATTTCGCGATGATCGCGCCTGGGTCGCCGGGGACATCGTCCAGGATGCCGATGGAACGAGGCAGCAGATCGGCACCGACGCGCAGCACGCAGATGGAGATAGGCCGCTGCAAGGTTGGGGGCAGAAAATCCGATCCCGTGGCACTTTTCGCCTTCTCTTCCGCTTGGGCGCGCTCAATCGCTTCGAGTGGCGTCAGGTCCTCGCCGGGGTAGCGCACCTTCTTGACCAGTTCGCCATCGGGAATCGCCTCGATGTCGAAAACCAAAAAGGCGCCGTCATTTGCGGAACCTCGGCGGATAGGTCGCGCATTTTCTGGTTTTCCTGCATTTCCCTCGTGGGGTTTGGCCTCTTCCGGCATCGGCACTTCCTAATGGGTATGGGATCAGGTTGGCGAATGGCCTTGCGGATTCAAGACCATCCGGGGAAAGGCCGGCCGCTGGCCCTAAGATGAGGGCTTCGACTTAGAAGGCAAGGGCGAGACCGAATCGATGAGTCAGGACCGGGATGAGATTGCAACCCCCTCTGCGCCCAAAGCCGACATGGGGGCTGCAAAAGCCGTCGTCTTCATGGTGGTCTTCATCGACCTGCTTGGGTTTGGAATCGTCCTTCCTCTCCTTCCTTTGTTTGCCGACGGGTTCGTCAAGGCTTCCTTTGGCGAGGGGGCCAAGGACTGGATCGAAGGCCTGATTCTTGGCCTGTTGATGTCGTCGTTTTCCTTGATGCAGTTTCTCTTCGCGCCGGTCTGGGGCCGCATCAGCGACCAGATTGGTAGACGGCCCGTGCTGCTCATCGGCCTGGCCGGGTCGGTGGTCTTTTACGGCCTCTTTGGTTACGCCGCCGGGCTCCCCGCGGAATCTTCGGGATTCGCTCTGTTTCTGCTCTTTTTGGCGCGACTGGGCGCCGGCGTGGCGGGGGCGACCATTTCGACCGCCCAGGCGGTGATCGCCGACACGACGCCCAAGGAAAGCCGCAAGATGGGGATGGCCCTGATCGGAGCGGCCTTCGGTATTGGCTTTACTTTTGGCCCTCTGCTCGGATTCGGCGCGCTTTTGTTTTTTCCGAACCAGATCGGATCGGTCGGTTATGTCGCCGCCAGTCTGTCGTTTGTGGCCTTGATGCTTGGGGTCATGAAACTGCCGGAAACTCGCATTCCCGGCACCTCCCATGCTCGCAAGAGCTGGTTCGACTCGAAAGGCTTTCGCGAGGTTTTGGCGACCCCGGGCCTGGGCTCGGTGTTTCTGGTTTCGTTTCTGGCGACGCTTGGCTTTGGCGCCTTCGAGTCGACCCTGGCGCTCATGAACGAAACCCTTCTCGACCTCGGCAAGCAGACGAATTTTCTGATCTTTGCCTATGTCGGCCTGGTATTAACCCTGGCCAACGGCGCCTACCGAGGCTTCGCCAAAAAGATGAGTGAGGAAACCGCCATGGCCCTGGGCATCATCACCATGGGGCTCGGGGTGACCAGTTTGGCGGGGGTCAATTACTTGCACGCGCAAGCGTTGCCCTGGGGCGCGCTCTTTACGATGTTGCTTTTGAGCCTGTCGTTCTCGGTGATCGGTTTTGCCTTGCTCACCCCTTCGGCACAGGGGTTGATCAGCCGCCGCGCCGATCCGGAACGCCAGGGGGAAATTTTGGGCGTCAATCAAAGCTGCCTGTCGATGGCGCGCATCCTCGGCCCGATCATGGGATTGACCCTTTATAAGTTCTCCCCCACGCTGCCGTTTTTCGTGGGGGGGATTTTGGTTCTGCTCATGTTGCCTCTCGTCGCCGTGATCCGCAAAGCCGGAATTCCTTGATTTTCGGCCATCGCCTGGCGGCATTGCTCCTTTTGGGATCTTTCAATTTTGCTTGAATCCGCACCCTGATACCGATTCGGTCTGCCGGGTACTTGGCTTGCCGTTATCATGGTGGGAACGCCCAGGCGGACCATTCCATGAACGATTCGCTAACCGCCGGTCAGATCATCGATGTGACCGTGACCCGGCTGGAACATTACGGCGCCTTCTGCGATTTTGAGGGGCGCACCGGCCTGATCACCCTCCCCGAGATAAGCTGGTCGATCACCCGGCACCCCGGCGATCGATTGGCCGTGGGCGAACGGCTCAAGGTCAAGGTTTTGGTGGCCCTGCCAGGCCGCGAGTTTTCCGCCTCGATCCGGCAGGTGCATCCTGAACTCGACCCCTGGATCGATCCGGCACGTTTTCGCGTGGGATCAATCCATGAAGGTCGAGTCACCCTCCTGCTCGACTATGGCTGCTTCATTGAGCTTTGCCCCGGTGTCCGCGGATTGCTCAAAAAGGAAAACGAACCACATCCCCTGAATGTCGGCGATCGGGTCAACGTGCAAGTCGTCATGATGGATGAGCGGTTGCGCAAGGTCGAGGTCGTCCTCTGCCCGCCGCATCTCTCTACCCCTGGCAATGCCTGAGGAAACGAGTCTTTGCAAGTAGCGTGAATAGGGAATACAACGGGAAAATTTCCCCCTTCCCAACTCCCTTTGAGAGTTTCCAACTTTCCAATGAAGGGCAGCGGGCGTAAGCATATTGCGTGGAGGAACCTCAATTCTGGGGAACCCCGCTAGCTCAGCTCTTGAATCTGGCGCAGAGCGCAACGAAAAAGACCGCGCTTTGAGCTTCGTCCGTCAAGGGCGAGGATGTCCGCCTCGGCAACGAAAGGCCGTTCCTTATGATCATTCAGGGCACGATTCGCCCCAGCGGCGATGGCTCCGAATTCAATCGACCCGCCTGGTGCAAGTTCATCGCAACCCGCCCCGAATTTCGCCGCGCCGCGCCGCGTACCGTCAAGGATCCGATCACCGGCGAAACGACCACCGTGAATCCCCTTGAAGATGCCGCCGAAGTCATCATCGATGGCAATGCGGTCGGCAATGTTTATTGGTCGAGCGTCCAGCGCGGAATGATTCATCTGCGGGTCAAACCCGCCGCATTGCCCCTGGTCAAGGAATGGGCCGAGGAGATGGGCGGGTCATTTAACTGGGATTCGTCTGGCGGATAAAACCGGCAACCGTTTCCCTTGGCAACCGGGATTCTTCCAGCGGCTAAAAACCTTATGGTTCGGCTTCGCGCACGGTCGAACTTTAGGTGCCGATTTTCAAACTGATGAATTTCGTTTCGAAGTAGGCATCGAGCCCCTCGGTGCCCAGTTCTCTGCCCAGACCGCTTTCCTTCATCCCGCCGAACGGACACTGCGGCGTCGATGGCACCGGATCGTTGATGCCGATGATCCCCGCCTCGAGCCCCTCGGCCAATTTCCACGCCAAGCTCAAATCGTTGGTGAAGGCGTAGGCGGCCAGGCCGTAAGGCGTCGCGTTGGCCCGCGCGATCACTTCATCGATCTGGCCATAGTCGAGAATCGGCAAGATCGGCGAAAACGGCTCTTCGGTGAGAATTCTTGACTGCTCCGGGACGTCGGCCATCACCGTCGGCTCAAAGAAATAGCCCCGTTCAAACCCGGCGGCCGCACGGCCCCCCGCAAGGATGCGCGCCCCCTTCGATCGGGCATCGCCAATCAATTCTTGAGCTTGCTTGCGGGCGTCCTCTTCGAACATCGGCCCAATTTCGACACCGGCTTGCCAGCCTGGCCCCAGCTTCAAAGCGCGCGTGAATTCGACCGCGGCTTCGGTGAAGGAGGAGCGCAGCCGATCGGGCACGAAAAACCGGCTCGGAGCAATGCAGACCTGGCCGTTGTTGCGAAATTTGCCGGTGACGGCAATGCGCGCCGCGACTTCCGGATCGGCATCGGGACCAATGATGAAAGGCGCATGCCCGCCCAGTTCCAGACCGAGGCGTTTGACCTGATCGGCGGCGCCGCGCATCAATTGCTTGCCCACGGCCGTGGAGCCAGTGAAAGAGATTTTGCGGCAGATCGGATTGGAGAGGAATTCGCCGGCCATCTCCGAAGCGGAACCGGCGACCAGGTTGACGACGCCAGGCGGAAGGCCGGCTTCTTCTAAGCACTCGTAAAACTGCACCATGCACAAGGGGGTTTGACTGGCCGGCC
>Ga0208492_1001612_pt1 | contig 13338 bp, 12 predicted proteins | sample Subbioar_CSW14AB_FD_184820 | JGI IMG/M metagenome (GOLD analysis project Ga0208492, IMG submission 184820) | Serpentinite rock and fluid subsurface biosphere microbial communities from McLaughlin Reserve, California, USA - CR12Mar_CSW14AB (SPAdes) | ecosystem: Environmental > Terrestrial > Deep... | reverse complement strand
GACGGTGGTCACGCTGGAGCGCATGAGGTGATCCGCGCGGTGGTGTTCGACCTCGACGGGGTGCTCGTCGACAGCGAGCTGCTCTCGTGCGGCGCCACCGCCGATCTCCTCACCGCGCACGGCCTCCCGATGACCGAGCCCGAGGTGCGTCGGCTGTTTCTCGGCAAACCCATCTCCGCGGTCTTCAAGCACGCCCGCACGCTCGGTCACGAGCTCCCGCCATCCTTCGCCGCGGACAAGGAACGGCTCTACGCGGAGCGCGCGAAGGGAACGCTGCGGCCGTTTCCCGGTGCGCGCGAGGTCATCGAGAAGATCGCCGCATCGATGCCGATCGCGATCGCCTCGAGCGGAAGCCCGGGCAAGGTCAGGTTCTCGCTCGCCGAGACCGGCCTCGCCCCGCTGTTCCCGGTCGTCTGCACGACCTCCGAGGTCGCCCGGGGCAAGCCCGCGCCCGACGTGTTCCTGCTGGCCGCCGAGCGGCTCGGGGTCGCGCCCCACGAGTGTGCGATCGTCGAAGACGCGTTGCCGGGAATCGAGGCCGCGCGGGCGGCCGGGGCGTTCGTCGTCGGCGTGACCACCTCGCTGTCGCGCGAGGCGCTCGGTGGCGCCGACGTGGTCATCGACTCGATCGTCGAGCTCCCGAACCTGGTGCTGACGTGAAGACGCGCGTCACTCTTCGACTCCTCGAGGAGATGTCGCGCTTCGACCTCCGGTTCACCTGCGAAGAATGCGCCCATTTCACGGGCGACCGCTGCGCACACGGGTGGCCGGGCGGGGAGCGCCGTCGAGCTCTGCGCGCGGGCGACGACATCGAGTTCTGCAAGGAGTTCGAGGGCCACTGAGCCGGTGGCACGTGCGTCGCAGCGCACGAGACATGCTGTACATCATCGCCCTCGCCCTCGCCGTCGCCTGGCTGCTCGGATACAGCGCATTCCACGTGACGAGCAGCCTCCTCCACCTCCTGCTCGTCGCTGCGGCGATCCTCCTGGTGATGCAACTGCTCACCAACCGCCGCGCGGTGTAGTCACTCCGCGTCGGCTTTGTCTTCGGCGTCCTGGGCCTGTTCCTTCGCCTCGACCGCGTTGGCGAAGAGCGCGACGTATTCCGCCGCGCTGGTGAAGCTCATCACCAGGGACAGGTAGATGAGCGTGCGCCCCGCGATCACGAAGTCCACGACGCCGAGGTCGAAGCCCAGCATCTTCAGGTGGTACGGGTACCCGATGATGAGGAAGAGGATCCCGAGCACCTGCAGCGCGGTCTTGTGCTTGCCGCCCTCGTTGGCCGAGATGACGAACCCCTCGCTCGACGCGATGGCGCGGAGCGCGGTGATCGAGATCTCGCGCGACAAGAGCAGGATGACCGCCCACGCCGGGATGCGACCGAGCGTGACCATCCACACCAGGGTCGCCGCGACCATCAGCTTGTCGGCGAGCGGATCGAGGAACTTCCCGATCACCGAGACCACGTTGAGCTTGCGCGCGAGGTAGCCGTCGAGCACGTCGGTGATGCCAGCGATCGCGTACACCAACGCCGCATAGATCGCGTCCCGCCGCGTCCCGCGATCGAGCAGGTACAGCACGACGGGGATCATGCCGACACGCGCGTAGGTCAGCATGTTGGGGACGTTCCACGCGTCCTGCGTCAGCTTGCGCCGGCGCTCGCGACGCAGCGCGCGCTTCGACAGCGGGGACTGCGAGGAGGTGTCGGCGGCCGCCATGCTCGACCCTTCTTACCCCCGTCGCCGGGCAACGCCCAGCCGTGGTGCCATTCGAGCCAAAACCGTGCGCAACGCGGGCCGGCTGACGCGCCCCAGCGTGACCAGCGCGCGCGCACCGAGCGTGAGGTCGATCTCGGCCACGCCGCGATCGACCGCGTGGAGGGTGGCACGGGCCACGTCTTCGGCGGACATGATCGCGACGCCCTTCATCCCCGTGCGCGTGGGGGCTCCCTCGGCGACGCGCGCGTTCTCGGCGAACGCCGTCTCGGTGAGGCCCGGTCTCACCACGCACACGCGCACGGAGCTCCCCTGGGCCGCGAGCTCGGCGCGCAGCGAGGTCGACAGCGCCTCGAGCGCGAACTTGCTCGCGGCGTACCCACCGGTGCGCGGCATCGCGACGAGCCCGGCGATGGAGGACATCATGACCACGGTGCCTCGTGACGCCTCGAGCGCGGGGAGCGCGAGCTGCGTCACCCGCATCGGCGCGACGGTGTTGAGCTCGAGCACTTCGCGGAGAGTCTCGGGCGCGATCGCGTCGAACGCGCCGTAGAGCCCGACACCCGCGTTGTTCACGAGTACGTCGATGCTGCCGAAGCTCGCCTGAGCGCCCTCCACCAACGCCGACTGCACCGCGCTCTTGGTGATGTCGCCCGGCACGATCACCGCATCGGCGCCGCGCACGCGACAGGTCGACGCGACCTCTTCGAGCGCGTCGACGTTGCGGGCGTTGAGCACCAGGCGCGCCGCGCGCTCCGCCCACGCGAACGCGAGCGCACGTCCGATGCCAGTGGAGGCACCAGTCACGACGACGACGGGAGACCGCCGGGGCACGGCGCGAATCTAGCGCACTTCGAGGTAGTGCAGCTTGAACAGCTTCTGCAGGATCGTCGCGGTCTGCAGGTCCGTCGCCTGCGACTTCTGCAGCACCTGGGCGATGGTCCCGTAGTTGTGGACCATCTGCAGCACGTCGAGATCGTCGGGCGACAGGTCGCGCAAGGGCGGGATCAGCGGTTGCGACACGCCAATCTTCGACGCGAGCGGCGGCAGCCCCTCTTTGAGCCGGTTGAACTCGTCGAGCTGCCGCATGCCCTCCATGAGGATCTCGGCAACCGTGAGGTCGACTTCGTCGGTGAAGGTGCGCTCGTCGGGCGGGTCGAGATCGAACGAGCCGGCCTCCCAGGTGAGCATGCGGTAGCAGGCCTTCACCGGCGGGACGTCGTCGCTGTCGTTGATCGTCGCGTAGTAGACGTTGCCCTTGCGGAGGTAGATCTTGCCGACGTCGTCCTCGGTGCGGAGGACGAGCACGCCGTTCTTCTTCGACGTGCCGAACAGCTGGAGCAGGTCGGGCAGCGGCACCTCTTCGAGGGAGCCGCTCATCGTGCGGACCTGCGAGGTGCGGCGCGCGGCCGCCACGTTCTCGAGGTTCGCCTTGGCATCCATGCCGACCTGCGCCGCGTTCTGATCGGCCGCGACGACCTTGAGGATGCTCGTGCCGATGAGGACGCGATCGCCCTCCTTCAGCCGCGCCTTCTTGACCTTCTCACCGTTGACGAACGTGCCGTTCGTGGAGCCGAGGTCCTCGATGGTGATCTGGTCGCCGGCGTACGCGATCTTCGCGTGGCGGCGAGAGACCATGTCCTCGACGAGGACCATGTCCAGGTCGCTGGAGCGGCCGACGACGATGGGCTTGTCCGGGTAGATCGGGAACTCGCCGCCCTGGTACTTGCCCGAAATGAAACGGAGCGCGAACGCCCTGCGCTGCGAGCTTGGGGCGGGAGGGGCTCCCGTGAGTTTCGACGAGGCGTCCATTCGAGGGTCGATCGGGCGGTACCGGCTCGGGCGACCGCCCAGGCAGGAGAAATCACGTTAGCGACGGGCCCCACAGAGGGTCAAGCAGGGAGCCTTCGCAGCAGACCCTATCGCGAACGGCCGGGTTGGACCAAGTTACGCGGCACGATGACCTCCCCGTCCGCCCAGAAGCCCGGCGCCCGCTTCGGTGCCCACCGCGTAATCACGCCTCCGGGGCTGCTCCCCCAGCCCGCCCAGCGGCTCGACAATTCGTTCGACGCCCTCTGGGACAACGAAATCGTGGTCGACGTCGAGACCCTCAACGTCGACGCCGCCAGTTTCAAGCAGATGGAAGACCTGGCGCACGGCGACCCGACCGGCATTGTCGAGCTGGTCCGCAAGACCGTCGCGGAACGCGGGAAGCAGCACAATCCCGTGACCAACTCGGGTGGCATGCTCCTCGGCGTGGTCCGGCACGTCGGGTCGGCCGTGGCCAAGGACCGGGCCCCCGCCGTCGGCGAGCGGATCGCCACCCTCGCCTCGCTGACCCTGACGCCGCTCGCCATCGAGTCGTTCGGCGAGGTCCGCAAGGCCTCGGCGCAAATCGACGTGCGGGGCCGCGCCGTCATCGCCGACGGCGCCCCCTTCGCCCGCTTGCCCGCCGATCTGCCCGAGAAGCTCGCGCTCGCCGTGCTCGACGTGGCCGGCGCACCCATCCAGGTCGCCCGACGCGCGCAGCCGGGTGACTCGGTGGTCATCCTCGGCGCAGGCGGCAAGAGCGGCACGCTCTGCGCCGTGCAAGCGCGGCGCAGCGTCGGACCGACCGGTCGCGTGATCGGCGTCGAGTCGTACGCGCGCTACGCCGACGATCTCCGCGCCCTCGGCGTCTGCGACGAGGTCATCGCGCACGACGCGACCGATGCTCTCGGGATGTACGAGGCCGTGGTGCGCGCGAACCTCGGACGCGAGGTCGAGCTCGCGGTCTGCTGCGTGAACGTCGACGGCGCCGAGCTCGCGACGATTCTCCCCGTGCATGACGGCGGCTGTGCGTACTTCTTCTCCATGTCGACGTCGTTCACCCGCTGCGCGCTCGGCGCCGAGGGGGTCGGCAAGGACGTCGAGCTGGTGATCGGCAACGGCTACGCGCGCGGTCATGCGGATTGGTCGCTCGACGTGGTGCGCACCGAGCCGCGCCTCCGTTCGCTGTTCCAAGAGCGGTACGGCTGAAGCAGCCTGCGCAGACATGACCCGGCTGCTCGGCGCGCTGTCGCTCGTTGCCACCGCAGTCTTGTTGCCGATCGCGTGCTCCTCCCAGACCGAGGTCGCGCCGACCACGTGCCAATCTGACCGCCTGCCCAAGGCTGGCACAGCCTGCTCCATGCCCGACGGCACCTACTGTCGCCTGGGATACTGCGGCTGGGGCTGCGAAGACGAATGTGCGTGTCGCGCTGGCACATGGGTTTGTGGCAATTCGTGCCGAGACGGTGCCGGCTGTACGGCGCCGGGGGGCGGTTGCCAGGATTTTCCCTGTCCGACTCCCGACGCGGGCGGACCAGCTGCGTGCGCTACGACGGCCCGATTTCCGACGGTCGGCTCCCCCATGACGACGGCGCAGCGTTCGACGCTCCGCTCCCCACGTGCATCCCGCGTTGTGGTGCGACCAAGGCGTTCGACGGGTTCTGGTCGGCCAACGCGCTCCCTTCGGGGTCGTGCAGCTACGAGCCGAAGTGCGATCTCGCCGCCGTGATCAAGTGCGGGTGCGCGGAGGATCGCGGTCCGGTGAACTCCTACGTCTGTGCATGCGAGGCTGGAGCGTGGCGTTGCCGCATTCACGTGCAAGGTGGTGCCGTCTGCCGCGACGTCTGCGGTGACGGCGGCGCGGGATGCAGATCCAGACGCGCCCGCAAACGGTGGATAGTCTCGGGGAATGGCACTCGCTCCCTGCCCGTCGTGTCGCCGTCACGTTCGCGTCGACGAGCACGCGTGTCCGTTCTGCGAGGCAGAGATCGCCTCGCTCTCGGAGCAACGCGGTTCGAGCGCGCGCATGTCGCGTGCGGCGCTCCTGCTCTTCGCCTCCCTCGGTGTGGCGGTCGCCGGCTGCCCGAAGACCCGCGAGTCCGAGAGCATCGTCCAGCCTTACGGTGCGCCACCGCGGCCCGAGCCGGAGCTCCCGGATGCCGCGTCGCCCGCGCCGTCAGCCTCGTCTTCCCAGTGACCGCCACTGACGGTGCTACGCTTTCGGGCGTGGTTGCCGTCGCTCCGCAGCCGTCGCGTCCGCCCTCCGCCGAAGAGCGCCTGCTCATCAACGGCGTGACGTGGGGCACCTACGTGATGTTGCGCGAGGCGCTCGACGACCAGCGCGCCGGCGTCCGGCTCACGTATCTCGAAGGAGCGCTGGAGATCATGAGCCCGTCCGACGCGCACGAGGCCGCCAAGAGCCTGCTCGGCCGCCTCGTCGAGGCGTACATCGATGAGCAGGATCTCCCAATCGATGGGTTCGGTTCCACCACGTTTCGGCACGAGGCCGTCGCTCGAGGGCTCGAGCCCGACGAGTCGTACACGCTCGGCGGGCGCAAACCCCTGCCCGATCTCGCGATCGAAGTAATGTTCTCCGCCCCCAAGCTCGACAAGCTCGAGGTCTACCGTGGCCTCGGCGTGCCCGAGGTGTGGATCTGGCGCGACGGTCAGCTCGTGGTGCACCTGCTCGGCACCAACGGCTACAAGATCAGCAGCAAGAGCAAGCTCTTCCCGAGTCTCGACGTCGCCCTGCTCGCTTCGTTCGTGCGCATCGACGAGTCGCAAACGGCGCTCGTCAAGCGCTTCCGCGCCGCACTCCGCAAACCGCGAGCGAAGAGATCTCGGAAGTGAACGACCTGCCGGCTTCGGCCCGGGGTGCTATACCCCCCGGTCCCCGATGTCAGGCTTCCACCCCGAGCGCGCGCTGATCGTCCAATCCGACCTCTCGGTGCTCGTCGAGGTCGACGTGCCCGACTATCCGGCGGCGCGCGGAGCCATTGCCGGCATCGCCGAGCTCGAGAAGTCGCCCGAGCACGTCCACACCTACCGCATCACGCCGCTCTCCATCTGGAACGCCGCGGCCGCCGGTAAGACGGCCGAGGGCGCCAAGGCCGGGCTCATGGCGCACGCCAAGTACGACGTGCCCGCGAGCGTGCTCTCGCAGATCGACGAGTTCTTCGGCCGTTGGGGCAAGGTCACCCTCGAGCTCGGTGCCGAAGAGGGCGCGCTCGTCCTCGTGGTCCGCGATCCCTCGGCCACCGCACGCATCACCCGCGATCCGTGGTTCATCGAGCACGCGGTGCCGATGGGTCCGGGCAAGTGGGGCGTCACGCTCGTCCACCGCGGCGAGGTCAAGCAGCGCGTCCTCAAGCTCGGCTGGCCGGTCGACGATCGCGCCGGCGTTCGTCCGGGCGAGGCCCTCGACATCACGCTCCGCAGCGACGTGTTCTCGCTGCGCGACTACCAGCAGCAGGCCGTCGACATCTTCCTCGACTCGGGTGGCCACGGCGTCGTCTGCCTGCCCTGCGGTGGCGGCAAGACGGTCATCGCCCTCACCACCATCGCCACGCTCGGCACCCGGGCGCTCATCCTCGTCACCGGCCACGAGGCCGCCGAGCAGTGGAAGCGCGAGCTCGTCGCCAAGACAACCATCACGCCCGATCAGATCGGCCTCTATTCGGGCCAGGGCAAAGAGATCAAGCAGATCACCATCGCGACCTACAGCATCCTCACGAGCGGCGCGAAGACGAAGGCGATGAAGCACTTCGAGCTGCTCGCGCGCGAGCCGTGGGGCGTCGTCATCTACGACGAGGTGCACCTGCTTCCCGCGCCGGTGTTCCGCCTCTCGGCGGCGCTGCAGACGACGCGCCGGCTCGGTCTCACCGCCACGCTCGTGCGCGAGGACGGCCGCGAGGGCGATGTGTTCTCGCTCATCGGACCCAAGCGCTTCGACGTCCCCTGGCGCGATCTCGAGGCCACCGGCTTCATCGCCACCGCCCGCTGCATCGAGCGCCGCGTGCCCATGCCCGACGACGCGCGCGAGCGCTACGACGGCGCGATCGACCAGCACGAGCGCGCCAAGCTCGCCGCTGACAATCCGGGCAAGGACGATCTGGTGCGCGAGCTCGTGGGGATGCACCAGGACGACCAGATCCTCGTCATCGGCACCTACCTCGACCAGCTCGAGCGACTCGCCAAGTTCCTCAACGCGCCGCTGCTCACGGGCGAGACCCCGCACAGCAAACGCGAGGAGCTCTACGGCGCCTTCCGCAAGGGCGAGATTCGCGTGCTCGTCGTGAGCAAGGTCGCGAACTTCGCCATCGACCTGCCCGACGCGTCGGTGCTGATCCAGGTCGCCGGCACGTTCGCCTCGCGGCAGGAGGAGGCACAGCGCCTCGGCCGCATCCTCCGCCCCAAGAAGAAGGGCGCGTGGTTCTACACGCTCGTCTCCCAAGGCACCGAGGAGGTCGAGTGGGCCCGCAATCGCCAGCGATTCCTCGCCGAGCAGGGCTACGGCTACGAGATCGAGCTGGCCGGCGAGCGCTGAGCGAAGTTCCGCGTCCTGCGCCCCCGTGCTAGATCCACCGGCCCGATGGCCGCGTCGAAGAAGACCCGCAAGCAGGGCGCCGTCATCGACGAGGCCGCCCTCTCACGGGTCGACACCGAGCTGCGCAACGCCCTCTCGGGGCGCGATCCGGAGTTCGCCGCCGCCGTGCTCGCGCGCGTCGCGGGTACGCGCGCGACGATCGAGCGCCGCGACGTCGACCTCTGGTTCCAGCAGGCCACGCGCGCGCTGCTCGACGAGCCCGCGTTGCGCGAGCGCCTCGAGAGCTCCGACGCCGTCACGCGGATCACCCTCGCGCTGCTGTCGGCGAGCACCTGGTGGACGCGCGCGTCGCTCGTCCAGGCGATCGCGCTCGTGCACCCAGTCACCGCGCCGCCTTCGGCGGCCTCGATAGGTGGCGACGACGAGGACTCGCCGGTCGCGCGATCGCTCTCCGACGTCCTCCAGCGTTGGCCCGTGCTCGTGCGCACCAACGCGTTCAACCGGAGCGAGGAGCTGAGCCTGTTCGAGCCGCTCGCCGTGCGGCTCCGCCCGCTGCTCGAGGGTGTGCTGTCGATCGGCCGCGCCCGCGGCGAGGCGCGACCGGCCGTGGGCCTCGGCCGCACCCTGCTCTCGCTCGCGTTGTTCCCTGCGCTCGTCGCGCAGCGTCGTCCGCGCGTCACCCGCAGCGGCGATCTGCACGGCGCCGATGCGACCAAGCTCGAGCGCGCGCTCGGCGAGGCGCGCGGCCTGTTCGCGACGTGGGAGCGGCTCGGCGCATTCGAGGAGATCGACGGTGCGCTCGCGCCCGTCGCCACTCGCGTCCGCGGGTTGCTCGAAGATCCGGGAGGTCTCGTTCGCGAGCTCCTCGAGCAACGGCTCGGTGAGGTCGGGTTCGCGCTCGCGCGTCTCGCCGCCAGCACTGACTCGGGCGACATCCTCGAGCTCGGGAGCGCGATGCTCGCGATCGGGCTGCACCATCAGTTCGCGTTCGGCTTCGACGTCGGGAGCCTCGCGGCCCGGGTCGAGCGCGACGACTTCCACTACGCGCCGCTCCTCTTCGTCGACGCCGCGCGCGACGTGCTCGCCGTTCCGCCCGACGTACGTTCGGCCATTCGCGGTGAGCCGCTGGTCACCGGCCCCGCCGCGAGCGGCTTCGTGCAGCCGAACTACGAGGTGGTGCTGCCGCCCGGTGTTCCCCTCGGCGCGGCGTTCGTCGTCGCCTGCGCGTCCGAGCTCCAGCACTTCGAGGCGGTGGCGCGCCTCAAGCTCACCCGCGACAGCGTGCTCGCTGCGCGTGGCGTCGGCTTCGACGTCGAGGAGATCGTCGCCGCGCTCGAGCAGATCTCCGCGCCGCGCGCGCTGCCTCCTGCGATCCGTCATGCCGTCGAGGAGTGGGGTGCGTCGGTCGGCGAGGCGCGCATTCGCACCGCGGTGCTCTTCGACGTTCGCGCGGCCGAGCCTCTGCTTTCCAAAGTCGCGGAGAAGCTCGCGCCGATCACCGTGGAACGCGCCACACCGCGCTTGTTCGTCCTCTCGCGCGGCCCCAACCCGCGCGAGCTCGCGCACCTCCGCGCGCTCGGCGTCGTCACGCGCACGGTCGCCGCAGCAGGGCACAAACACGAGGCGGCTTCTCCCGAAGAGCCGGTCACTCGCGTCGACCCGAGCTACGCGTTCGGCGAGACCCGCCGCGCGCACCGCGACTTGCGCGCCGACCTCGAGCCCCGTCGCGTGATGCTCCTCGTCGAGGCGTCACGCCCGAACAAGAAGGGCCAGGTCCCCGCGCCCGCGCGGAGCGCGTTCGATCCCGACGATCACGCCGATCGTCCGATCGCCCCAGCGGTCGACGATGCGATCGAAGAGCGACGCGAGGCGTGGTCGGAGCGTGCGGACTGGCTGCAGCAACTGCGTCAACTGACTGCGTCACCGGCATTCCGCCGCGCTGCGGCGACGAGCCCGGGGCCATTGGTGCTGGCGATTCGTCGCGCGAGCGAGCCCCAGCGTCTGCAGCTCGAAGTCGCACGAATCGTGGCCGAATCGAGCGTTCGTCGCGTGACCGACTGAACATCCGACGCAGCCGCCGACTCTGGGCTCGCGGCAATCATCCGCCATGAGCGAAATGCGGCGCAGAGTGCAACAGAAATCGCCTTGACCGAACCCACTTCGGGGCATAGCGTGCGCGGCCTTCCCCCATGGGGGAGGTCCTTCCCAAGATTCGATCTTCGCATCTGGGGATGGACGATGGGATGGAGCGACGGGCAACCGTCAGCGATTGGATCGGCATGACGCCGATGCCACACCCCTCGGGGGCGGCGGACCAAACGAGAACGCTCTCACGTCTCGGTTGATTCCATCCGGCACCGAGGGATCCGGCTCTCGAGCCCGCATGGCACGGCGCTCGCTCTGTCGGAGCCCCTCGAGGGGCGTTACCTCGCTAACTGTTTTCGAAAACTTCCGCCTCGCAGCTTTTTTGCCGGCGGTGACTCAGGGATCGCAGGAGGAGTTGGTCATGACGAAGCGTGTTCTTGGGGTCCTTGCGGCCCTCGCGATGGTCTCCGGCACGGTGGCGTGTTCCAGCACCAGCGAGACGGTTACCCCCGGCTCCGACGCGGGCAAAGACACCGGTGCGGCCGCCGACACTGGCAAGGCCGACACCGGCAAGCCCGTCCCCGTCGATGCCGACACCACTCCCCCCGTTTCCGAGAACAAGACCACGGGCAAGACCTGCAAGGACGACGCTGAGTGCGACCCGCTCGAGCTCGGTACCTCGTTCTGCAGCCCGACCGGCTTCACCTCCGGCTCGCTCTACCCGACCCCGGTCTGCTTCTCCGTCGAGTGTGATCCGGGCGACGGCACCAAGATCGTCGGCTGCGACGGCGACACCGGCGTCTGCCTCTCGACCGGCAGCGGTGGCATCTGTCTCCCGGTCTGCGAGTTCGACGACTCGGCCACCGCGCCCAAGGGCTGCGAGGGCAAGAACAAGTGCAACATCTACGGGTGGGGCACCGACACCACCACGATGAAGACGACCGGCGTCGGCTACTGCTTCGGCGGTTGCACCGCCGACACGGACTGCCCCACTGGCAACAAGTGCCAGAAGGAAGACGGCCTCTGCGTGAAGGCCCCCGTCACGTACACCAAGACCCCGGGCACGGCCTGCACCGACGCGGACGCGAAGGCGCCGGCGAAGTGCAACTGCCTCTACACCACGGCCGACAAGGCCGGTTACTGCGCGAACACCTGCTACTTCGGCGAGAGCACCTGCGGCACGGGCTTCACCTGTGACTCGGGCCTCCCGAAGACCAAGATCCGCGACGACGACACCGTCTTCACGGCGACCCCGAAGGGCATGGCGGGCTACTGCCTCAAGGACTGCACCACCGACGCGGACTGCGCGGGCCTCAACGCGTACTGCGACGAGAACGCGGGCGTCGGCAAGAAGACCTGCCAGGTCGGCAAGCGTCCCTGCATCAAGAACGAGCAGTGCCCCAGCCCCCAGACCTGCATGGGTGCGACGGCGACCGCGCTCGGCCGCTGCGGCTGATCGTTCGTCACACGCGGAAGCCTTCGAGCCTTGCTCGGGGGCTTTCGCCTTTTTGTTGCGGCTCGACAGGGGTCGGTCGGTCGTTTTGCATCGCGCGAGCGATCGATTAGACCGTGGGGACGATGAAGCGCTTTCTCTGGTTGGCTCCCGTTGTCCTGTCCGTCGGCTGTGCCGAATGCGACCAACCGTTCGAGAAGCACTCCAACGACCCGCCGGCGGCGACGCAGCAGCCGCAGAGCACCGAACAGGGCTCCGGCAAGTTCAAGAACATCCCGATCAAGAAGCCGTTCGTCGCGCCCAACGAGGGGGTCGTCGGGGGTGGCGCTCCGACCGCACCCGCACCCGCAGCCGCGTCCGCCTCCGCTTCCGCCTCGGCGAAGTGACCGAGCGGGCCCGACGAAGTATGCTTGCTCTGTCTTCGCTTTCCTTGGAGGTCGTCATGGGTCGCACGCGTCTGTTCCTCGCTCTGGCTCTGTTCGCTGCGCTGCCTGTCGCGTGCAGCTCGAACGACAAGACGGACAGCAGCGCTGTCGACTCTGGCAAGAAGGACACGGGCCTCAAGGACGGCTCCACGGCCGACGACACCGCCGTCGCCGACACCGGTTCGTCGGGTGGCGACACCTCGACCACGACCGACACTGGCACCCCCGGCACCGACAGCGGCGGCAAGACCTGCGATCCGCACACCGGCGACGAGTGCAACATGGTCAAGCAGGACTGCGCCGACGCGACGGCCACCTGCGTCTACGACAACACGACCAAGCATAACGTCTGCAGCAAGCTCACGACCGGCACGAAGATCAAAGGCGAGTCCTGCGCCTCGCAGAGCGACTGCGATCGCGGCTTGTTCTGCTACTCGAACAAGTGCTCGCCCCCGTGTTGCACCGGTGACAACTCCGTCTGCGGGGCGGGCGGCGAGTGCAAGCTCGCCATCACCGACGACGGCGGCGCGGTCATCTATCACGCGTGCTCGTACAACGCGAAGTGCAACCCCTTCAAATCCGACTGTCCCGCCGGTCAGGTGTGCTTGTTCTCGGCCGAGCCCGACGTCTTCAAGTGCTCCTCGCCCTCCGGCTCGAGCACCGGCACGGCCCCGGGCGGTACCTGCAAGTACGTCAACGACTGCGGAGAGTCGCAGGCCTGCTTCAGCCTCACCTCCGGCGGCGATGCTGCCTCGGCGTCCACGTGCATGCTGTTCTGCTGGCTCACCAAGCCCGACGGGTTCAGCCCGAGTACCGGAGACGGCACCCGCTTCCCCGCGAACGGAACCTGCACCGTTGCTGGCAAGACCTACGGCACCTGCCAGTCCGTCGGCGGCATCGGCGGCGGCCTCGGCGTCTGCGTGAAGTAAGCCGTCAGTCGTCAGTCGTCACGACTTCAGTCGAAAAATCCCCCGGACTGAAGTCCGGGGCACCGACTGCAAGACGAAGCCCTTCGGGCTGGCGGAGTTACGTGTCGACGACGACTTCGTTGTCGGCAAGCGTGCTTCGTTCTGCTCGAAGTCGGGTTCGAGCAAGCCGGAGCCGTGTCGGGTTCGTTGATCGCGGAGGTACGGCCGTAGGCGACCGAGCGACTCGGTGTCCACGCACCATCGTCGGCGTGCAGGTCACCAACGTCGGCAGCGACATGGGCTCGGTCTCGCCGATGCTCGACCAGATCGAGCGCCCGGCGCCTGGCCGGGCCGTAGGATGCGGCCTCGCGGTCGCCCCGCGCGCTGTTGCGAGCCGT
>Ga0208492_1001611_pt1 | contig 13356 bp, 11 predicted proteins | sample Subbioar_CSW14AB_FD_184820 | JGI IMG/M metagenome (GOLD analysis project Ga0208492, IMG submission 184820) | Serpentinite rock and fluid subsurface biosphere microbial communities from McLaughlin Reserve, California, USA - CR12Mar_CSW14AB (SPAdes) | ecosystem: Environmental > Terrestrial > Deep... | reverse complement strand
CTGCGCAAAGGAGCCCGCGGGAGCGGGCTTCAATCGAAACGAGCGATAGGGCCCCGGCTTTTCAAGCCGGGGGGAAGGGGATCCCTTCGGATCCATCCGGACGAGAACTGCTCTAGCTGGCTCGGAGCGCTGCGGCCAACGCAGTGGCGTCCGCGACCGGTGGCGAGCACGTACGGCCACGGCATACGTACGCGACGGCGTGGCTCTTGGCCTCCTTGCCCTCGGCGAGCGCGGGCGCGGCGGCGATCGTGGCCGGATCGTCCGGATCGACCAGGACGAGCGTGCGATGCGGAACGTATACGCGGCGAACCGCCTCGAGCAGCGCGACCGTCTTCGGATCGTCGCGGCGTCCGACCACCACCACGTCCGTCGAGCCGCGCATGAGCCGGTCGAGCGCGATGACCGACTGGGCGAACCCGAGTGGGTTCTCGGCCGCGGCCCTGCCGATCGGGTCGAGGGTCTTCTTCGCGCGTTCCTCCAACGAGGGATCTCCCACGAGGGAGAACGCTCGCAGGAGCGCCATCGCGATCGAGGACGTTCCGGAAGGAATCGCATGATCGAAGGGGTCCTTCGAGCGGGTGATCAGGCTCTCGCCATCGCGCGGCGTGAAGAAGAACCCACCCTCATCCGGATCCTCGAAGAGCGCGATCGCGGTGTCGACCAGGCGTCGACCGATCATCGCGTATCGCGGGGTGCCGGTCGCTTCGTACAAGTCGAACGCGGCGTTCGCGAGGAACGCGTAGTCGTCGAGGTAGCCCGCGATCTTCACCTCGCCGGTGTGTCCCGGCGGCGGCGCGACGCGCATCACGCGGAGGAGCTCGCCGTCGCGAAGCAACGTCGTCTCGATCGCTTCGAACGCGCGCTCGGCCATCGCGCGCGCCGCGGTGTCGCCCGTCGCGATGGCGACCTCGGCGCAGGCTCCGATCATCAGTCCGTTCCACGAGGCGAGGATCTTCTCGTCGCGGAAGGGCTTGGGCCGCTCGTCACGCCATTTGCACATGGCCCGCACCGCACGGTCTCGCGCCGCGCGCGCCGTGTCGACCGGGAGGCCGAGCTCGGCGGCGGCCTCGTCCAGGGTCATCACCTCGCTCAACACGCTCAGACCCTCGGCGCCGGGGGGAGCCTCGTGGTGGGGGTCTTCGAAGTTGCCTTCGTCGGTGATCCCGAAGAGCTTCGCCGCGACCTTCGCGGCCTCCTCGTCGCCGGGCAAGGCCGCGCGCACGTCACTCGGCGTCCACACGAAGAACGCGCCCTCTTCGGCGTGGGTCCCCGCCGCTGCACCCTTGGGCACCGAGTCGGCGTCCTGCGTGGAGAAGAACGCGCCGTTGGCCGCGGTCATCTCGCGGGCGGCCCATTTCAGCACGTCGTGCGCGACCTCGAAGAGCCTCGGCTCGGCATACGCGCGCGCGGCATCGACATACAAACGCGCGAGCAGCGCGTTGTCGTAGAGCATCTTCTCGAAATGCGGCACGAGCCATCGCTCGTCGGTGGAGTAACGGTGGAACCCGCCGCCGAGCTGATCGTAGACCCCGCCCGCGCGCATCGCCGTGAGCGCGCGTTTGACCCGCGTCTCGGTCGTCAATTCACGCGGGATGTCGACGCTGCGTCGGAGCAAGACGTCGAGCGCCATCGTGTTCGGGAACTTCGGCTTGCTGCCGAAGCCTCCGTTCTTGTCGTCGAAGCGCTTGCCCGCGGCCTTCGCAGCGTGATCGAGGAGATCTTCAGCGACCTCGCTTCCGCCTTCGACTCGTAGCTCGAGCGCCGGCACCTTGGCGATCGCGCCGGTCATCTCGTCGGCCTGCGCCAGCACCTCGCCACGTTTGTTCCGCCAGGCGTCGTCGATCGCCTCGAGGACCTTCTGGAAGCTCGGCATCCCGTAGCGATCGTGCGGCGGGAAATACGTCCCGGCGAAGAACGGCTTCTGCTCCGGCGTGAGGAACACCGTCAGCGGCCACCCGCCGCTCCGTCCCATGATCTGGATGGCGAGCTGATAAATCGCATCCAGATCAGGGCGCTCCTCGCGGTCGACCTTCACGTTGACGAACAACGCGTTCATCTTCGCCGCGGTCGCCGCGTCCTCGAACGACTCGTGCGCCATCACGTGGCACCAGTGGCAAGCCGAGTACCCGATCGACAGGAGGATGGGTTTGTTCTCGGCCTTCGCGCGTGAGAGCGCCTCTTCTCCCCACGGATACCAGTCGACGGGATTGCTCTCGTGCTGCCGCAGGTAGGGCGACGCCTCGTGCGCGAGCCGGTTCTTCGCCATCGATCCTTCGTAGCCGACGGAACCCCGCCGCGGCAGGCCCGACGCGCTCGCGTCGCGAAAGTCCGCAACCGCGTCGCCTCGCCCGTCGACCTGGTTCAGGCAGCCAAGCTGGCTCTCCATCGGGATTGTCCCGTCTCTGCCGTTTGCGCTCCCTTCCACTTCGACTAAGCCCACATCCGCCTACCCCTCGAGGTCCCCGTGCAGCTCACCCGTTTCTCGTTGCCGTTCGCGCTCATGGCCCTCTTGCTCGGGGGCTGTTCCGGTGGCGACTTCGCGACCGCGAGTCCGGCCGACGAGGTGGACGCGGGTGAAGACGTCGTGGTCGACAGCGGCACGCCGGGTGACACCAACGTCGAGGATTCGTCCACGGCCGACACCAGCGTCGTCGACACCGACGTCGCCGACACAAACGTCGCTGACACCAACGTCGCCGACATCAACGTCGCCGACACCAACGTCGCTGACACCAACGTCGCGACGCCCGACGCGGATGCGGCGACGCCCGACACTTCGACGAGCGACACCTTCTCGCCGGACTCGATGACGCCCGACACGGCGACGGCGGACACGTCCCCGCCCGACACCTGCGTGCTCAACGCGTGTGGCGGCTGCAGCCCGCTCGATCACGTGTTCGGTGCTTCGTGCGGCGGCAAGTGCGGTTCGGCCAAGTACGAATGCGATCCGAGCGACCCGACGAAGACCAAGACGGTGTGCAAAGACCCGGTGACCACTGCGGCGCCCGGTACCGTGTGCGGCGGCAAGTGTGGCTCGGCCAAGTACCAGTGCAAGCTCGACGGGCTGTCGACCGAGTGCGTCGACCCGGTCACGACTCCGGCACCACTCACTGGTTGCGGCGGCAAGTGCGGCTCGGCCACGTACGAGTGCAAACCCGACTTGCTCTCGACCCACTGCGTGGACCCGGTCACTACGCCGGCCGAGGGTACTGACTGCACCGGCGCGCTCGACGGCAAGTGCGGCTCGGCCACCTATCAGTGCGCGACCGACAAGAAGTCGACGAGCTGCGTCGACCCGGTTCCTGCGAGCTCACCGTCCGACAAGGCCAAGTGTGGCGTCTGCGGCAGCTCGGTGGCGCTCTGCAACGAGGCGAAGACCGACGTCGTCTGTCAGGTCCCCGACGATCGATCGATGCTCGTCGCGCCCATTCAGACCGCGGCGACCACCTGGGGCGGCGCGGACGCCGATCGCATCACCCAACACCTCGTTCAGCTGACGACCACTGCGAATCAAACGCGGATCGCTGCGGTTTCCCTGCTCCTCGCGCGTCGCCCCTACAATTGTTACGACTACGACTCCGGCAGCGAGTGTGTGGTCCCCGATCCCGCCTGCACGTGTGACTGCGGCTGGAACCCGTGCGTCAAGGCGTCGACCGGAGCCGACGCGCTCACCCTGGAGCTCGTCGCCGGAACGCCGGCCGTGCCGGGCGGGGTGCTCGACACCGCTTCGGTCACCCCGACCGACGTACCTGCCTGGGCTCTCTCGACCACTCCCAGCATCGCCACGACCTTCAGCTTCACCAAGGACCTGAAGCTCCCTGCTGGCACCAAGGTCTTCCTGCGCGTGGTGGTGAAGGGTGGCGGCCAGAGCTATCAGGCCTACGGGAAGGTTGCCACGACGAGCTCGACCCACCGACTCTTGACGAAGAGGCTCAGCGACCCGGTGATCGACCCCGAGCTCGATCCCTACCTGGTCGTCAGGCAGTACGTCTGCTCGGGCTGATCACTTCACGCCGCAGTCGCCCTTGGCTCGCTCGAGCTTGAACACGCCGAACAACTGCGACACCTCGGTGGTCGTCGCAGTGCCGGGCGACGCACCGCGGATCAAGCGGACCTCGACGTCGCCCGACTGAAGCAGCGAGACGACGACCGTGAGCTGCGTCGCCGGTCGACCGGGATCGACGCTCGGCAGGTCGACGATGGTCATGGCGTTCTTCACGCGGCCCTCGCCGAAGTTCAGCGTCGAGAGCGGGTCGTGGAGCATCTGCGGGATGACGCGGAGCTCGGCCGACGTGAGCTTCTCGCCCGAGAGGAACGGCGAGGTCCAGATGCGGCCCGGCGCGCTCTGCAGGTGCTCGGCATCGAGCTCGAGTCGCAGCTTGGTGTCCTCGGGCATGCCCGCGCGCACGAACGTGGCGGCGGTGACCGTGCCGCACCAGCTCTCGCCCGGCTCGCTCGACCAACGTGCGTTGTCGGTGCAGCCGAGGAGCAGGGGAGCGAACAGGAGCCAGCGCATCACACGCCCTTGGCGAGCGAGGCCGCGACCTCGCGCACGCGCGGCTCCGGATCGGACTTGGCCGCGCCCTCCAGCACCGCTTTGACACCGGGCCGCCCGGCGGCTGCCAACGCACGCAACGCGGCCTCGCGCACGAACGCGTAGGTGTCGCTGGTCGCTGCCTTCTGCAGCGGCGCCTCGATCGCGGCTTTGCCGTCGCGCTTGCCGATCGCGCCCATCGCGCGGGCGGCATCGGCGCGGATCGACCACTGTTTGTGCGTCGCGAGGATCTTTCCCAGCGGCTCGATCGCTTTGGCATCGCCGCGGGTCGAGAGCTCCTCGATCGCCAGCCGCTGCACGTCGAGCTGGTCGACGTCGAGCGCATCGACCAGCGCGTCGCGCGCGACCTTGGTCTCGCGTCGACCGAGCCAGCGAATCGCGCGGGTCTGCACCGCGAGCTCGGGGTGGTGGACCAGACCCGCGACGAACGGCTCGGCGCCGTCGCCGATCTTCGCGGCCGCATCGGTCGCGGGCCCCGGCTCACCGGTGGCGAACGTGCCGAACACGGCGAGGCCTTTGGGCGACGGCGCGAGCATCGCGTCGAGCGCGACGATCGCGCGGTCCTTCGACGTCTGCACCGCCGTCGACACCGACGAAGCGAACGCCTTCTGGTAGGTGACGATCGCGCGAGAGAGGTCGCTCGGGCCGTACGTCTTGGGAATGAGCGCTGCGATCGCGCCCTCCGCGGTGATCGTGCCGTCGGGAACGGGAAGCGCGTCGCTCACCGCGCGGAACTCGCCGGCGGAGATGGCCGCGAGCGCGATGGTCGAGGCCCGACGCACCCGATCGTTCGGGTCGAGCACGCCGTCGGTGAGCGTCCCGATCTGTGCGTCGGTGGGCGCGATGGCCTTGCCGCCCTTCTTGGCCGGCGTGCTCGTGCGCGCGAACGACAGCACGGCCATCGAGCGCACCACCGGATCCGTCGCCGTCTGGACCGTGTTCTCGATCGACGCGCGCGAGCTCGGGTCGCCGAGCTCTCCGAGGGCATACAGCGCGGCCGCGCGCGTGTACGAAGTGCCGCTCTTCGACAGCGTGTCGAGCGTGCCGAGGTGCGCCTTGTCCTTGGTGCGACCGAGCGCGATGGCGCCGAAGATGCGCATCTCGATCGGCACCGGCTCGACCGTCTCGACGAGCTGCTTCTGCAGCGGAACGGCCTTCTTGTCGTCGATCCGGGCGACGCCGAACGCCGCGGCGATCGCGATCGAGTCCTTGGGGATCGGCCCGGACTTGGGGAACAGATACCCCTCGTATTTCGGCAAGAGCGCCGGATCGCGCAGCGCCCCGCACGCGACCATCGCCCGCGAGCGGAGTGCAGGATCGGCCGCCGGGGTGCCCGCGGTGCCAGCGACGGTGCCGGTCGCGTACGCAAACAGCGGAGCGCCGGCGCTCTTGTTCTCGACGAACGCGAGGATCTCGATCGCGGTGCGCTGCTGCGACACGTCCTGATCGGACAGCGCGTCGATCAGCGGCTGCACGCCGCGCTGCCCGATCTTGAGCAGCTTGGTGTGCGCCTCGGGCGCCTCGGCCCCGCCGGCCTTCACCTTGTAGATGAGCGGCGCGGTGAGGTTCGCGTACACCTCGACCAGGAGCCGTCGGTAGACGACCTTCTGCGGGTTGCCGAGCGCGATGGGCAGCAGCTCGGTCTCGAGCACCTCGAGCGTGCCGCGCTTCTGGTTGATCGCGGCCGAGAAGCGAATCGCATTCGCGACCAGCTCGTCGTCGGTGCTCCCCCGCAGCACGCGCCGGTACAACCCGTCGGCCTCGACCTCTTCGCCCTGCGCGAGGAGCAGCTCGGCGAGCTCGAAGTACACCGCCCAGAGCTTGGGGTTGTGCTGGATCGCGAGCTTGAACTCCTTGATCGCCTTGGGGAAGTCCTGCTGCGAGCGGTGCATCTCGCCGAGCTTCTTGTGCCCCTCGGCGTCCTCGGGAGAGAGCTCCACGGCGGCGGCCGCCCAGCGAATGGCCTCGTCGTCCTTGTAGAGCTGGAGCGAGTACTGCGCGAGACGCCCGTAGTACTGGCGTGCGCCCTTGGGGTCGGCCTTCACCAACTCCTCGAGCACCTTGATCGCCCCCGCGACGTTGCCCTGTTGCACGAGCACGCGCTCGAGCACGAGTCGCGCGTCCACGTCGCCCGGCGCCTGATCGATGATCGAGCGGAGCGTCTTCTCTGCGTCGGGGAGCTTGCGCAGGTGCAGCTGCACCTCGGCGAGCAGTCGGCCGGCCTCGAGATCGGTGGGCGGCCCCTTGAACGACGCAGTGAGCCCCGCGACCTGCGGCTCGAGCTTCTTCTGCGCCACCCACAAGAGCACGAGGTGCGTGCGCGCCTCGCGCCGCGTCGGCTTGTCGACGTCGTTGCGCTTGAGGATGGTCTCCCACAGGCCCTGGGCCTCGGAGTACTTGTGCACGCGCTCGAGCGCGGAGGCGTGGCCCTTCTGGATCTGCAGATCGCCGGGCTGGAGGTCGCGGGCCTCCTTGTAGGCCTCGAGCGCGTCCTCGCCGAGGTCGTGATCGAGGTACGTCTCGCCGAGCGCCGCGAACCCCTTGGCCTTGGGCTTCACCACGATGACGAGCCGCTTCCAGATCTCCTTGGCCTTGGCGGTGTTGCCGCGCTGATACCAGTAGTCGCCGAGATCGACGATGTACGAAGGATCGTCGGCGTTCTTGCCGGCGAGCTTCTCCATCAACCCGAGGGCGAGCTTGTCCTCGCCGATCTGCGAGTAGTACAGCGCGAGACGCTGCTGCACCTCGGGGTCGGTGGCGGCCTGCGCCTCCATGCCCTTGAGCTTGGCGAGGCACTTCGGTCGCTCGCCGCGGCCGATCCACAGATCACAGAGCTCGAAGACGAATTGGGGCTGGCCCTTGGCGTGCTGGATGAGCAGCTCGTACTGCTTCACTGCCTCGTCGAGGCGCGACTGCTCCTTGAGCAGACGGATCATCAGCACCCGCGCGTCGGTCCGCGTCGGCGCGCTCGCCAGCGCCTTTCCGAGCCACTTGATCGCCTTCTCGGCGTCAAACTCCGCGGAGAGCTTGCCGAGCAGCTCCTGGCGATCGGCGTCGGCGGGGTTCTGCTTCTCGAGCTTCTCGACGAAGGCCTCGATCTTGTTCTGCGCGCGGTAGGCCTCGGCCAGCGCGTTGAGCAAACGCGGCTTGGCGCCCGCCTCGGCGCCGGCGACCGACAGACCCTTCTCGAGCGTGGCGACGGCCTGCTCGTACTTCTGCAGCTTGATTTGCGCGAGGCCGAGATCGAGCAGCGCCGACGCGTACACCCGGTTGTCGCCGGCAGCGGCCTTGGCGACCTCCTGGTACTCCTCCTCGGCCTTCTCGAACTGGTTCTTCTTGAAGTAGGTGCGCGCGAGCTCGGCCCGCACGGCCATCGAGTCTTTGTTCTGCCCGACGATCTCGGTGTGGACCTTCTTCGCCGCAGCGAAGTCCTTCAGGTCGACGTGCAGCTCCATCAACGCGCGGAGCGTCGCTTCCTTTTCGAGCTTGTCTTTGTGGAGCGGGAGCGCCTTCTCGTACGCGGCGACGGCGCCCTTGAGGTCACCGCCGTCCTGCTTCAAACGGGCGATGGCGATCCACACCGTCGCGCGATCGGGCTTCTGCTTGGCCGCGTCCTCGTAGGCGACCATCGCCTCCTTGTCGCGCTTGTCGCTCTTCAGCAGCCCCGCGTACGCGAGCAGCGCAGCCCATTTGTCGTCGTCGTTCTTGACCAGACCGTTGAGCGGCGACTGCTTGGCGAGGATGTCGTTGGCCATCGCCACGACCTTCTTCGCCTTCTCCTTCTGCGTGTCGGGCGACTTGGGGTCCGCGAGGATCGCGTCGGACGTCTTCTTGATGTCCTCGACCTGCTTCTTGGTCTTCGGATCGAGCCCGACCTGCTTGCCGCTCGACAGCGCCTGCCAATCGCTCACGCCGACGTCGAGCGACCCGTCGCGCTCGCGGTACACCTGCGCGAGCTTCAGCACCGGCCCCGACTCGCCCGGACGCGCCAGCGCGATGATCGCCGCCTTGCGCACCGGATCCTTCTTGGGGATCCCGAGCTCGTCCTCGCCCGTCGGCTCGACGTCGGGCTTGCCCACCGGAGGCTTGGCCGGACCACCCACGGGCGGCTTCACCGGACCGACCGGAGGCTTCTTCGGCTTCTTCGCCTTGGGGTCGAAGTCCGCGTGTGCGACCGAAGCCCCGCCCATCAGCGCGAGCGCAACCGCGAACCAGGCGTACGAACGGAGGCGCATCGGGGGAGTTCGAGTATGCCACACGGCCGGGATCTCCACTTCGACCCCTGAATCTCCGCCCGCTTGGCCCGCGGGCCAGGGCGCGTCGCCGCGTCGGGCGGATCGCGCTACAGCAGCGGTGATGCGCGAAGCGACGCTCGTTCGTGCTCGCATGATCTCCCCGCAGGTCCGCGAGCTGACCTTCGATCCGGGGCCCGGGCACCACCACGTCCCCGGCCACTGGGTCACGCTGTTCCTCGACACACCGGAGATCAAGCGCCAGTACTCGGTCGCGTCCGCCCAGCGCAGCGACGGCACTTTCGACCTCGCGGTCACCCGCGTGCCATGCGGTCCGATGAGCACCTTCCTCAACGAGGCGCCGATCGGCACCCGCATCCGCATGCTCGAGGCGCAGGGCCTGTTCGTGCTCGAACCGATGGTGCGGCCCATCCTCTTCGTCGGCACCGGCACAGGCATCGCGCCGTTCCGCGCGATGTTGCAGGAGATCGAGCAGAAGGCGAACGCCGGCGCTGCGATCCAGCTCCTCTTCGGCTGTCGCACCGAGGAAGACCTCCTCTACGGCGACGAGCTCGCGGCCATGCAGGCGCGCTGGCCCAGGTTCTCGTTCCAGCCCACGCTCTCGCGCGCGGGCGAGGGCTGGCGCGGGCATCGCGGCTACGTGCAGACCCACCTCGGCGAGAGCATCGAGAAACTCGGCAAGGACCTCGACGTCTACGTGTGCGGCCTCACCAAGATGGTCAAAGAGGTCCGCCGCGCCTGCCGCGAGGACCACGGCATCGATCGCAAGCGCGTTCACATCGAGCGCTACGACTGATCTCCCTGCGAGTCGATCGTCGCTATCTTGGCGCGATGGATCTGACCCAGAAGCACTGTGTGGTCCCGTTGCCCAAAGGCACGCCGAAGCTCGCTGGCGCAGCGCTCGGTGCGCTTGCGGCCCAGACCCCGGAGTGGACCGTCGCGGGCGATCGCCTGGTCCGCACGTTCGCGTTCCGCGACTTCGTCGCCGCGATCGGCTTCGTCAACGCCCTCGCAGCGTTGGCCGAGGCCGAGGACCACCACCCCGATTTCACCGTTCGCTACTCGAAGGTCGAGGTGTCGAGCTGGACGCACACCGTCGACGGTCTGAGCGAGAACGACTTCATCCTCGCCGCGAAGCTCGACGCGCTCTACTCGCCCCAGCGGCCGGCCGAGTAGAGCAGATCGAACCGCCCCTCGACGGCGGTGATGGTCACGCGCGCGCCGGGCGGCGGCTCGAACCCCTTCATGTCGAGCTCGACGCGCTTCCAGCCGAGGAGCTTGATGGCGGGGACCACGTAGGTGATGGTCGGCGCGCCATCGACCGTGACCGCGAGCTTCATCCCGAAGTTGTTGTGATTCGGGTCCGGGTCCAGCGGGAGGGCGAGCATTCCGAGCGCGAGCCAACGCAGATGCTTGGCGTCGGCAACGCGCTCGAGGGGCAGACTGATGCTCGCGGGCGCGATCAGCATCACCGCGTCGTCCGCCGGAAAGATGTCGGCGGACACACCGACCGTGCCTGTCTTGAGGCAGGCGGGCTCGTTCCGCAGACACGCGTTCAGATCGAGCGCGCGGCCCTCGGCGTCGACCGACCCGGGGCCCGGCGAGCTGCACCCGGCGAGCACCAACACGAGCAAGCAAGATGCGCGTTCAACTGCCGACACGGAACACCCCGTCGAGCTGGAGGACGAACCCGCCGAAGTCGAACACCCCGGCTGACTCGGTCACCTTGCCGAACACGGGCGAGTACGAAAGCCCGGCCCGCAGCCGGACGCCGACCGCGTTCTCGCGCCCCATGCCGAGCCCGACGCCGCCGCGGATGCCGCCGAACCACATGGTCTTGCTCGCGCCGGGAGCGCCGATGGAAGCGAGGCCGATCGAGGGATCGGCCCAGAAGAACAGTCGCGGCCAGGAGAACACGTCGACCTCGACACGCGCGGCGATCGAGCCGCCCCAGGTCTGGATCGGGGGTACGTCCGCGTACGGTGGGCCCATCCGACCGGCGTACAGGCGAGCGATCGGCCCGAGTGTGAGCCAGTCATTCGCAGCGCGGAGATACCCGATCTCGAACTCGGGATCGCTCCGCGTCCCTCGTCGGCCGTAACCGAGGAGCTCGGTCGCCGTACGGAAGTCGGAGCGATTGGGCGAGACGAAACCGGCCGCGACGATCACCTCGGACCGCGCCGCGTGCACGGCAGGCGTGACCATCAGGGCGAAAAAGATCGCCGTGGGCGCCATGGCGTATCGCATCGCCGGCCTCGTAGACGGGTGCGCGTCGCGTCACAACCGAGCATGGCGTACAACGTGGGTTCTTCCTTTCTCGGAGGCCCCTCGATGCGCATTTTTCAAGTCGCCGCACTCTGCTCGCTGCTCGTCGCATGCGCGGAGGGAACCTCGACCGGCTTCTCCCCGGACAGTGGCCGGAAGGCCGACGCAGGCAAGGGCGACACGTCGACCCTCCCCGAGGAGGAAGACACCCTCCCCGGTGAAGACACCGGCACGGGCGGAACGAAGGACACCGGCTCGGGCAGCTGCACGCCGACCTCCGGCAAGGTCTGCGACACGTTCCCCCAATGTGGCTGCGCGAGTGGCCAGAACTGCAACGTGAGCTCGACCGCGGGCGCCACCAAGTGCGTCCCTGCCGGCGCCAAGGGCACCCACGAGAAGTGCACCGGCAGCGGTGAGTGCGACAAGGGCCTCCAGTGCGTGGCCAACCTGTGCGTGCCGTTCTGCAAGACCGACACGGACTGTCCGATGGCCAACGCGCGCTGTCGCACGGGGCAGTACACGCCGACGGGCTCGACCACTCCCGCAGACGTGCCCGGGTTCGACCTCTGCCTCGCGCAGTGCGAGCCGACCAGCCCTGCGGCGGCTTGCGGCGCCGGAACGACCTGCTTCTTCCCGTACAGCGACGACACCACCGAGTGCGCCGCCGCGGGTTCGAGCAAGAGCAAAGGCGGGTGCGCCTCCGATACGTTCGCCTGCGCTCCGGGCTACATCTGCATCGACCCCGGCGACTGCCTCAAGTGGTGCCGCGTGGGGTTCGCCAGCGACTGCACCGGGACCGGCGGCACGTGCTCGACGTTCACCACGCCGATCATGAAGGGCGGCGTCGAGTACGGCGTCTGTTACTACTGATCAAGCCCACGACAGCCGCGCGATGACCGTGCAGTCGTTCGGCGGCGGGTCCTCCGAGACGAACGCGCGGCGCGCGTAGAGCTCGGTGAGTGACTTGAGAATGCCGAGGAATCCGAGGCGGAAGTGCACCGAGCACGCGCAGGGTTGCTCGCCCCACTCGAGCATCGCGTCCTTGGGACCGAGCTTGCTCACGCGGATGCCGCCGCCTTGCCACGACCTCTGACGCAGCTTCTCGGCGTTCGTCACGACCGACCAGGGCGTCATGCCGCCCTCGCGCGAGAGGCGAACAATGACGCTGATGAGGCTCTGCTGGATGCGTTGCGCGACGTCGCCGCCGATCTCGATGCGCTGCTCCTTCGTGAGGGGGAGCCGATCGCAGGCCCGGTAGTGCTCGACCGCGCGCTCGATGGGGAGCCACACGCCGGCGGTGAGCGCCTGCACGTCCTTCTGTTGCTCGGGCGTGAGCGCTTGGAGGTAGTGCTCGTACAGGCCGCGGTTTCGGAGCGACTGGATCGACGCGCAGAGCAGTGTGCTCCGCACGTTCGTCGTCGGCGCCAGGGGCTCGGGGAAAGGAACCAGAACCTCAGCCACTCCCTGGAGTCTACGGCCAAACCCGACCACGGAAAGACACATGTCATTCCGACGCACCGCGCCGCGTGCCACCCTGGGTTTGGTGGCCAACGCGTACACGTACGACGGAGTGCTCTACCTCGCGGTGACGCGCCGCTGCACTCTGCACTGCACGTTCTGTCCGAAGACCCACGGGCGCTGGGTCGTCGCCGGCAACGACCTGCGCTCCGACCCCGAGCTCGACGCTGGGCAACTCGTCGCCGCGGCGGAAGAGGTCGGACTCGCGCAGCACCATCACGTGGCCTTCGTGGGACTCGGCGAGCCGACGCTGCGCCTGGACGTGGTGCTCGAGGTTGGTCGCATCTTGCGCGCGCGTGGTCATCACGTGCGTCTCGTCACCGACGGCCTCGCGTCGCTTCGCCACGGACGCGACGTGGCCCCGCTCTTCGCGGGCGCCCTCGACGAGGTCGATGTCTCCCTCAACGCACCCGACGGAGACACGTACGCGAAGGTCTGTCCGAACGCCTACGGACCCGCGGCGCACACGGCGGCCTGCGACTTCATCCGCGCGATCCGGGCGCATGTCCCCGAGGTGAAGGCCACCGTCGTCGCCGTGCCCGGCCTCGATCTCGACGCCTGCCGCGCACTCGCCGACAGCCTCGGCGTGCCACTCCGCGTGCGGCCGTACTTCGACCCGACTACGGGGGAGCCGCACGAAGTGGTCCAGAGTCTAGAGTCTAGAGTCTAGAGCACTTCTCACCCGGATCGATCCGAAGGGATTCCCGTTCCCCCCGGCTTGAAAAGCCGGGGCCCTATCGCTCGTTTCGATTGAAGCCCGCTCCC
>Ga0208492_1001610_pt1 | contig 13361 bp, 13 predicted proteins | sample Subbioar_CSW14AB_FD_184820 | JGI IMG/M metagenome (GOLD analysis project Ga0208492, IMG submission 184820) | Serpentinite rock and fluid subsurface biosphere microbial communities from McLaughlin Reserve, California, USA - CR12Mar_CSW14AB (SPAdes) | ecosystem: Environmental > Terrestrial > Deep... | reverse complement strand
CTGCGTCATCTTCGCCTCGAAGGCGGCCGTCGACGCCGCCAAGGCGCAGGGGATCGCGCCGGCGTCGTTTCGCGTTTACATCGCGCCTTTGATCTTTGGCTTGGCCCCGGTCATCAACACCCTGGTCAGTCTTTTGTGGCATCCGAAAAAGGCGGGGGATTTCTTGCACTTCGGCCTGGAGCAAACTCCCAACCCGCTCCTGGCGCTGGGAATCGTCTGCGTGGGCGCCGGGGCGTTTCTCGTGCTTTTGGCCAAGGAGCAGTCGGAAGCGGGGCCCAAACCGGGTGGCGGCAAATGAACCCCGATACCGCTCAAGAACAGTCCGCGGGAGCAGGGCCGGCACCGCTCGAGAAGCAAGAAGCGGTGCGCCTGCTGCAATTTGAACTGGGCCACCTGTGGATGATCCGCACCTTCTTGAAGCATGCCGATGAGATTCAGGAAGACGAGGGAATGCTCGAGGTGCCGCGCGAACTGTTCGATGCGATTCGCGCGACGGAGCCGGCGTTTTTGGCGGGCGATTGGGACCGCTATGTGCGCAAGCTCAAGGGAAAGATGAGCAAGCTCGAAGGGGTGCGCGACCGGTACCTGGAAAAGTACCGGGAGTTTTCCGATCACACCAATTTCGCCATGGCGGGAGTCTCCCTGGATGGATCGATTCGATCCATCCAGGATATTCTGGCCAGGACGATTTAGCGGGCGGCTATTCTTCTTCGGTCGCGGCCGAGGCATCGGTGCCATCGAGCAAGAAATCGGCGGGATCGAAGGCGCGTGGTTTGGGAGCGGCCGAGGGCGTGGGGCGGCGGCGCACCAGGCCGGCTTTTTCCATGAGCGACTGACTGATATCGACACCGTCCTGCGTATCGTTCGGCTGGTTCTCGAGGGGAGCGGCGGGAGCCAAATCCTCATCGTCCTCCGTCGCGGCACGGGGTAGATCGTAAATCATTTTGAAGTCGCGCTTGCCGATGCGCAGGGTGTCGCCAGGGTAGACGGTGCGCGCTTGCTGGATGCGCATGCCGTTGATCTTGGTGCCGTTGGTGCTGCCCAGATCTTCGACAAGCCAGTAGCCGCCGCGAAAAAGCAACTTGAGATGCTGGCCCGATATATTGGGATATTCCATTTGGATATCGCAAGAAGGCCGTCTTCCGATGACAAGCTCGGCTCGATTCAATTCGATCGGATCACCGCCACCATGTGGCATAAGACGACCTTGCACCGGGTACATTTGGGACCTCCGCGAGGTGATTTGTTTGGGTATTTTACCTGGGCACTTTTAGAGGGAAAAGGGAAAGGAACGACTCCCGAAAATCCCCATTTCTCTTTCTCCCATTATGAGTCAAAAAAAGAAGGCCGGCATTTTCCTGAGAGAAAATGCCGGCCGAAATGCGATTCGGGCTAACTTTTAGTAGCCCCAGTAAGCGGGCTGGCTGCCGTAAGCAGGCGCGTAGGTGCCGGGATAGTTGCCGGAAGGCATTCCGGAGTTCATGGCGCCTTGAGCAGGCCAGTAGGGATAGGCCATGGGAGCGGGGACGTTGAAATAGGCTTCATAGGGATAGTAGAGATACCAGGGCGATGCCACCGGCGCATTCATGTAGCGGCCGGGATAGTAAGGAATGCCATGACCCCAGAAGGCCTTGGAACCAGGATTGGCTTGACGGCCATAGGCCAAAGGTCCGCCCCCCGCCTGAGCGGAAGGAGCCATCAATAAAGCCAGAATGGGAAGCAGAGCAACGAGCAAGATGCGACGAAACATGTGGCGGCCTCATGGAGTAAGATGGCAACAGCTTAAATCACCTAGCTTACCCAGTCTCCACTTGAAATGGGATTCGGGCCACTTTTCTGAAGAGGAAAACTGCAGAAATTAGGCGGCCGGGGCCATTGGTAGCGGTTCTAGCGGATATGCGCACGCGCTACCAATCGAGGCGAATCCAGGTCATTTCCCGGCGCGGGATTTCCAACTGGATCCCATCTTCATGGATGCTCAGCCCCATGCTATGGTAGCCGTCCGAATCGAGGCTTGAGGCACTGCGCGGTGCCCGAAAACACCTCAGCTCCCCGATGCTGTATTGCCCCTCGCATTCCTGCAAACGAATCGTCAAACCTGGGTGCTCGGAAGGACCTTCTGCCCGACCGTTCTCCTCGTGGACAGATGGCGCGAAGTCGCTGGATGCCTGGTTTTCCGGTTCGGCGATGCGGAATTCTCCCATCAACACATTGGCGAGGTCCGGGTGAAACAACCAGGCCGAGGTGCCCGCGGCCGGCGGTCCGCGATCGACTTGCACCAGCGGCGCGGGAGAGATCATGGCATGCGCGATCTGCTCGAGATGGTTGCGGTCCATGCACAGGCCATATTCAAAATGGGTCGCGGTTTCTCCCGGCGCAATCAGGATCAGATCGAGCTGGCTGGCCCCGTGGCGCTGCAAAAACGGCATGCCGCCGCTCAACAGCGCGACATTGGAACTGCCTTGCTTCCATTCCAAAAACTCAGCCGATAGCGGGCGGTTGTGCCTGCTTTCCTCCACCATGCCAAGCGCCCCTCGGGAAATGGTCGAGCCCCCCATCGGCACCGAGAATCTCGCACCATAAGCGGCATGCCAGGGATATCCCGATGGCGGCCTGATCGGCTCCAGGTCGATCGCAATCTCGAGCACGGGGCGGCCGATCCAGGCGCGCAGCCTCTGGGTGTAGGTTGCCAGGATTTCCCCCTGTTCGTCGGTGATCTCCCCCTTGCAGGTCAATTCTCCCAGGGCCGGCCCACTACTCCCCACCTTCACTTCCGTGAGCTTCATGCGGCCGCCAGGCAAATAGGTCAGTTGATGCACGAGCCGGTTTTGCCGGAAACGCACATCGCGGAAGGCACGGATCGCTCCGGTTTCCGTGTCGACTTCCGCTTCGAAGAATTCATTGCGCACCGTTTTTTCGTCGGCCAGGCGCAATCGTGCGCGCGGCGGAGGTTTGGGTGGCCCCCCTTTTGAGGGAATCCAGGCGTAGCCAAGCGACGGCACCTCGACGACCACCCGGCTCGTTTCGCCATCTTTTTGAAAGGCCTTGACCGGACCATCGATCTCCAAATAACCGTCGATTCCCTGGGTTTCCAGGGCGACGCGGCGGGTAAATGCACAGGGGTTAAACACCATGAAGCCCGGATTGGAAGGGCGCCCGCCCAGAAGCCGCTCGGCAAGGGCGGCGCTGGCGCGCTCCAGGTGCGAATCGGCCGCGCCCGGGTCTTCCCCGGTTTCCATCCCATCCTCGGCGCGCGCCAGGTCCTCGCGCAGGGCCTTCCAGGCCGTTTGAGGAGCGCCTTTATCCAGGATTTCGCGGATCGCCGATAGTGTGTAAGCCGCATCCATCCGCCGCCTTTTGCGGGCGGTGCTCGCGCGAGATGAGACCGGGTCGAGGTTCACGCCATCGGCCGAATCGCGGTTTTCGGGTGCCAGCCAGTCATGGGTGTAGTCGTCCCACGAGGTCACCCCCGGATATTCAGCTGGGCTTGCCTCATTGAAGTAGGTGTCCAATCCCACCCACCGGCCCATGACCGGTCCCAGCGAGGCCAGCTGGGTTATGAGGCGGTAAAGCGGCGTCGGTTCGTCGCGATGAACGAGCACGATCGTGGGGGCATGGTCCTCGCGCACCGCCCGGCCCAGGTGATAGGCCATATGAAACCAGGTTTGCGGCGATTCGGCAGGCAAAGGAACCCGCGCCAACGCTTCGACGGAGCGGCCATCGGAACCGGCCCAACTGATCACAGGCGAACGGTAATGGGGCAGCGAGGCCTCATCGAAGGAAATGAGCAAGGCCCGCCTTATCCCCTCCTTGTGCAGGAGCAAAGGCATGAGGGGATGGAGGCCGGCCTTGGTCCTGGCAAAGGTTTTTACCGGCTGGCCCAAAAGGCTTTCGTAAATGGTTTTACCTTTGCGCAAATTCCAAAGCTGCGACTCCACCGAACGCAACGGTTCATCTCGTTCCAGATACAGCCCGCCGGCGACTTCCAGCATCCCCTTATCTGCCTGTTCGCGCAAAAATCGAAACGTTTTCGGATCCTTTTTTTCCAAATTTTCAAGCCACGAGCCGCTGGCGATGAGGTTGCGAACGATCGAACCTTCAAGCCAGGCAGTTTCTTCTTGAACGCCTGAGGGGATCGCTTCGGCAAGGATCAGATCGACATGAAACAAGGCGCTTGAGGTGACCGACTCCCGGGCTTGAACCAAGAGCGCGGCCGCGTCGGCCGCGGCGGCTTCGAGCGCCTCGAAATCACCTGCTTGCCAGAAGGCGAGTGCCGCCCGGACCTTCGCCGTAAACGAGGCAACATCGAGCAGATTGGGGTGGTCTTGCGATTCGCAAAACGCTTCGAGCCAAGCGAAACCGTAACCCAGCGACTGGAAGACTTGCCCCTCTTTGGCAGCAAACCAGTACGGATTTTTCGCCGATTCTTCACGTCCTTGATTTTCGTCGGCAAGTGCCAAAAGGACACAACCGGCGCTCCGGGCCTTTTCGGGCCAGTCGCTGGGTAAAAGCGCGAGGGTGGCGGGCGTGGCAAGGTAGGTATGGTCGGGGCGGGGGGGATCGTAGTCGTAGGGGCCGCCGATTTGAGGAATCCCCTCGATTTTCAGGAGATTCTCCGGCTTCCAGAAGGTTAGCCATCCCTCCAGCCAATCCTGGATTTCCCGATCTGAGAGATAGGTCATCCCAGTTGAGGGTAATTTCTGACTGGAGAGGAAAATGCCCGTGGGCAAAAGGACGGAATCGGTCATCGACTGCTGTTTCCCAAAAACCCATGGCGCACTCACAGGGATAGGTCTATGCCTTGCGGGGCTGGTGGGGAACAAATACAATAACACGGCAATAACTCCGTGCCCGAAATCCACTCCCAAAAACCCGGAAAGGCCTGTCCTATGTCAAAGTCCCTCCGCAAGGGGTTCACGCTAATCGAGCTTCTTGTCGTTATTGCAATCATCGGCGTTCTTGTTGGTTTGCTGATTCCTGCCGTCCAAAAGGTTCGTGAGGCAGCCGCCAGATCCAAGAGCACAAACAATCTCAAGCAGATGGGCCTCGCCATTGAGGGTTGCATCGGCAGCACCTCCAAGGCGGAATACCCGCCCTCGTTTGGGGCCTACCCCGATGGCGGGTTCCCCTTCGGCATCCAGGTCAACGACCCGACCGATCCCACGGGCCGCAGAAAAATCCTGCAACCCACCACCGTCTACGGGTCGCTGTTCTACTACCTGCTGCCTTACCTGCAAAACGAGAACCTTTACAACCAGGCCAAGGATACCGGCACCCCCACGGTGACCGAAGCTTCTTCCAACTTCTATCCCGGAGTGATTTCGAACAAGAAGCGCCTTCCCGGCTACGCTTCCGATGTGGACCCCACGCAGGACAACAACCTTGGCCTGACCAGCTACGCGACCAACAACAAGATTTTTAGCGGCGGCGCCTACGGCGGAGCCAATTCCATTCTTCCCCAGCCCTATAACCGCCAGGCGGCTGCCGGGATGGTGAATGCCAATGGCACCCCCACTTTCGGCGGGAACCCGGACGTGCCGGCCTCGTCGCTGCGCCGCCAGACGGAAATCCGCACCGGCACCTCGAACTGCGCCTTCATGACCGAGCGCTATGCCATCAGCAACGATGCGCGCGACTTCCCGCACTACTGGGCATCGCCAAACATTACCTTCGATTCGACCGCCCAGAACCTGATCAAGAACAAGCCGTTCCAATCGATTCCCGACAAGAAGCAAACCTTCGACAGCTTTGCTCACTCCTCCTCGTCTTCCGGTATTCTCGTTCTGATGGGCGATGGATCGGTCAAGACCGTCTCGCACAGCGTGTCGCAAAACACCTGGGCGACCGCTTTCGATCCCAGCTCCACCAACCCGCTCGACAACGACTGGTAATCGCCAACGCGCCTTTGCGGATTTCGGGTCTTTGCAAAACGAAAGAACCCCGGTTTTCACCGGGGTTCTTTCGTTTTGACCCAAGAATCCTCGCACTCAGTCGGGTTTCACCCCTGCCGGTCCGGCCCCCGGATTGACCGGGAAGCCCGGTTGGCCTGGCACGGGGATGGGCTTGAAACCGGCCTGGTTATTCTGGTTATTGCCTGGGTTGCCAGGAAGCCCCGCACCCAGCTTGGCGCCGGGTTGACCCGGGAAAGCGCCTGGCAACTGAATGCCGGGCGGGTTGACGCCCGCGGGTCCCGGGATGATCGTGTTCGTGTTCGAACCCTGTGTCGCCCGGAAATTGGTGATCCCATGACGCTGGATCATCATCCCCGACTGGCCGTCGGGGCGAATGCCCATGGTGTAGATGCCAAACTTGCCGGTGGTCGTTTCCGCCACATACAAGGCCGATTGACCGTTATTGATCACCCCGGTGGTCATCAGGAAATGGACATCGGAACGAGGGGCGATCTCAAATTCCTTCACCAGATCGACCTCGGCCCAGCCCGCGATCGTCCCGGCCAGGTGATTGATGACGGTGCCCATCAGCCGTCCGGTGCGGTAATCCAGCAGCCAGATTCCGTCGCTGGGAATTCTCGGGTTCACCAGAACCGGGCCCGTGCACAGGACATAGTCCTCATGGCGATCGTTGGATGCCAGGGCCCGGTTAATCGGGATCATCTGGTACGAGAACGTTGCCCCGGTAAGCCCCAGGACCAATCCAACAGAAAGCCAGCCAAGTCGTCCAAGATCGCCCATGAGGGGACTCCTTCGATGTTTTGTCCCTGGCCATAACCTGTTTCCGCTTCGGGATCAACGCCAAGTGGCAGGGAACTGGGCCCCATTCCCACATAGAATGCAGGGGCCAGAACTCAGGAATTCTCGACCCTTCAACGGGCACTCTCGACTTAGCGGGAACGGACTCGATGCCAACACTCATTGCCTACATCGGCATGCCCCAGGGAATGGAATGGCTCGTCATCCTGGTGATTATGCTTGTGATCTTCGGTAGGAAGCTTCCTGAATTCGGCCGTTATCTGGGCCAGCAAGTTGGCAGATTGCGGCATTGGTTCAAAGCACCGGAAGATGATGCCCGCTGATTCGATTCCGTCCCACCTTGAGAATGCCGATTTTGGCGAACTGGAGGGAAATTTATCATTCCAGGGCCAGAGCGGGGGCCGAGATCCTTGCCGAGCGCACACGATTGCAGATACAATAGTTTTGACCCCGAGCGATTGAACCGGGATTTTCGCAAGCCCCCGCACAATGACTCTCCAAGGACTCACCCCGATGGCTACCCTATTTGGCTTCATTGGCATGCCCCAGGGAATGGAATGGGTCGTGATTTTGGTGATCGGGATTGTCATCTTTGGTCGCAAGCTTCCCGAAGTGGGCCGCTATCTGGGCAAGGGAATTGTCGAATTCAAAAAAGGAATCAAGGGAATTGAAGACGATGTCGATTTGGGAAGCCTGAACCGGGTCGACACCACTCAAGTGGAAGCCCCCAAGGCTCCGCAAAGAGTTCCCGCGACCGCCCCCAAGTTCGAAGATTCCCCCAAGATCTAGTGCGTCTTTCAGCGATCCTCATTCAGAGGCCGGAGTTTCTCGTATAAATACGCCAAAGGGCGCTTAACTCAGCGGTTAGAGTGCCATCCTCACACGGTGGAAGTCACAGGTTCGAATCCTGTAGCGCCCAATCCCTTCAGAACCTTTCCCATCAACGTCACTGCGGTATTGCGGTTTCTCGATCGTATTGCCTTTGTTTTTCCTGATTCGCGCGCATCTCTTGCAGCATGAAATATCCCAGCAGGGCAAATAAAACAGCCGTGCACGCGACCAGACCGATTTTGAAATGAAATGCCGTTTTGTCGGGCGTCCAAACGCCGCAAAAACTACACCATTTCAAACTGCTGCTCACTCTCTTCTTACACGACCTACATTTCGGCATTTTGATTTACCCTAAAAATAAACCGCGAAAATTCTACGGTATTTCAAGTTCTTTGCAAACAAATTCCGAACGGCTCAAAACCGGGGGGGGGGCGGAAAATAAGCAGTGCAAGCGGAATAGAGATTTACAGAGAATAGATTTAGGAACCCAGAGTTTGACCTCTCCTCGACGCAACCCAATTCTACGCGCGGTTTCTTGAGAAATGAACCGGCAAACCGTAATCCCAGGACGATCGTTTCCGGTTTCCTTTCCGAAGATTCCGGCTCTGCAGAACCATGACCCAAGAGCCGAACTTGTTAATCTGGTGAAAATAAAAAGGCCGGGCGGCCGAGCGAGAGTTTGCCGGTTCTCCCATCTGGACCGATCCTGACCATTCCAGCGGTTGCCATCGTTTTGCCGTTTCTTCATGGGAGGACGATTCTTCCGCCGATCCAGTGAGTGGGGATCGCTTTTGCGCCATCCCCGCCGGGAGGCGACCATGTTTCAGGGCATTTATAGCGCGGCTTCGGGAGAGGTCGCTCTCATGGCACAGCAAGATCTGATCGCCCAAAATATCGCGAGCATCGGCGTCGCCGGCTACCGCCAGGCCAATCTGATCTTCCAGGGTATCGGCCGCTTTCCCGATCTTCCTCCGACCCCCAGCCACGCGCCTCCCCAGGAAAATGATCAGGCGCGCGCTTCAGGTGGCAGCCTTTCCGACGGAATGGGCGGCTTTCTGGGCACGATGACCGCTGGCCTGGTGCTCAACAATGGCGCCGGCCCGCTGGAACAGACCGGCCGGCCCACCGACTTCGCCCTCATCGGCAACGGTTTCTTCGTGGTCGATGGCCCCCTCGGCACCTTGCTGACGCGCAATGGCGTCTTCACCACCGACTCCCAGGGGCAGCTCACCACCGAATCGGGCTATCTGGTCCAGGGAACCGATGGACCGATTATCCTGAAGCCCCATATCAAGCAACTCACCATGGATTCCGACGGCACGCTTCGCGGCGACGGCCAGCCCATGACCAAATTGCGCATCGAACGGCCCGGCCAAGGCCAAAGCCTCGAAATTGTTCAAGGGGCCTATTACCGCCTGGGTCTAGGCGTGGGCAATGGGATCAACAGCCTTTCCACCGTGGGCATACCGCCCAAAGCCACCGGAACCCAACCCTGGGCCGGAGTGACCGCCGAAACGACCTCCAAGGGTGCCACGGTGCCCCCCAAGGAGTTCAAGGTGGTCCAGGGATACCGCGAGGGCTCCAATGTCGAGGCGGTAAGCGAACTGGTCGTGATGATCCAGGCGCTGCGCGCCTACGAAGCCTCCACCCGCACACAACGAACCATCAGCGAAGCCGTGGGCCTCTTGACCAGGCCCGGCGGATTTTAGTCCGGTTGATTAAGAGCCATCGCATCGCCATACCGAGCCGCTCACCCCAGGAGGGTGAATGGCCTAGGAGCCTGCTGCCATGATGAGATCCTTTTCCACAAGCACCACCGGACTCATCGCGCAACAAATGGCGGTGGATAATATCGCCAACAACCTGGCCAACACCAGCACCACCGCCTTCAAGCGCAATGTCATCAGCTTCCAGGACCTTCTCTACACGGGTCTTTATGGAGGCAACGGCGCCAATGGTGCCGGAACGCTCAATCCTGGCGGTCTTCAAATCGGCAACGGTGTCTTCGTTTCGGGCAACAGCAAGGTCTTCACCGAAGGTCCCATCGAGGCGACGGGTCAACCGCTTGACTTGGCGATCGAGGGGGAAGGCTTTTTCCGGATGACCGACCAGAACGGGGTGATCTACTACACCCAGGACGGCCATTTCCAACTGAATAACCAGGGCCAGATCGTCAACGCCGAAGGGTACAACCTCGATCCGGCGATCACCCTGCCCTCCACGACCATCTCGGTTCTGATCGGGCAGGAAGGCACCGTCACCGCCAACACCTCAAGCGGCGCGCAGGTGGTCGGCCAGATTCAACTCTTCCGCTTCATCAACCCCAGCGGCTTGAGCGCGCAGGGGAAAAACCTTTACCAGGAAACGGTCGCCTCCGGCCAGGCCTACGGCGGCACACCCGCGGCCGCCGGCTTTGGCTCGCTGCGCCAAGGGTTCCTGGAAGGATCAAACGTTCAACCGGTGACCGAACTGGTCGGCCTGATCGAGGCCCAGCGCGCCTACGAGTTCAACGCGCGCGTGGTACGGGTCTCCGACGAGATGCTCGCCGCCGCCGTTGACCTGATCCGTTAAACCAAGCCCAAAGGAAGAGGTAGATACCATGAGCGCCCGCGCGATGGCAGCATCGGCCCATCTCCCGAAGCAAACGGGCTGGGCCATGCTTGCACTTTCCCTGTTTTCCTTCTTTTCCTCCGGCCAGTCGGTTTTGGCCGCCGAAGTGCGCCTGACACTCAAAAGCGAAGCCCGGGTGGCACAAAGAATCTTGCGCATTGCCGATGTGGCCCAAATCGAGGGAGATTCCCGCCTCGCCGCCGAGATTGGCCGACTCGATCTGGCCCAGCTTGGCGCCTTGAGCCATAACCTGCCCATCGGCGCCCAGACAGTCAGTTTTCGCCTGATGCTTGCCGGCCATACCCCCTCCGTTTTCCAGCTGAGTGGTGCCAGCCGCTGCCTGGTCAGCCTGGACAAGTTCGAATTGAGCGGCGAAGACCTGATCGATACCCTGCGCGCCGATTTCGCCAAAAAGCGCGGGCTGGCGCCAGAAAAAATCGAAGCGATCTTGAGCCACCATGGCGCGTTGCCTCGCAGGCGATTTCGCGCCGACGATGAGATCGCCCTGATCGTCACCGAAGCCCCCGCCCACGAACCGCTCAAGGCCGGAACGACCCCTGATCCGCAGCGCGAATATTTCATTCGCGTGCTCGCCCGAGGCCGCGAGGAAGCCGTCATTCCAACCCTCTGCTCGTTTCAGCGCTGGGAAACGGTGGTGGAGTCGGCTCGCGAATTGCCCCAGGGAACGACCCTTGCCGCCGCCCACACCCGGATCGTGCGCCGGCTGGTCCCGGCCGACTGGCAAGGCCCTTCTGCGCAAGATCGAAGCTGGTTCGAGGGCAAGTCGCTTCTGCAGGCGATGCCCGAGGGCCAGATCCTCAAGCCGGCCGACCTTTCCGCGTCGGCGCCGGTCAAGGATAACCCCATACTCATCCGCCAAAGGGAACTGGTAAAAATCACCGCCCGGGTCGGCGGCTTCATGATCCACACCACCGGCGAAGCGATGCAGGAAGGCCGCTCCGGCGACCTGATCCGCGTGCGCAACCTCGATTCGAAGTCGATGATCCTGGCCCGGGTTTTGGACAAAGGCGCCGTTCAACTGGAGTATTGAGATGAAGCCGTCCTACCGACCTTCGTTGCCTGCCAGCAAACTGAGCTGGCGCGTCCCCCGCCTTGGCCTGGCCGCTTTAGCCCTGGGCTTTGGCGGCGGAGTCTGGGCCGATTCGATCTGGGACCGCCGCGATCCCTGGAGCGCCTTTCTGTTTCGCGACACGCGCGCCTGGCAAACGGGGGACTTGCTCACGATCCTGGTGCGCGAAACCACCATCTTCGATGGCAAGGACGACCGGCAACTGCGTAAACGCACCTTCGCCAGCGGCATTTTCAATTTCAAGGCCTCGGGCGGCTCCACCAGCGCGCCCATGTCTTCAGGAACCAATGCCGCCCTGAACACGAACCTGTCCTCCGACCGCCAGCTCGACGGCAAGTCGGACTATAAGTCCGACCGGACCTTCATCGATCGGGTGACCGTCCGGGTGGTTGCCGTCGAATCGAACGGCAATCTGATCATCGAGGGGTTCCGCCGCCGCGTGGTCACGGGCGAAGAACGCGTCGTGCGCATCACCGGCTATGTGCGGCCCTATGATGTGACGCCGCTCAACACCATCGAATCCCACCTCGTGGGTAATTTCAACGTCTCCTACCTGGGCCGCGGGCAGGAAACGCAGGCGACCACCAATGGATGGCTCGGCCGCATCGGCAACCGCTTGTGGCCTTTTTAGGCCAGGCAATTGTGGCCTTTCAGGCCGAACACTTGTGGCCTTTCAGGCCGAACACTTATGGCCTTTCAGGCCGAACACTTATGGCCTTTCAGGCCGAACACTTGTGGCCTTTCAGGCCTGGCACTTGCAAGATTTGCCCACCGCCGGCTCTCGCCGGCGCAATGAAATGCCCGACGCCCCATCAAGGATTTTTGCCATGGCCCTTCTCTCAAAATCGCACAAGAAAGCGGCAGCCGCGCTCGCGGCAGTGGCGCTTGCGGCAATCGCTTGCGGCCAGGCAAGCGCCGGCGTGCGCATCAAGGACATTACCGATCTGGAAGGGGCGCGAGGCAACCAGTTATACGGCCTGGGGATGGTGGTGGGCCTCGAAGGCACCGGCGGCCGATCCCTCGTCACTCAGCAACTCGCCGTCGACATGCTTTTTCGTTTTCAGGTGCGCTCGAAAATCGCCCCAACAGAGCGCCTCGACAACGTGTTTCGCAGCGGCAACGTCTCGGCCGTCATGGTGACCTCGGAACTTGGCCCCTACACCCGCAAGGGGGCCAAGCTCGATGTGCTCGTCTCGGCGCTCGACGATGCGGCCAGCCTGCAAGGCGGCACCCTCATTTTGACCCCTTTGCGCGGTGCCGACTTCGAGACCTATGCCGTCGCCCAGGGGCCGATCTCGATAGGGGGTTATCTTTTTAGTTCGCCTCCGGGCGGGCAGAGCCCTTTTGCCAGCATTCAAAAAAACCACAACACCGCCGGCCGCATTCCCGGCGGCGCCTTTGTCGAACGCGAAGCCCGGGGCAACGCCATCTGCAATGGCCGCATTCACTTCCTTTTGCGCCAACCGGACAACAACACCAGCCGGGGAATCGCCAAGGCGATCAATGCGAAAAATCCAGGCACGGCGTTCGCCATCGACGCCGGCACCGTCGAGGTGGCCATTCCCGACAGCGCCCTGCTCGATCCGGTCGCCTTCATCGGCGATATGGAAAATCTCGAAGTGCAACCCGACACCCCGGCCAAGGTCGTGATCAACGAACGCACCGGCACGATCGTCGCCGGCGACAATGTGCGCGTATCACCGGTGGCCCTGGCCCATGGCAGCCTCGCCATCACGACCGATATCAGCTTCTACGGCGGCCTGGCGGTGCCCTTTGGCGGCGCGCCGGGGGCGGTATTGCCGCAGTTCAATCTCGAGACCCGCGAAGGCTCCGGCACTTTCAAAATGATCCCGCGTTCGGTGACGGTGGCCGATCTGGCCCGGGCCTTGAATGCCCTGGGCGTGACGCCCCGCGACCTGATCGCCATCTTTCAGGCACTGCACCGCGCCGGGGCGCTGCACGCGGAATTGGTCATCATCTAATAGCGGTTGTGTCGATAAGGGGGATCAGGAGGGAGATATCATGGATATCATCCGAGGCAGTCAGGATGTGCTGCATGGGGCTCACCGGCTCGACTCAGGCCCCAAGGGCCCGCGTGGAATCCAGGCCGGTGGCAAGCC
>Ga0208492_1001609_pt1 | contig 13369 bp, 13 predicted proteins | sample Subbioar_CSW14AB_FD_184820 | JGI IMG/M metagenome (GOLD analysis project Ga0208492, IMG submission 184820) | Serpentinite rock and fluid subsurface biosphere microbial communities from McLaughlin Reserve, California, USA - CR12Mar_CSW14AB (SPAdes) | ecosystem: Environmental > Terrestrial > Deep... | reverse complement strand
GTACAGCCATTAAAACTCCTGGTCTGCAGGCACCTGCTGCACAACCACAAACAGAATTGATCACTACCAATGTAGTTCCCTCCTGTTGCAAAGTCTGGTCTACCTCTGCTGCAGTTAGCAATTCGCCAAAACCCTCGTCTGTTAACTCTGCCTTCATTGGCAATACTATTTCTGCTGGATACATAATTTCAATTTTGGAGGTCAAAGTTACAACAATCCATTAAATAAACCAATGGGTAATCAAAAATACAGCCAGAATGGCATGTTAAAATTTTATTTATGCCTTTGTGGCATTTAAAATACTTCGCTAGATGCCAAATTGTTTTATTTTCCGGGATGGAATAAGCTTTGATGGTATAACAGAAAATATGTTAACCATTCAAAAATTATAACCATGGCAATTTTAAAACAAACCAACACCCATTTATTCGATGAGTTATTCAATTCTTTCCCTACCGGATTTGTAAATCCAGCAAACAATGGTTATCCGGTAGCTGCAGTAAACATCCATGAAACCGCCGATGCTTTTCACCTTGAATTAAATGCACCTGGCAGAAAAAAAGAAGACTTCTCTATTCAGGTTGATAAGGGATTATTGACTATTTCTTATGAGAAGAAAGATGCATTGGAAGAAAAAAATTATACAACCATTCGCAGGGAATTTACTTATAAAAGCTTCAAGAGAAGTTTTTCAGTAGATGAAAAAATTAATACTGAAGGCATTCAGGCCAGTTACGAAAATGGTGTATTAAAATTATTACTTCCTAAAAAAGAAGAAGTAAAAAATTCACCACGTTTAATTTCAATTAATTAAGCGAAAATTCAATCCCCTATTTACAGGCTCCGAAATAAAATCGGAGCCTTTTTTTCTGTCACTAAGATTTTTTAGAGCAAGTATTAATGCCAAACAAAGTGTACAGAGGACAGAAACTTACCAGACTTGTTAATACAAATACGCCGGCCAAAGCTAAAAGTACAATGCCGAATGTTCCAGAAATAATCTCTTTGTAGTACAATCCTGCAACTACTGCAGCAACAATAACTCGTATAGTTTTATCCACAGATCCCATATTCTTTTTCATATCAAATGTTTTCTTGAATTTACAAATTATTTTAGATAACATCAATTGTAATATTTGAACTGTTTTGATGACTTATGTTTTAAATTTTAGTTTCATGAAATGGATATTGGGTCTTTTGATTGGCTTGTTCAGCATAGATGCGCATGCTCAGTCATCTGGCAGCAGTGTGTTATGGGAAATCAGTGGAAAAGAGCTTACAAGTCCTTCCTATTTATTCGGCACTTTCCATATGCTATGTGCCACAGATTATACAATGAGTGAAGGTTTAAAGCAAAAACTACTTAAGACCAATCAACTCTATCTTGAAGTAGACATAACAAAACCTGGTTTGCAACAGGAACTCATGACACAAATGATGCTTACTGAGACATCATTAGACAAAGAGCTTGGAACAGATTTTCATATAGCAGATCAGGCATTTCAGAAAATTACAGGCTTGTCTTTAAGCCTTTTTAAACAATTCAAACCTTTTGTAAGCATCAGTATGCTTGCTTTACAAACACTGAATTGTCCGGATAAAATTCAACCTGAAACAATATTATCCAATTTGGCCAAAAATGCAAAGATAAGAATTGGGGGATTGGAAACCGTAGCAGAGCAGGCTGCCGCTATAAATGCAGAACCTTTAGACAGTCAGATTACCTCTTTAAAGAAAATGATTCTGCAATTTGAGCGTTCAAAAAAAGAAATGAATGAACTGGTAAGGGTTTACCAATTGAATAATGCTGATAGTATTTATGCTTACTTACAAACCCAATCTATGTCTACTGAATTTGAACAAACTATGCTTATCAGGCGAAACCGAAACTGGATACCCAAAATGCTCAATGCTATGCAAAGCGCTCCTACTTTTTTTGCGGTTGGTGCCGGACATTTGGGAGGAAAAGAAGGATTACTTGTACTGCTGAAAGAAAAAGGATACCAACTGAAACCTTTAGAACTTTGAAACAATGACTGAATCGGAAAAGGAATTCCTGCATCAATTAAATGAACACCAGAAAATCATTCATAAGGTGTGCAATTTATATATGCAGTTTCCAGAAGATAAGGAAGACCTGTTTCAGGAAGTTACTTTACAAGCATGGAAAGCATATCATAAGTTCAGAGGGGATTCAAAATTTTCAACCTGGCTGTACCGTGTTGCCTTAAACACTGCTATTACTTTTTTCAGAAAAGATAAGCGCACGAATTTTATTGATACAGTTGCTGAAATTCCTGAAAAATCTTTTTCGAATGAGAAGGATCCTGTAGAAGAACAAATAAAAGCCATGTATATGGCAATAGGAGAATTATCCAAAATTGACAAAGCCATCATAATGCTTTATCTGGAAGACTATAGTTATGCCGAAATCAGTGATATTATTGGGATCACAGCCAACAATATTGCCGTTAAAATGAACAGAATTAAAGGAAAACTTAGAGAAGCAACTTTAAAAAAAATCCAAACCTTTTAAATGAAAAATCATGGAACTAGATGAACTGAAAGGACAATTGAATCAGCAGCTGCTCAGTGGTTTCTCAAATAAAACTGAAAATAAACTGGCAGAATTAATGAATGGGAAAGCCTGTTCCTTATTATGTAAAATTAAAAAGAGCATATTATTTGAAATAACCTGTTGCATTATTGGCATAGTGGGAGCCCTCTACATTTCACTCACCTATCAGGTAGCTCAGGTGAGAATTTATTTTGCAATTTTTGGGATGCTGTTTGTTCCTCTCGGTTTTGTACTCTGGTATTTATTCAGAAAAATTGTTGCTTTTGAAAATCTGCTCTTACCTGTAAAAAACAACTTAAAAGAGTTAATAGACCTTTTAAGTTTATTTGAAAAGCGGTATTTTCAATTCAACATGGCTTTATTACCTATATGTTTCTTTTTTGCGCTGGCATTAGGTCTACAGAAGAATGCATCGGTTCAGGAAATTGATAAGTTATACATAAAGCTCAAGGGCATTACCAGCTATTACTGGATTATCATTATAGCCTATATATCCATAACAATGGTAGCATTGGTTTATTTTACCAAATGGTATATCAAGAAATTATACGGTAATTATATCAATCAGCTAAAACAACTGCTGGCAGAATTAAAAGAGTAAGGATTGACATTATTCTGCGCATCCAGATTTTCTGCGCGTATCAATAATGTATTGAATCCGCCATTTATCATTGTTGCGCACTAACTGAAATGAGTTGACACCACAATGGCTGAATTCCGTTCTTCTGAAAAACCGATAAGGTGTCCAAACCGTTGCTAGCGGTCCATCTACTTTTACTACATCAAATACAATTCTTTCATCTGCAAGACCTTTGGGTAAATTAGACACTTGTTTTACAAAACCAGCAACTGAATCTGTTCTCACTATCAGCTTCCCTTCTTTATTAGTAGTAATAGTTTGCATGATTGCATTATCAGCAAAACAGTCCTGCAACATGGCTCCGTCTGCCTCCATCATAGCAAAAAACATTTTACGGATGGTAGATTTCACAGAGTCTTCTGCTGATTGAGCATTTGCAGCCATCGAAAACGCACTCATCACAATAAACAGAAAATATTTTTTCATAGCAATGATTTAAATCCAAAAAAATAAAAAAAAAAGCCCTACAGATATCCGAGGATTTTCAACATGCTTTGTGCAGTTTGCTCCTTCGCGTATACCCAATCAATCAGCTTACCATTCTTATCATATTCCACAATTACGTGTTTAGGTGAAGGAATCAGACAGTGTTTAATCCCACCATATCCGCTAATTTGATCCTGATAAGCTCCTGTGTGGAAGAAACCTACATACAAAGGTTCTTTGTTTGATTCTTCTTCTTTTTTGTCAGTAGTTGTAAGCTTAGGAAGGAATACCTCATTAATATGTTCCTCCGAATCATAATAATCATGACTATCACAAGTGATACCCCCTAGCACCACACGCTGGTATTCGTTGTCCCATTTATTTACAGGTAACATTAGGAACTTTTCTCCAATACCCCAGGTGTCTGGCAATGTGGTAATAAAGGAAGAATCAATCATATACCAACACTCACGGTCATTCTGAATTTTCTGTCCAATCACACTGTATATATGAGCCATACTCTCACCTACGGTATAACTTCCGAATTCAGTATAAATATTCGGCATCGGTACTTTTGCTTTCTTGCAAGCTTTCTTAATGTTACCTACAATCTCATTGATCATGAACTGATAATCATATTCAAAACCCAAAGAATGCTTAATAGGGAAACCTCCGCCAATGTTAATGGAATCCAGTTCTGGACAAATCTTTTTTAATTGACAATAAAGGTTAATTATTTTATTTAATTCACTCCAATAATAGATATCATCCTTAATGCCTTTATTTAAGAAGATATGCAACATTTTCAACTGAAACTTATCTTCATATCCTTCAATTTCATCTACATAAAATTCAAGAATATCTTTGGCTCTAATTCCTAAACGAGAGGTATAGAATGGGAAATTGGGTTCTTCTTCAGCAGCAACCCTGATTCCCAAAGAGAATGGCGTACTGCTTCTTACACTTCTTTTGTATGCCTGTAACTCTTCTTTATTGTCCAAGATCGGAACTACATTTTTAAATCCTGAATTAATCAACTTGGCAATTCTGGATGTATATTGTTTTTGCTTATAGCCATTGCAGATAATAAAAGTTTCCTTGTTTATTTTTCTGCGCTGGTAAAGACGGTTGATAATTTCAATATCGTATGCATAAGAAGTTTCCAAATGAATATTGTGTTTCAACGCCTCTTCTACAATAAAGGAAAAATGAGAACTCTTGGTACAATAACAATAGAAATACTCCCCTTCATATTTATGCTTTTTAAACGCATTGGCAAACATGTTTTTTGCCTTGTTGATTTGCATACCTATTTTAGGTAAATAAGTCAACTTCAAAGGTGTTCCATGCTTATCAATCAATTTCTTGACATCAACGCCATTGAATTCTAAATATCCATTGTCACTAACTTCAAAACCTTCTTGGGGGAAGTGGAATGTCTGGTTTACCAGAGAAGTATAGGTATTATTCATCAGCCGAAATTTCCTTTTAAATTAGAATGTAAAAATAGTCCTTGTTGAGGACAATGGAAATAAAAAAAGCCGGATGCAGTTGCAACCGGCTTTAATTTTTTTATTTGCTCAATTATTTAACTGAAGCAATCAAAGCTTTGAAAGAAGCTGGTTCGTTCATTGCTAAGTCAGCCAATACTTTACGGTTTAAGTCGATTCCTTTAACAGACAACTTGTTGATGAACTGGCTGTAAGTCATACCTTCTTCTCTTACAGCCGCATTGATACGTGCAATCCACAACTGGCGGTATTCACGCTTTTTCAATTTACGACCTACATAGCTATAGGTAAGACCTTTTTCAACAATATTTTTGGCTACGGTATAAACGTTTTTACGTTTACCATAGTATCCTTTGGCTTGATCAAGAATTTTCTTTCTCCTTGCTCTTGATGCAACTGCATTTTTTGAACGTGGCATACTTAAATGTTTTGAAGTTAGCGGAGCTAACGGTTAATAATCGGTTTTGTTAAGCGGGGCTTATTAGCCTTTCAAGCGTAATAAACGTAAAACGAAATCCTTGTTGGTAGATCCAACAATACCTTTTTGTCTTAGTGCGCGCTTACGCTTTTTAGACTTTTTGGTTAGGATGTGACGCTTGAACGCCTTCTGGAAACTGATTTCTCCGGTACCGGTCACTTTAAAACGCTTCTTTGCGCTGGAGTTTGTTTTAACTTTTGGCATATAATAATCTCTAAAAGATTACTCCCTGCTGGCGTTCCACCACCGGGTGGAAACTTGTTTTGGCCTTACGGGAAAATTTTGGATTGCAAAAGTATCATTTTTGCTGGAAAACACCAAAATATTACTTCTTTTTACCTGTTTTAGGTGTAAATATGGCAAACATTCGCTTTCCTTCCAGTTTGGGCATACTTTCTAATGAACCTACTTCAGCCAATCTTTCTGCAAATTTCAATAACAATAACTGACCGCGGTCCTGGAACATGATAGCTCTACCCTTAAACTGTACATAAGCTTTTACTTTATTGCCATCTTTCAGAAAACCTTCTGCGTGCTTGGCTTTAAAGTTGAAATCGTGATCATCCGTGCTGGGAGTGAAACGAATTTCCTTGATTTCGCTCTGCTTGGAGTTGGCTTTCATTTCCTTCTCCTTCTTCTTCTTCTCGTATAAGAATTTCTTATAATCAATGATTTTACATACAGGAGGATCTGCTGTCGGAGAAATTTCCACCAGGTCCAGTTCCTGCTCCTGGGCAATTTTTAATGCTTCTTGCACAGAGTAAATACCTACAGTTACATTGTCTCCTACCAATCTGATTTGTTGAGCACGAATTCTTTCGTTGATGCGATGTTCAGGCTCTGGTTGCCTGTTGAACCTAGGATTAAATCTTCCTTTGGGTGGTAATGCCATTAAAACTTGTTTGGTTTAAAATTTTTGGTAAAGATATACGATATTATGTACTATTCGCCCGATTTACGCTGATGTATTTCTTCTTTGATGTTTTCAATGAAAGATTGCAGAGACACAGTACCCAAATCACCCTTGCCCTGTCTTCTGACCGACAATTGTTGATCGTTCATCTCCTTCTCTCCAATAACCAGCATATAAGGCACTTTCATCAATTCTGTATCACGGATCTTTTTTCCAATCTTTTCACTTCTGTCATCCACTTCTACCCTTACACCAACTTTTCGAAGTTCCTGCTTTACAGCTAAAGCATAGTCCATGAATTTATCGCTGATAGGCAGTACTTTCACCTGTAGCGGCGCCAACCATACCGGGAATTTACCAGCATAGTGTTCAAGCAGGAATCCAATAAATCGTTCATGGGTTCCTAAAGGAGCACGGTGTATAATCAACGGAATGTCTGATTCGTTGTGCTGATTGGTATATTCCAATTGGAACTTTCTACCGGAATTGAAGTCTACCTGATTGGTTGCCAAAGTAAATTCTCTGCCAATAGCGCTCCAAATCTGAACATCAATCTTTGGTCCGTAAAATGCCGCCTCGTCCTGCACTTCAACAAAAGGTGTACCTGTTTCAATAAGTACTTTACGAACCATTTCCTCAGTCTCCTTCCATAATTCCGGTTCGTTTACGTACTTCTGGCCCAATTTTGCTGGGTCGTGAAGGCTTAAACGCATTACATATTTATCAACCCCAAAAATCTTGAAATATTTCAAATACATTTCATTCACCGCCTTGAACTCCTGTGCAAATTGTTCTTTGTTACAATAAATATGCGCATCATTCATGTGCAGGCATCTTACACGCATCAGTCCGAACAATTCACCGCTTTGCTCGTAACGGTAACAGGTACCATATTCCGCAATTCTGTATGGCAAATCTTTATAGCTTTTGGGTTCCGCACCAAAAATTTTATGGTGATGCGGACAATTCATGGCTTTCAGGTAATACTTTGTGCCATCCAGTTCCATTGGAGGGAACATACTATCGGCATAGTACGGCAAATGGCCACTGGTTAAATACATACTCTCTTTTGCTATATGTGGTGTAACCACCCGCTTGTACCCAGCTGCTTCCTCTGTTTCTTTCGCTAATTTTTCCAATTCTTCAATAATGACAGTACCGTTTGGCATCCACAAAGGAAGGCCAGGTCCTACATCATCATCCATAGTAAAAATACTTAACTCTCTGCCTAGTTTTCTGTGATCTCTTTTCTTGGCTTCTTCCAGCATCAGCAGGTATTCATCCATTTCTTTCTGGGTTGGAAAAGTTACCCCATAAATTCGGGTAAGCATTTTATTCTTTTCATCTCCCTTCCAGTAAGCACCGGCAATGCTGGTTAGTTTAATTGATTTGATCAGTCCTGTATGTGGAATATGTGGTCCTCTGCATAAATCAGTAAAGTCTCCTTGAGTGTAAAAACTGATTTCGCCATCCACCAGATTCGACAAAAGGTCCAGTTTATATTCGTCGCCCTTTTCAGTAAAATAAGCGATGGCTTCTGCTTTTGCTTTTTGTGCACGGATATATTGACTGTTCTTTTTAGCCAGTTCGTTCATTTTTTTCTCGATAGCCAGCAAATCATCTTCCGATATTTTTTTATCTCCCAAATCGATATCGTAGTAGAATCCCTTGTCCAATGCAGGTCCAACCCAGAACTTAACACCGGGAAATAATGCTTCTACTGCTTCTGCCATAAGGTGAGCAGAGGAATGCCAGAAGGTATTTTTTCCATCCGTATCATCCCAGGTTAAAAATTGTATGGTTGCATCTTCCGTTATTGTTGTGCTGGCATCTACTACCTTGTTATTCACCCTGGCCACTAATACTTTTCTGGCCAATCCTTCACTGATTGATTTAGCCACATCCATGGCGGTAGTACCAACGGGGTACTGTCTGCTTGCTCCATCCGGAAAACGAATACTAATCATAATTTGCTATAATCTTTAAAATACTGGCTGCAAAGGTAGCATTTAGCCAGCCGTATACCGCAAAACCTTAACTGTTTTTTATCAGGTGTTGACTGTATTTTTGCAAAATGCGTCTTGTTTTTACTTTCATTTCCAGTTTATTCTTTTTAATGAATGCTCAGGGCCAATCTATTACTGGAATCTGGAGAGGATACTTCAGCTCCAGCAATGGACTTTACCGGGAAGGTATTCAGGAAGAAATGTATAAGTACGAAATTCAAATTGACCAACAGCCCAATAACGGAATTAAAGGAGTAACTTATTCTTATAAAACCACTGTATTCTATGGCAAGGCAACTTTTCAGGGAATATACAATGTAAAGTCCAAGACCATCATATTAAAAGAAACGGGGTTGGTCGATTTAAAAATCGGCGATAAAAGTGAGCCCTGCTTAATGACATGCTACCTTGATTACGCTAAAATGGGGAAGCTAGAAGTGTTGCAAGGTACTTTTATCTCTATCAATGTAAAAGATAAAGGCGACTGTGGCAATGGCAAGGTTTACTTGGAAAGAGTTCCTGATTCTGATTTTGAAAAAGAGGATTTCTTAAAGAAAAACACAACCACAAAATCTAAATCAGCCAATCAGGACGCCCTTAAAAAAGGAATAGAATCAGCAAAACAAGATAAAACCCAGATACCTCTATCTGGCAAGAATAGTTCTGCAAACAACAATACAGTTCCATCAAAGAATGCAAACAAGACTGTTTCAAATAATAGCCCTCTCAATACCCCACCTAATAAGAAAGCAACGGCTACTTCCAAAGGGAGTAACCAAAATTTAAGCAGCACTTCAAAAAATCCAATTGCCAAATCGGCCCCAGCACCCGCATCAACTGTTGAACCAAACGTTCTGCAGGCAATGCCTCAGAGAAGAACAGAAGAAATAAGTGCATCTCAAAATAAGAGAGAACATACCGAAACAGAAGCTAGAGAAAAAAAGCAAATCCCCCTACCGAAAGTATTGGTTGAGCGAGAAAATAAATTGGTGAAAACGATTCAGGTTGAGGAAGAAAATATTCAGATTGACCTATTTGACAATGGTACAATTGACAACGACACCATTAGTGTTTTTCATAACAACAAATTAGTTATAAAACACGGTAGGCTTGCCTTTAACCCCATCTCCCTGAAAATAAAATGTACTTCTGAAGATAAATTGCATGAATTAGTGGTAGTTGCAGAGAACCTTGGTGAAATACCGCCTAATACTGCTTTAATGGTAATCACTGCTGGTAAAAAACGGTACGAGGTATTCCTGAGTTCCAACGAAAGCCGAAATGCTAAAGTGATTATCGAGTTTGTTCCCAAACATTAGAATTTAATATTCCAAGTAACTGAAGGTAAAACAGGAAACAAAGAAACTTGTTTGCCAGCTACTTTCAATGTCCCGTCTGCTGCTGATCCTTCCTGATCAAAATACAGAAAATAAGGATTAGCTCTGCTATAAATATTATAGATACTAAAGACCCAGTTGCTGGAATATTTCCTTTGCTTTTTGGGCTTGGGTGTATAAGTGGCGGCAATATCCATGCGATGATAGGCATTCATTCTGTACCCATTAATGGTGCCATATTGCTGTGATAAAACACCTCCTATAAAATAAAAACGCTCTGGTACCGACACCGCATTCCCGGTACCGTAAACAAATACGCTGGACAATTTCCATTTTTCACTTAGATTATAATTGGCAACTACAGAAAGATCATGTCTGCGATCGAAACGGCTCGGATATTTCTTGCCTTGATTTAGATCCGGAAATTTTCGCCAGGTCCAGCCAAGGGTATATCCAATCCATCCTGTTAATCTCCCTTTTATCTTGTTAATAAATAATTCTGCACCGTAACTCCACCCCTTACCAAAAACAAACTCTTCTTCTGGATCCTTTAAAGATGGGGTATACCCTTCACGATACTCAATTTGATTTTGCATTGTTTTGTAATACAATTCAAAGGATGTTTCAAACATACCATTATTGAAATTCTTAAAATATCCTGCTGCATATTGCCAGCTCAACTGTGGTTTAACCCTTGCTGTACTTGGCACCCATAAATCGGTAGGCAAAGTGGTACCGGCATTACTAACCAGATGGATGTATTGCAGGTTTCTGGTAATACCCCATTTCAATGAACTGGTCTCATCCAGAGTATATCGGAAAGTAGCTCTGGGTTCAATACCACCATATTGGCTAAATGTACTGTAACGTAAGCCAATATTTAATTTAAGCTTGTTATTGATATCCCAGTCGTCCTGCACATACAATGCAGCTTCATTGGCCATCTTGGTGGGGGCATTATTTGGCGCAAACACCACACTGTCCTGATTTCCTGCCACAATATTGGGTAAAAAACGATGTCTTGTATAGAGTGCCCCAAATTTGATTTTATGAGAAGGACTGGCAAACCAATCAAAATCAGTTTTGGCCGTCAGATCCTTAATGCCGGATGAAAGCCTGATATTGAAATCATTCTGACTCCCACTTAAATTAAAATGATAATCATTGTACACCAATGTGGTATTTGAAAATAACTTTTTATTAAAAACATGATTCCATCTGACTGTTGCAGTGGCATTTCCCCAGTCAATTAAAGTTCTGAAAGATCGGGCTGCATTATTAAAAGTGAACTTATCTCTTCCAAAATAGCCACTGATGTATAAATGATCTTTTTCAGAAATCTGAAAATTCATTTTTGCATTAATATCATAGAAATAGTAACCCGAACCATAAAAATCACTTGTTTTAGAAATCAGCGGTTTGGTAATAGCATCCACATAAGTTCTTCTTGCAGAAAACATATAAGAAGACTTTTTCTTTTTGATAGGTCCTTGTATGGAAAAGCGGGAAGCAATCAAACCGATACCAGCATCAATCTGCGTATTATTCTGGTTACCTTCTTTCATTGCAATATCCACTACTGATGAAAGTCTTCCTCCATATTGTGCAGGCATCCCGCCTTTAATCAGACTTACGTTTTTTATTGCATCCGAATTAAAGACAGAAAAGAAACCAAATAAATGGCCGGTATTATATACAACCGCATCATCCAGCAGTATTAGGTTTTGATCCGGGCCTCCACCCCTTACATAAAATCCTGCATTTCCTTCGCCTGCATTTCTAACACCTGGCATTAACTGCAATGTTTTCAGAATATCCACCTCACCCATGAATGCCGGCAAAGCTTTGGCAGTGGTTATAGATAAATCGAGTTTACCCATCTGAGCTGTTTTAACATTGTTGTCTCTTTTACGGGCTGTTACAATTACATCCTGCAAAACCACACCGGAATTGGGCTGCAAAGAGATATTTAAATTGAGGTTATCCTGCAATTGGATAGACAATGCTTTTGATTGATAACCAATAAAATTTATAATCAACTGGTATTTACCTTTAGGAAGTGTTATGGAGTAAAAACCATAACTATTAGAAGTGATTGATTTACCCAGGTCGCGAATAGTTAGCGTTGCGCCAATTAAGCTTTCTCCTGAAAGACTATCCCTTATATATCCGTTAAGGGTAAATTTTTCCTGTGCCTGAACACCTATTACCCCAAATACAACAAAAATAAACAGCAGGATTTTTTTCATTATTTAATTAACATACAGCACCAACAATAGTTCGGGTAATCAGTATGATTACTTCCGGACAACATTCAATGTATCCTTTACCTCTCCGCACTCCAGCATAGAAGTTGGCAAATAAGGGTTTTTAATTTCACTGCTGGCACTTAACCAGGCTGCACCATTGTTATCCATGGCCATTGGGCAATACTGATAATAAATTACCTCTCTGTCGAACTGTACTTTCTTAATCAGTGTTGTCATTTGCTCTGTCAATAGCTGAAATGCTTTTCTTTTTTCTTCCAGTAAAGTTTCTCCTTTTAGACCAATCAGTTCAGCTTGCAGTGATTCAGTTAGTACTCCTGCTTCAGATTTAATGCTATCTGCGCTAATTTCATTCAATGGAATAACTGAAAGGGTCTTGGCAAACCGTTCAGCCGCTGTATCCACCTTACTGATATTTTCCTCTATAAATGCATCTTTTAAAGCGTAGTATGCTGTAAGAGAGGCGCTAAATGCTGTATTAAATGTATCTGAATGATTGGAACTGTTGCTTGCAATGACCGGAACAGCCTGATTTTCGTCACCCTGCTTTTGCTCTCCGCAGGCAATTAAGATGATAGCAATTGAGACAGAAACCAAATATTTCATATAAAAGACTTTAGAAAACAAATCTACTGCAATTTCATTTTGGAGCTCAATCCAATTACCTTTGCACGCAAAATAAGGGCAAATGCTAATTGGATTTCAGAATGTAACTTTTGAGTTTGGGGCAAGAACCATTGTAGCGGATGCTACCTGGCATATTCAACCCGGAGATAGAATTGGACTGGTAGGTTACAACGGAACAGGCAAGTCAACCCTATTGAAAGTGCTTGTTGGTGAATATACCCCATCAAAAGGTACGGTTGAGAAGAGCAGGGAAACCACTATCGGGTATTTACACCAGGACTTATTAAGCTTTGACACGCATGACTCTATTACAGAAGTTGCATTAGGCGCTTTTGAAAGAGTACGTCAACTGGAAAAAGAAATAGAGCAACTGGGTATTGAATTGGAAAAAAATCCGGAAGACGAAGCTTTATTACTTAAGTATACAGACAGTTTACATGAAATGGATGTGCTGGATGGATACAATATTCATCATAAGGCAGAGGAAGTATTGCACGGTCTTGGATTTTCGAATGAAGATTTACAAAAACCATATCAGCAATTCAGCGGTGGATGGAGAATGCGCGTATTACTGGCAAAAATGATT
>Ga0208492_1001608_pt1 | contig 13375 bp, 10 predicted proteins | sample Subbioar_CSW14AB_FD_184820 | JGI IMG/M metagenome (GOLD analysis project Ga0208492, IMG submission 184820) | Serpentinite rock and fluid subsurface biosphere microbial communities from McLaughlin Reserve, California, USA - CR12Mar_CSW14AB (SPAdes) | ecosystem: Environmental > Terrestrial > Deep... | reverse complement strand
CCGACAGCGCCTGCCGCAAGCCGCGCGGCAAGGTGTTCGGCGCGGCGCCGCAGGGGAATGAAGGGGACCGGTTCGTCTTCGACCCAATCGTCGGCAGGCTGGCCCCAGGACAGGGCCGCAGGGTCAGCCTCGGCATCGTCCTCGGCCGACACCGGCAGAACCTCGGCCTCTTCGGCCGCAAGTGCCGCCTCGCCCAGTGACACTTGCCCGGGATCGGCCCAGATTTCGTCTTCCCACTCCGCCTCGGTCGCCTCTGTCTGGTCCAAGAAGCCGTCGGCCAGGAGGACGTCAACCGGCGGCTCGGGATCGATGTCGATGGCCAGGGCCTTGGCCAGCGAATCTTCCTGCGCTGCGGTAAGTTCCGTCGAGGTTGCATCTTCGCCCTTGGGTTCGGGGACGGCGTCCACAAAGGGCGCGTCGAGAACGAGAGGCGCCAGAGGACTGGTTTCGGGCACCACGCGCAAGGCGGGGGTCAGGAGCAGCCGTTCGGCGTTCAGGTCGCGGCTGAGGGTCCGGGGCCGCTGTTCGTTCGACACAAGCCTGCGCACCGAGGAAACAACGTCCTCGATCTCCTCCGAGCTTAGGGGTCCAGCCATCGGCAGCATCCGGTCGCTTGCGCGCAATACGACCTCAACTTAGCGCCACAAACCCCCGAATAGCAACAGGAATCGGGGATTGTCGTCGTGGCCTGGGGTTCAGTTCCCGATCTTTTCCAGAATCCGGTCCAGCTTCTTGCCCTGGGCAGAGTGCGAGGGCGCTTTCTCGACCGCACCGTAATAGGCTTCGGGGTCATAGGTCGGGATGCCAAGCTTCAGATGATCGACCGTCAGAAGGCCCATCGTCGCCAGCACCTGATAGACCGCGACGTAGCGCTGCGCTTCGGCCTCCAGCCGGGCGTTGCGGGCATTCAGAAGCTCTTGTTCCGCGTTCAGCACGTCCAGCGTCGTCCGCGTCCCGGCTGCTGCCTCTTCGCGCACGCCATCAAAGGCCGCCTGGGACGCGCGGATCTGCAGGTCGGACGCCTCGATCGAGGCCACAGCGACCGCAAGGTTCGCCCATGCGACGCCCACGTTCTGCACCACCCCGACCGCAACCTGCTGCAGCCCGGCCCGCGCAGAATCCTTCCCGGCCAGCGCCTGCCGCTGCAACGCCGAAAGCCGTCCGCCGGCATAAATCGTCTGGTTTAGTGTCAGACCATAGGATTGTGACTGCTGATCCTCGTCATCGGTGCGCAACGTGACCCCCGCCCCCAGCGTCGGCTTGCGATTCGCCTTGGCCAGTTCGACCTGAAGTTCGGCGATCGTCACCTGATACTGGGCCTGGCGGATCTGCGGATGCGTGGCCCGCGCGACACCTTGCGCCTCTTCCATCGTGCGCGGCAGGGCTGGTGCCTTGGGCAAGGCCGCAAGCCCGCGCGGATAGGCCCCGGTCGCGGCCTTGTAGGCCTCGCGGGCGATCTTCAGCTGACCTTCAGCCGATGCCAGCGCCGCGCGTGACGCCGCAAGCCGCGCTTCGGCGATCGAGACATCCGTGCGGGTGATCTCGCCGACATCGAACCGGTCTCGCGCCGCGCGCAATTCCTGGGTGATGAGCCGCAGGTTGCTTTGGCGCAGGGCAACGACTTCCTGTGCCAGGCGAACATCTACATAGGCGCGGACCGCCGAGAGAAGCACGTTCTGCTCGACGTCGATCAAGGCCTGCCGGGTGGCCAGCACGCTTTGCCGCGCGATCTCGATCCCGATCCGGCGGCGACCGAAGTCAAGAAGCGTCAATTCCGCACTGAGCGTCAGCGAGGCGGACAGGCTTTCGGACACACTGGGCCCGAACAGCGTCGTGATGTCCGCGCGCTGCCACTGGCCTTGAAGAGTGTAGGACACGACCGGACGCAGTGACGACACCGCGACCGCCACGTCTTCGTCCGCCGCGCGCAGGACGGCACGGTTCTGGTCCAGAAGGTTGGAATTCTTGTAGGCGGCAATCAACGCATCGGCGAGCGTTTCGGCCCGGATTGCAGGTGCTGCCACCAGCCCCGCAAGAACCACGACTGCCGACAGAAGCCATCCACGCATCATTTTCACCTCTTCATGGCCCGCGGCATTGCCGAAGGCGGTGTTCCAGGGTCCGGACGGGACAGGCCGGACGGCCCGGGCCGGACAGGGCCCGACGGGCCTTAAAGCGTGAAGCCGCGCGCGGTGCCGAACCCCGCAAGCACGGGGGCGGACGCGTTGAACATCGACCGCCAGGTGACCTTGCCCCCGGCCTTGTAGCCCACGCGGGCGGTGCCGACCGCGCCGTCCATGAAGATCGCGCCGATCCGGCCGCCATCCTTCAACTGGGCCAGGATCGCCTCTGGCACCTGTTCCACCCCGCCTTCGATGGTGATCACGTCATAGGGCGCGCATTTGACCGAACCCTCGGCCAGCTTTCCGGTCACGACGACCGCATTGTCCACGCCCGCATCCGACAAAAGCCGCTGCGCTTCTGCGGCGAGTGCCGCATCCTCTTCCAGCGCCACGACGGTTTCGGCCAGGCGCGCGATCACGGCAGCCGAATAGCCAAGGCCGCAGCCGATATCGAGGACCAGTTCCTGCGGCTGGACATCCAGCGCATCCAGCAGTTTGGCCATGGTGCGCGCCTCAAGCACCACGCGGCCGGAGGCGAGGGGCAGGTTTTCACCGACATAGGCCGCTTCACGCTTGGCGTCGGGCACGAAAGTTTCGCGCGGCACGGTCAGCATGGCATCGATGATCGGGAACTTCGTCACGTCCGACGGGCGGACCTGCGTATCCACCATCATGACGCGTCGGGTGGCGAATTCGCTCATTCTGAACTCATCGGTCTGATTGGCGTTGCCGTTCAGTCTTGCCACAACTGCCGGGATGCCGCAACCGGGCTTCAAAGCATTTTCATATGTTTGGCTGTGGCACGTTGACAGCGCAGCCCCGGTCTCCGGGCTAGACCTCTGCCCCCGACGCAGGCTGCCAGGTCACCGCCCTTTCGCCCAGCTGGCGGAACCGGTCGCAAACCTGCGTCAGCCGTCCTCGCCATTCGGGTAACGGGTCCTGTCCGGCGGTGATCCGCAGGAAGGCCTGCATCAGGCAGGCAAAGGCGAAAGGCTCGATCAAGGCGGCCCGGATTGCCCAGGCGGACAGACCGGCAAGCACATGGGTGCCCGCCTGCCCGCCCCCCGGCCACAGCGTAGCAAAGCCGGACATCGGCCCCAGGAACAGCAGATACAGCCCGCCGGTCACCAGCCAGCCGACCAGCGTGACCCAGCCCGCAGCCGCAAGGACCGGCCGCGCGTTCTGGGTATAGAGGACAAGGGCATCATGCGCCGCCTCCCAGGCGTTCTCGGGTCGGGCGCGGTAGGCTTGCGCCAGGATCACCCGCTCGACCAGCCCGCCCGAGGCAATGCGCCCAATGCCGGGCGCAGAAAGGATCGGACCCACCCCTTCGGCCACTGACGGAACCAGGCCCGACACCCCCCGGATCAACCGGTCGAGCGCGTAGAGTTCGGCCCGAGAGCCAAACCGCGATGCGACAGCGCTGCGGGCCAGCGCGATCTGCCCAGCGCCGAAAGAGACGCGCTTGCCATCCAGGCTGTCCGCCATCAGCGCGATGCCGGGCGCCTGAAGGGCGAACAAAAGCCGGTCGCGCCGGAAAGCAACAAGGCTTACGCCCAGCGCCAGCCCGCCAAGGCCAGCCAGCGCCGCATCGGTCGCAAGATCAGTCGCGCCCCGCGCGATGCCCAACTGGTAGCCAAGCCACGCACCCGCAAAGCAGGCCAAAGCCAATCCCGCGGCAATCCCGGCAAACACGAGCGTTCTGAGCGCAAGCAGCGCCAGGATCCGAAGCATCAGGACCTGCGCCTTCAGAAAAATGACCGTCCACATGGGCTTTCAATCCGAAATACTTCGATAAAAATGCCTCTGGATGCACGGTCAAACAAGCCACCCGCCTGGAAACAGTCGGCTTCCGTTCTGGCACTTAGCAAAGTCTTCAGGATTCGAGTCGATGCTGACCAAGTAGAACAAAGGAGGACCAAATGGCCGCATCCCGCCTGACCCTCGCCGATGAACTTGAAGAGATCCGCTTGGAAATCGACCGTCTGAAACGGCGCGAAGCCTCGCTGCAGCGGCTTGCCGACGATCTGCCCTCGATCCCGGTCTTCCGCCGGGGTTGGCCGATCCTGCGCAAGCCTGCCGTCGGCACGGTCACCGCCTGACCGGGGCCGTGCGGGCGCGTCACCCTTCGATCAGCGCCCGCACCCGCGCCACGCCTTCGGCAACAAGCCCGGCGTCACCCCGCGCCTCGACGTTCAGCCGGAGCAGCGGCTCGGTGTTCGAGGCCCGAAGATTCAACCTCCAAGCCCCGAAATCCAGACTTAACCCATCGGTGCGGTCGGTCGACCGGGCCGCGGGGGCAAGCTCTGCCGAGACCCGCTGCACGATGGCTGGCAGGTCGGTCACGCGGAAGTTGATCTCGCCCGACGACGGGAAGTCCCGACGCATCGCACCAACAAGGTCGGTCAGGCTGCGACCCGACTGCGACAGCAGCCGCGCCACCATCAGCCAGGGGATCATCCCCGAATCGCAGGCCATGAAGCCGCGGAAATAGTGGTGCGCGCTCATCTCGCCGCCATAGACCGCGCCTTCGCGGCGCATCGCGGCCTTCAGGAAGATATGGCCCGTGGGTGCCAGGACGGACCGACCGCCGCCCTTGCGCACCGCATCCACGACCGCCCAGATCACCCGGGGATCATGGATGATCGTGGCCCCAGGTTCCGCCGCCAGATGTGCCGCGGCCAGCAGGGCCACCACATGCTCGCCATCGACGAAGGTGCCCGCGCCATCGAACAGGAAGCAGCGGTCGAAATCGCCGTCGAAGGCGACGCCGAAATCCGCGCCCGCCGACTTGACGGCTTCGGCCGTCACCGGGCGGTTTTCGGGAAGCAACGGGTTCGGAATGCCGTTCGGAAACCTGCCGTCCGGCGCATGGTGCATCCGCACCAGATCCAGCCGCGCGCCCCGCGCCGCCAGCCCCTCGGCCAGGGCATCAAGCGTCGGCCCGGCTGCCCCGTTTCCGGCGTTCATCACCAGCCGCAGGGGTCCGATCCCGGCGGCCCCGACCAGCCCGGCCACATGCGCCACATACTCCGCCCGCACGGCCGAGCGATCCTCGCGCCCACCGCCGAGCATTGCATCAGGTTCAGTCCCCGCCTCGGTCAGCGCCTTGATTCGCGCAAAATCCGCATCCGGGAGCGGCACCGCACCGCGGCCCACCAGCTTCATCCCGTTGTATTCGCGTGGATTGTGCGACGCGGTTACACAAATCCCGCCCCCTGCTCCAAGGTGCGCAGTGGCGAAATACATCTCCTCGGTTCCGGCCAATCCGAGGTCCAGCACTCGCACACCCTGCGCCATCAGCCCCGCGGCCACGGCATCGGCCAGCACAGGCGAGCTTTCGCGGCAGTCGCGCGCCAGCACCACCGCCTCGGCCCGCGTGACCATGGCAAAGGCCCGGGCGATCCGATGAGCGATGGCTTCGGTCAGGTCCGTCCCGAGACGGCCGCGGATGTCATAGGTCTTGAACGCGCTCATGGCGTGAAAGGATCATCCCCGCGCGCCGTAGTAAAGCCCCACGACATGCTCGGCTTCCGCGAAGAACAGCCAGCGGGCGGCGAGCGCGCCAGCCAGATGCAGGACGGCGGCCAGTGCCACGCCCCAGACGCCGAAGGGCAGCAGCAGGATCACCGCGGGAAGGACCGAGGCGAGGGTAAGGGCGATCTTGCGCAGCTTGGCCGCATGCTTGCGCCCGACGACGAAGATCATCTCGCGTTTCAGGTAGTTTCCTGCCGTATGCGCCGGGTCAAGCACCGAGGGCACGCCCAGACTGTCCAGCCCCGTCGCCGTCCCCATCGTCTGCCCGGCCCGCGCAAAAGCCCCGTCGCCGACCCGCCAGACCCCCAGAAGCACTCCGCCTGCGGCCAAAAGCAGGACCGGCGCGATCTGCGGGCCTGACAGCAGCGCCCCCCCGGCCAGGGCAAAGGTCAGGAACATCACCGGCGTCAGCCAGTGGTGCCAGCGCGGCACGGCCTTGATCTGGGTGTAGATCATCGCCGTGGTGAAGACGGTCAGGATCGCGAGCGTCCCGCCGATCTGGCCGATGACGCGCGGCAGTCCCAGCCCGAAGATGTCGGACAAGGCGACGGGCGCAAGGATCGCCAGCGTCGCAACCGAGGCCCAGGCCTCACGCGACAGCCAGCTGGTCCGCCACTGGCTGAAGGCCTTCATCGCGTTCTTCGGATTGCCAAGGTGGAAGGTCGCCGCCATCAGGCCCGCGACGGCCAGACCGTAGCCAAGACCCCAAAGAAAGAAGGCGACCCAGCCCGACGGCACCAGCGCACCCCAGCCGAGAAAGCACAGGAAGCCGAAGCCGAGGCCCGAGAGGGTGGAGAAGAGGATGACCGAAGGTGCCGGATGCATCTCAGATCTTCCCCAGCATCCGGTCAAGCCAACCCGCAATCCCCGAGGCCTGCACGTCCAGCAGCGGAGCGAGCGGGCTGGCGTCGCCCGGCCCTTTCTTGCGCGGCGGCAGGTATTTGTTGGTCGGCTTCGTGCCCATGTCGGGCATCAGATCATAACCCCCCCGCGTGGCCACCAGCTGCGAGACCTTGCTGTCGGGGTCCGCGAAGTCGCCGAAATGCCGGGCATTGGTCGGACAGGTGCGCACGCAGGCGGGCTCGCGGTCTTCCTCGGCCAAGGTGTCGTTGTAGATCCGGTCGACGCAAAGGGTGCATTTCTTCATCACCCCTTGATCCGCGTCCATCTCGCGCGCGCCGTAGGGGCAGGCCCAGGCGCACAGCCCGCAGCCGATGCAGGCGTCCTCGTTCACCAGCACGATCCCGTCCTCGGCCCGCTTGTAGCTGGCCCCCGTCGGGCAGACGGTCACGCAGGGCGCGTTGTCGCAGTGCAGACACGACCGCGGGAAGGTCACGACCTGCGCGGGCGCATCGGGGACGGCCACCTGATAGGAATGGACCCGGTTCAGGAAAGTGCCCGAGGGGTCCGCGCCGTAAGGGTTCTGGTCGGACAGGCCGATGCCCCCGTCGTTCCAGCCCTTGCAGGCGGTGACGCAGGCCTGACAGCCGACGCAGGTATCAAGGTCGATCACCAGACCCAGCTTCTTTGCGGTCGCTTGCGGCAAGGCGGTCATGGCTCGCTCTCCACCGGGGTCATGAATTTTCCGCGAAAATTCTGCATCCAATTCTTCGCAGAAAAATTGTGCCGCCCGCCACCGGCGCGCGGCGGGTCAGGAAGACGCTCGAACATCGGCTCCACCGTCCCGCGCGGGTGATCCCCTGCCGCAACCCTCTCCACCCGAACCCGTTGGTCGAACCAGGCCGCCTGCCCCGTCACGGGGTCCGAGTTCGACAGCCGCATCCCGCCCTTGTCCGGCAGCAGTTCCGAGATCAGGGGATTGAGCAGGAACCCCGTCGTCGCCTCGGGCGCACCCTCATCCAGCGCCCAGGCCCCCTTGCGCTTGCCGATGGCGTTCCAGGTCCAGATGGTGTTTTCGTTCAGCGCCGCCATATGGGCGACCGGCACCACGATGGTCCCGGCCCGTGACGAGACCCGCGCCCAGTCGCCGTCGGCAAACCCCTGCGCCTCCCAGATCTTCGTCGGCAGATACAGGTAGTTGCGCCCCTTGATCTGCCGCAGCCAGGCGTTCTGGCTGCCCCAGGAGTGATACATGTCCATCGGCCGCTGCGTCAGGGCATGGACGGGGTAGCCGAATGCGGCATCCTCGTCGCCGAAGGGCGCATACCAGATCGGCAAGGGGTGCATCGCCTGTTTCAGGCGCTCGCGCAGATGGTCGGGCGGCTGACGCGGGCCAAAGCCCTCGGCGGCCAGCTGGAACCGGCGCATCGGCTCGGACCAGATGTTGAAGAGATAGGGCTGCGGGGTCTCGTAAAGGCCCAGCTTCACCGCCCAATCCTGATAGGCCGCGTTCCACGGTTTGTAGAAGGCCGCCTCTTGCGGCACATGCGCCTGACAGAAGGCCCCGTTCGCGATATAGGCCTGCATCTGGTCGGGGTTCGGCGCCCCGCGACCCGTCGCGGTCCCGTCGCCCCGAAACCCCATCAGCGGACCCACCCCCGGGCGGCGCTGGTGGTTGACGATGTAATCGGCATAGTCCTTGAACTTCGCTGTGCCGTCCTCGTTCACCATCCCCGGCAGGCCAAGCCGCGCGCCAAGGTCCAAGAGGACCGACTGGAAACAGCGGACATCCCGGTCCGGTTCCAAGACCGGCCAACGGATTGCATCGCCTGCCGCATCGGGCTCAGAGATCGGGCGGTCCAGCAGGCTGATGCAGTCGTGGCGTTCAAGGTAGGTCGTGTCGGGCAGGATCAGGTCGGCGTAGGCCACCATCTCTGACGCATAGGCGTCGGAATAGATGATCCGGGGGATCACATACTCGCCGTCATGCTGTTCCGTCAGCATCTCCATCACGCGGGCGGAATTCATCGAGGAGTTCCAGGACATGTTCGCCATGTAAAGGAACAGCGTGTCGATCTTGTAGGGGTCCCCCGCATGGGCATTGGGGATGACCATGTGCATCATCCCGTGGGCCGAGAACGGGTTTTCCCAAGAGAAGCCCTTGTCGATCCGCGCGGGGCTTCCATCCGGCAACAGGCACAGGTCGTCGGGTGAGCGGACATAGCCCAGGTGCGGCCCGGTCAGGGGCTTGCCGGGCGTCGTGACAAAATGGGGCGTCGGGTGCGCCTCGATGGGCTTCGGGTAAGGCGGTTTCAGCCGGTAGCCGCCAGGGGTCTCCAGACTGCCAAGGATGATCTGGAGAAGATGCAGCGCTCGCGCGGTCTGGAAGCCGTTGGAATGCGCCGAAATGCCCCGCATCGCGTGAAAGCTGACCGGGCGGCCCGGCATGTTCGGGTGGTGGTTCCCCCGGAAATCCGTCCAGGGCTGGTCCAGCACGATGGCCTCGTTGAACGCGACCTGCGCCAGTTCCGCCGCCAGTGCCCTGATCCGGCCCGCCGTCACGCCGCAGCGCGCGGCAACGACCTCGGGCGCGTAGTCCGGCTTCAGGTATTCCTCGACCATATGGCGGAAGACCGTCCGGTTGCCCTGCCAATCGGCCCCGAGGTCCGGGTCCACCCCCTTGCCGTCCCAGGGCGCGGGGTGGCCGGTGCGTCGGTCGATCACAAAGGGCTGGCTTTCGGCGTTGCGGACGAAAAGCCCCTGCTCCGCCCCGTCTGCTTCGGTCACCAGCAGGGGCGCGTTGGTCCATTGCGCGAGGTAGTCGAGGTCGATCTTCCCCGCCTCCAGCAGGCAATGGATCAGCGCCAGGATCAGAAGCCCGTCGGTGCCCGGCGTGATCCCGATCCAGTCGTCCGCGACCGCCGAATAGCCCGTCCGCACCGGGTTCACGCTGATCACCCGCGCGCCCCGGGCCTTCAGCTTGCCAAGGCCGATCTTGATCGGATTGCTGTCGTGATCCTCGGCCACCCCGAACATGACGAACAGCTTCGTGCGCTCCCAGTCCGGCTGGCCGAATTCCCAGAAGGCCCCGCCGATGGTGTAGATGCCCCCCGCCGCCATGTTGACGGAACAGAAGCCCCCGTGGGCGGCATAGTTCGGCGTCCCGAAATTCTGTGCCCACCAGCCGGTCAGCGATTGCGACTGGTCGCGTCCGGTGAAGAACGCGAGCTTCTCCGGTGCCGTTTCCCGCAGCGGCTTCATCCAGGCGACCGCCGTGGACAGGGCCTCTTCCCAGGAAATCTCCTCGAAGGCCCCCGATCCTCGGGGCCCTACTCGTCGTAGGGGCGCGCGCAGACGGCTGGGCGCGGTGACCTGCATGATCCCGCTTGCCCCCTTGGCGCAGAGGACGCCCTTGTTGATCGGATGGTCCCGGTTGCCTTCGATGTAGGAGACCTTGCCCGATTTCAGATGCACGTTGATCCCGCAGCGGCAGGCGCACATGTAGCAGGTGGTCTGGCGGACCTCGTCCCCGACCGCGCGCTGCGTCTCGACCTTCGGCTGGTTCACGCGCCCTCCCCGGCCATCACGGCCTGCGCTTCAAGGGCAATCTGACGCTCCTCGTCGGCGGGCACAACAAGGATAACGACACGGGAGGTCGCATCGTGGAGCTGTGTTTCGTTCCGGGCATTGGCGGCAAGGTCGGGAGATACTCCCAAGTATGCCAGCCCAGTCAGGATTTCCTTCCGCATCCAGGGATCGTTCTCGCCGATGCCGCCGGTGAAGACCACCGCGTCTAGACCGCCCATCGCGGCCACCATCGACCCGGCATGCCGCACGGCCCAATAGGCGAAATGGTCCAGAGCAAACCGCGCCTCGGGCGTATCGGTCGCGTGAACCTCCCGCAGGTCGCTGTGGCCACCAAGGCCCAGAAGCCCACTTTCCCGGTTCAGGATGCGCCCCGCCTTTTCCACCCCATGCAGTTCGGCCAGCCGCAGCACCGCATTGCCGTCGATGCTGCCCGTCCGCGTCCCCATCGTGAGGCCATCCAGCGGCGAGTAACCCATCGTGGTCGCAACCGAACGACCGTTCACTATCGCGGCCATGGAACAGCCATTTCCCAGATGGCAGGCCAGAAGCCGCTCTGGCAGCGCGTTCCGGTCCCGCAGGATGCGCACCATGGCCGCGTAACTTAGCCCATGAAACCCAAACCGCCTGAGGCCCCGGTCCCTTTCGGACCTTGGCAGGGCATAGGCCGTGGCAACCTCGGGGTTGGTCGCATGGAACGCCGTATCGAAGGCCGCGTATTGCGGCAGATCGGGGGCCAAGGCCGCAACCGCCTGAAGTCCCACCAGATTCGCCGGATTGTGCAACGGTGCCAGCGGCACGCAGGCCCTGATCTGGTCCAGCACATCCGGCGTTACGCGAACCGTCGCAGTCAGCCCTGCCCCGCCATGCACCACCCGATGCGCCGCCCCGGTCAGCTTGGCCACCGGCACGCCCGCCTTGGCCAGACCCTGCACCATCGCCGGACCGTGCCCCTCTGCTCCGATCTCGGAAACTGACGCCCCGGCGACCTCGCGTCGGCCGTCAAACACCTTGAGCTTCAACGATGATGAACCCGCGTTCACAATCAGAAGCATCAGATCAGCGCCTTTCCAAGCCCAAGCATCGCAAGACCGGCCAGAAGAAGGATGGCGATGCGGCGGAACTCTTGCGGGTCGGTGCCAAAGAAGTGCCGCCCGCCCAGCCAGTTGCCGAACAGCGTGACCGGCAACGCGATCAGCGCGGCCCAGAGGGTGTCCCAGCTGACCAGTCCGGCAAGCCAGTACAGCGGTGCCGAGTAGAGATCGAGCAGGGGAAAGTAGGCGATCAGCGTGGCCCGGAACACCGCGGCGGGCATCGGCTGTGCGGCAAAGAAGGCTGCGACCGGCAGGCCACCCATGCCGGGCGCATTGGCAAGGCCCGAGATGACCCCCGCCACCCCGTTCGCCGCGCCGCCCCGCGCCTCGGACGCCAGTCGCCACCCGGCCAGCAGGACCCCGCACATCAAAAGGACATAGCCAGAGACCACCGCCCGCGCGGTGTCCTCGCTGACCCCGGTCAGGATCCACAGCCCCAGCGGCAGCCCGATCGCCGCCCCACCCAGAAGCCAGCCGACGCGCTTCCAGTCGACGTCCGGCCCGGCCCCCCGGGCGTGCTGCAAGGACATGACCGTTTCCAGAATGACAACGACCGCCACGAAATTCAGTGGATTGGCCACAAGGCTGGCCGCCGCGATCAGCAGCGCCGAAAAGCCGAAGCCCGAGTAGCCGCGCACAAAGCCCGCAACCAGACAGGCCAGTGCAAGCCAGACCAGCGCCCCGGGCCCAAGGTCAAACGGCACCGTGCAGCCCCCGGGTGATCGCCGATGCTTCCGCCATCCTCAGACGACCTGCGGTCGCATGTCGGCCTTCGAGATCCCCGCCACCTCCACGGGCTTCTTCATCGCGTCGCGGCGGAAGGGCTCGCCCAGTTCCTGGTTGATCAGCGCCTCGATCAGCGTGGTCTTTCCCGCCATCTGGTCGGCGATGGCCTTGCGCAGTGCCGCCGTCAGCTCCTCCATCGTCCGCGCCTGCACGCCCTGCAAGCCGCAGGCCTTGGCGATGCCTGCGTAGGACACTCCTTCGTCCAGCTCGGTGCCGACAAAGTTGTCGTCATACCAAAGCGTCGAGTTCCGCTTTTCGGCCCCCCACTGGTAGTTGCGGAAGACGACCATGGTGATCGCGGGCCATTCCTTGCGCCCGATGGCCGTCAGTTCCGTCACCGCGATGCCGAAGGCGCCGTCCCCGGCAAAACCCACAACGGGCGTATCCGGGCAGGCGATCTTTGCGCCGATGATCGAGGGCAGGCCGTAGCCGCAAGGGCCGAACAGACCCGGTGCCAGGTACTTCCGCCCGGCCTCGAAGGTCGGGTAGGCGTTGCCGATGGCACAGTTGTTGCCGATGTCGGAGGAAATGATCGCCTCACGCGGCAGCGCGGACTGGATCGCGCGCCAGGCCATCCGGGGGCTCATCCAGTCGGGCTTGGCCGTCCGGGCGCGCTGGTTCCACGAGGTTCCCGGATCATCCTCTTCGTGGTCCATCGACGACAGGGCCTGCGCCCAGGCCGATTTCACCTTTGCGATTTTCGCTTTGCGTTCCGACCGCGCATGGTCACCAGCGGTAGGGGCAAGACGCGCCAAAACCGCCTCGGCGACCTTCTTCGCGTCGCCGACAATGCCAACTGTGACCTTCTTTGTCAGCCCGATCCGATCCGGGTTGATGTCGACTTGGATGATCTTGGCCGCCTTCGGCCAGTAGTCCAGCGCGTATCCGGGAAGCGTTGAAAACGGGTTCAGCCGGGTACCCAGACAGAATACCACATCGGCCGCGGAAATCAACTCCATCGCGGCCTTCGACCCGTTGTAGCCCAAGGGACCGGCAAACAGCGGATGCGAGCCCGGGAAGGCGTCATTGTGCTGATAGCCGACGCAAACCGGCGCATCCAGCCGTTCTGCCAGGGCCATGGAGGCAGGAATTGCCCCGCCGATGACCACTCCCGCGCCGTTCAGGATGACGGGGAACTTTGCGTGGCTCAGAAGGTCTGCCGCCGCCTGGATCGCCGCCTCGCCGCCCTGGGGACGCTCGAACTCCACCACGGCGGGCAGTTCGATGTCGATGACCTGCGTGAAGTAGTCCCTCGGCATGTTGATCTGCGCGGGGGCGGACTGGCGTTTTGCCTGCAGGATGACACGGTTCAGGACTTCGGCCACGCGGGACGGATCGCGCACCTCCTCCTGGTAGCAGACCATATCCTGAAACAGCGCCATCTGCTCCACTTCCTGAAAGCCGCCCATG
>Ga0208492_1001607_pt1 | contig 13378 bp, 11 predicted proteins | sample Subbioar_CSW14AB_FD_184820 | JGI IMG/M metagenome (GOLD analysis project Ga0208492, IMG submission 184820) | Serpentinite rock and fluid subsurface biosphere microbial communities from McLaughlin Reserve, California, USA - CR12Mar_CSW14AB (SPAdes) | ecosystem: Environmental > Terrestrial > Deep... | reverse complement strand
CCGACCGCGCGAGCGAGCTAGCGCGGCGGCATGCTTGGGATCGACTCAGGCGACGCGTTTGGAGCTGCAGCTCGAGCCGGCGGCGGCATCACCCGATGCCACCAGACGCGGCTTGGCCGTTTCGTCCTCGTAGGTGAAAGGCAACTCGGGCGCCATCGGGCCATCGGTGCGCGGCCCGAACAGGGCGACGCGCGCGGCCTTCAGAGGATGGGCGAAGGTGTCGTCCACCGCCGTCATCTCATAACCGCAATGCATCATGCAGTTGTCACACTTGGGATTGCGGCCGGTGCCGTACTTCTCCCATGGGGTATCGTCGATCAGTGACTTGTAGGTCGGGGCATAGCCTTCGCCGACCAGCAGGTAGCAGGGCTTCTGCCAACCGAACACATTACGCGTCACCGCGCCCCACGGCGTGCATTCGTAGGTCTGGTTGCCGGCCAGGAAGTCGAGGTACATGGACGACTGGTTGTAGCGCCACTTGCGACCACGGCCCAGACGGAAGATGTCGCGGAACAACTGCTTGCTGCGCTGACGGCCCATGAAGACGTCCTGCTGAGGTGCCCGCTCGTAGTTGTAGCCGGGTGCGATGGTCACGCCTTCGAGGCCGAGTTCCATCATTTCATCCATGAACTGCGCGACTTCCTCGGCCGTTTCGCCTTGGAACAGCGTGCAGTTGGCCGTCACCCGGAAGCCGCGGGCGAGGGCCTTCCTGATGACTTCGATGCACTTGTCGAACACACCCTGACGGCATACCGAGTTGTCGTGGCGCTCGCGGCCGCCGTCGAGGTGAATGGAGAAGGTCAGATAGGGGCTGGGCTTGAACTCGTCCATCTTCTTGTCGAGCAAGAGTGCATTGGTGCACAGATAGACGAACTTCTTGCGCTCGATGAAACCCTCGGCGATGCGTACGATGTCTTTGTGGATGAGGGGTTCGCCGCCCGCGATGGAGACCACCGGCGCGCCGCATTCCTCGATGGCATGCATGCAGTCCTCAAAGGACAGGCGCTTGTCGAGGATTTCATCCGGGTAGTCAATCTTGCCGCAACCGGCGCAGGCAAGGTTGCAACGGAACAAGGGCTCCAACATCAGCACCAGCGGATAACGCTTGTTACCCTTGAGCTTCTGCCCAAGGATATATCGACCCACGCGATACTGCTGAATGAGAGGAACGGCCATGCTTTAACCCTATAAAATAAACAGGAATTTCTTTTTGTGTTTCAAATAATTGCGGTTTGAAGCACAATGGCGCGCAACCATACTGTAATGGCACCGGAAAGTACAGGCCCATGGTCGGAAACAGGCGCGTTGCACGGCACGCAAAGCAGCGCTTCCCGGACCTCCAATCAAGCGTGCCCGACCCGACCGCTTACCATTCGAGTGCGCCTGCCTTGGCTTGCAAGGGTTAGGCGTGCTCCCCATAATTCACGGCCCGCCGCCGGGTTGCCTGTATCGGTGAGAATCGACGCTCCATGACACAAAGTTCCCATTACCCCCTGCTCGACAAGATCGATCTCCCCGCTGATCTCCGCGCCCTGCCCGAATCCGCTCTGGAGCAGGTCGCCGCCGAGGTGCGTGCCTTTCTGCTGGAGTCGGTCAGTGAGAGCGGCGGCCATTTCGCCGCGGGCTTGGGTTCGGTCGAACTCACCGTCGCCCTGCATTACCTGTACAACACGCCCGAGGATCGCATCGTGTGGGACGTCGGCCACCAGGCCTACCCCCATAAGATTCTGACCGGCCGCAAGGATCGCCTGCGGACCATTCGCAAGGCCAATGGCCTCGCGCCCTTTCCCAAACGCGAAGAAAGCGTCTACGACACTTTCAGCGTCGGCCATTCCAGCACCTCGATCAGTGCGGCTCTGGGCATGGCCATCGCCGCCAAGCTGACCGGTTCCAACCGCCGCGCGGTGGCGGTCATCGGCGACGGCGCGATGACCGCCGGTGTGGCTTTCGAGGCTTTGAATCACGCTGGTGACCTCGACACCGACCTGCTGGTCATCCTCAACGACAACAACATGTCCATCTCGCCCAACGTCGGCGCGCTGTCCAACCGCTTCGCGCAGATCCTGTCGGGCAAGCTCTACACGACGGTGCGCGAGGGCAGCAAGAAAGTGCTGTCGCAGATGCCGTCGGTATGGGAACTGGCGCGCCGCGCCGAGGAGCACGTGAAGGGCCTGATCGTGCCCGGCACCCTGTTCGAGGAGTTCGGCTTCAATTACATCGGGCCCATCGACGGCCACGACATGGACGCCCTGCTGCACACCCTGCGCAACGTCCAGCAATTGCATGGGCCGCAACTGCTGCATGTGATCACCAAGAAGGGCAAGGGCTATGCGCCGGCCGAGGCCGACCCGGTCAAATACCACGGTGTCAGCCCTTTCGACCCGCACCAGGGCATCGTCGCCTCGGGCAAGAAGTCGGCACTGAATTACAGCGACATCTTCGGCAACTGGGTGTGCGACATGGCCGCCAGGGACCGCCGCCTGGTCGCCATCACGCCGGCCATGCGCGAAGGTTCCGGCCTGGTGCGCTTCGAGCGCGAGTATCCGACCCGTTATTTCGACGTCGCCATCGCCGAGCAGCACAGCGTCAACGTCGCGGCCGGCATGGCCTGCGACGGCCTCAAGCCGGTGGTCGCCATTTATTCGACATTCCTGCAACGCGGCTACGACCAGGTCATCCACGATGTCGCCAATCAGAATCTGCCGGTGCTGTTCGCCCTTGATCGCGCTGGTCTGGTCGGCGCTGACGGCCCGACCCACAACGGCAGTTACGACATCTCCTTCATGCGTTGTCTGCCGAACATGACGGTCATGACGCCCTCCGATGAAAACGAATGCCGGCAGATGCTCTACACCGGCTTTACGCTGGACGGGCCGTCGGCGGTACGTTATCCGCGTGGTACCGGGCCGGGCGTCGCCATTGTGGACGAGATGCAGGCCGTGCCGCTCGGCAAAGCCGAATTGCGCCGCCGCGGTCGTCGCGTCGCGGTGCTGGCCTTCGGCGTGATGCTCGCCCCGGCGCTGGAAGTCGCTGAAAAGCTCGATCTGACGGTCGTCAACATGCGTTTCGTCAAACCGCTGGACGAGGCCATGGTGCTGGAGATGGCACGCAGCCACGAACTGCTGGTGACGTTTGAAGAGAACGTGGTGGCCGGTGGTGCCGGCAGCGCGGTCAACGAATGTCTGGCCGCCCATGGCGAGACCGTCGCGATTGCGAACTGCGGTCTACCCGATCGCCTGATTCAGCACGGTTCACGTGAAGAAATGCTGACTGACGCCGGCCTCGATGCGCCGGCCTTCGAGCAGTTCGTGCGCACCCGGCTGGCGGATCTCGACAGCAACGCGCCCGCCGCACGCCGCGCCTGAGGCGCGCTCAGGCCGACAACACGTCCCGCAGGTCCCGGCACAGCCGGGCCACATCGTCGGCGCTGATATCCCCCATCGCCGAGATGCGGAACACCCGCTCCGAAAGCGCGCCCTGACCGGCGTAGATGATGTAGCCACGTGCCTTCAAGGCATCGTGCAAATCCTGATAAGTACGGCCTTCCGGCAGTTCAAAAGCATGCAGCACGCAGGAGGTCTGTGCCGTCGGCAGCAGTGCGCGCACGTTCAGGCTGAGCAGCGTCGCGCGGATTTCCGCCATGCGGGCCTGGAACAGCGCTTGCCGCGCGGCATGGCCGCCCGCTTCGAAGAATTCGTCCAGCGCCGCGTCCAGCGCATAGAAGGTCTGCACCGACTGCGTGAAAGGCGTGCCCTGTGCATCCTGCTTCGCGAGGTACTCGCGCAGGTCGAAATACACCGAGCGCGATACCGCCGCGGCGGCGGCGAGCGCGGCGCGGCGCAGGATCACGAAGGCCGTGCCCGGCACGCCGTGCAGACATTTGTTGGCAGTCGCGGCGCAGGCATCGATACCCCAGCGTTCGAATTCGAGCTGCTCGGCACCAAAGCTGCTGACACCATCGAGCAGCAGACCGACCTTGGCATCGCGACATAGGGCGGCCAGCGCCGGCACATCGTTCAGGCGTCCGGTGGTGGTTTCGTGATGCACCACGGCGACATGACTGTGGGGCGTGTCGCGCAAGGCTTGCGCGATGGCATCGAGGTCGAGCGGCGCGCCCCAGGCCGCGCGCACGCGCGTGACGGCAATGCCATAAACCTCGGCGATGCGGCTCATGCGCTCACCATAGACACCGTTTTCGGCGACCAGCAGTCGTGCGTCGCGCGGCACCATGCTGGTGATCATCGCTTCGACCGCCGCCGTGCCGGAGCCGGTCAGCAAGGTCGCGCCCCATTCCGCGCCCGGCAGGTCATAGACCGCCAGCAGCTTGCGCCGCAGGCCGTCCTGCAGCGTCGCGAATTCGCTTTCGCGATGGCATAAATCGGGGCCGAGCAGGGCGGCGCGCACGCGCTCGCTCAAGGTCACCGGGCCGGGATTGAGCAGAATGGATTTCATGGTGCGCTGCCGATGTGTTGCATGAGCCGCGCACGCACCGTCGGTGGCGCGATGGCCGGACGCGGCAGGTCGTCGCGCGCGCCGGTCGCAATCTTCATGTGCATGAAGCCGGTGCCCATGCCATCGCCGGCGACGAGGAAGTCGCGCAGCTCGTTGACGTCGTCGCTGCGCATCGCACGCCCATAGCCGCAGGCGGCGGCCACGGCCGCAAAGTCGGTGCAGGCGCTGACCGTCGACTGCGCGCCGGTCGAATCGTGGGCTTCGTTATCGAGCACGACATGCACGAGGTTGGCCGGGTTGTAGGCGCCGAGTGTGGCGAGATTGCCCATGCGCATCAACGCCGCGCCATCGCCGTCGATGACCATCACGCGCAGATCGGGGCGAGCCAGCGCCAGGCCCAGAGCGAGTGACGAGGCGCAACCCATGGAGCCGACCATGTAGAAATGCTGCGGGCGATCGGCCAGTGCATAGAGTTCACGGCCGGTGAATCCGGTGGTGGCGATGACCACGGTCTTGCGATCCTCGCTCGCCGCCAGCACCTGCTCCAGAGCCGCGCTGCGACTGGCGCGTTGCGCGATCGCACGCGCGTGGCCGCTGCCGCCGACGGCGACGGACGCGCGCGGCGCGGGCATTGCCCCGGCGCTGAGCGGAAACGCCTCGCAGGTGCCTTTCTGCATGATCATTGCATAGGGCTGCGATTGCGTCCGCATGTGCCGGTCTATCGTTGCCAGCGCGGGCTCGATGGCCGCGAGTTCGCGCGGAAACGTCGCCCACGGGATGCCCATGGTCTCGAACAACTGTTCGGTGATGGTGCCCATCAAGGCGTGCTGCGGTTCGTCCGCCACGCCGGGCGCACCGCGATGCGTGCACACCACCAGCACCGGAATGCCGAAGGTATAGGTCAGCGAGGTCAGCGGACTGACGGCATTGCCGAGCCCCGAATTCTGCATCATCGCCACCGCGCGCTGACCGCCCAGCCACGCGCCGGCCGCGATGGCCACCGCGTCGCCTTCGTTGGCGGCCGACAGATAACGCAGACCCTCGGCGCCAATCACGAAATTAATGAAGGGCGTCAGAAACGAGCACGGCACGCCGGCATAGAGGCTGAAGCCATGCCTGCGCGCCGCATCGACGAAATCGCGTGCGTGAATCATGACGTCCGGGCCTCAGCGCTGACCGGCGGTGAAACGGCCGGCCTGTTCCAGATCGCGTATCGAATTGACATCGAGCCAGTGTCCATGGATGTAGATGACGCGCACCGGATGGCCGCGCGCGACGATGCAGTTGAGCAGGTCGCCCATGCCCAGACTGTCGAAGTTGGGCGCTTCGGCGAGCGTGTCCAGGGCGCTTTCCAGCCATTCACGTCCGCGCGCGCGGGTGCGCACCATGCCTATCCAGCGACCGTGGGCGACCTTGCCTTGGTCTTCGCGGCGGTCGCAGATGCGCTCGAGCAACACGTCCTGGCCCCACAGCGAGCGATCGTCGCCGACGCTGCAGAACGCATAGTCGGGTTTGCCGCTGCTGGTGCCGTTGGCGTATTGCGAATCGACCACCACGGTCAGTTCGCGGTCTGATTCCATGAGCCCGCGCAATACATAACTGCGGAAGATGAGATCGCCATACATCACCACCAGATCGTCGCGGAACAGGTGGCGCGCGCACTGCAACGAAGCGAGTTCGCCGGTCGACGCATGGCGCGGGTTGTGCACGATGTCGATGCCGCCGACATCGATCTGCTCGGCCTTGTAGCCCGCCACCACCACCACCGAATCAATCTGCTGTTTGCGGCAGCGTTCAACCAGGCGCTTCAGCAAGGGCTTGCCGTTGACCGGCAGCATGACCTTGGGCCTGTTCTCGGTCAGATCGTCCAGGCCCTCGCCGCGGCTGGCGGCCAGCACGATGGCGCGGGTGTCGCGGCGGGTCTCCAGTACATAGCGGCGTTCGGCCTCGGCCAGTTCGTCGGCGCCCTGCAGACGGAAGATTTCCTTGACGCTCGCGATTTGATCCTCGACAGCGACCAGCGTCTGGTCGGCATGAATCTGGCGCGCGGTTTCCTGCATTGCATCGACCGCGCTGCGAATGAGGTGATTGGCCCAGATCACGAGGCTGATCTGCGCCTCGCGGAACACCGGCGTCGGCGTGCTGTAGTACTTGGTCGGCACGATCACGAGCGGCGCACGATTGGCCCATTCGCGGGCGAACTCCAGAATCTGATCGGGCGTCGACCAGGCACTGTGCACCAGTATCGCGTCGGCGCCGGCGGCGTGATAGGCGCTCGCGCGGCGCAGGGCCTCGCGCGTGTCCCAACCGGCGATATAGGCTTCGATGCGCGCCACCACGCAGAAGTCGTCGTCGCTCTGGGAATCCTTGCCGGCAGCAATCTTGCCGCAGAACTCATCGATATCCGCCAGTTCCTGGCGTTCGCCGTCGATGAAACTGTTGGTCTTCGGAAACAGCTTGTCCTCGATGCACACGCCGGCCACGCCACGCTGCTCGAGTTTGCGCACCAATCGGCGCATGTTGTTGAAGTTGCCGTAGCCGGTATCGCCGTCGAGCAGGATGGGGATGCGGGTGACGTCGGCCATGAACTCGACCATGTCGACCACTTGCGTCCAACTGGCCTCGTTGTTGTCGCGCACGCCGAACTGCGCGGACAACGCCAAGCCACTGGCCCAGATACCCTTGAAGCCCGCTTCCTCGACGATGCGTGCGCTGATGCCGTTATGCGCTTCGAGGATGAATTCCAGTTGGTCGCTGGCCAGCATGCGCCGCAACTGGGTGGTCTTGCGCGGACGCAGGTCGGACTCGTGATCAGCGCTCATGGATCAGGGGCAGCACTTGTTGTTCGGCACGGATGAGATCCTCGGGGAAATCGATTTCCAACCATGGCAGCCCGGTGACATCCTCGACGCCGATGGCGACCTCCTTCGACAGCGCCAGATCACGCAGCGCTTCTTCATGGGGCTGTTCGCGACGACCGTCGGCGACATACTGATCAATGAGACGCGCCAGCAGCAGGGCGGTGGCGGCGTCGAATTTGAAGAACCCGACCGACTCCCCGATACGATCGAAGTGGACGCCGTCCGCCACCCGTTTGCGGAATTCGACGATGCGCTCACCGGCGACACACAGCTTGACGGGCTCGTCGCCCGGTGCGAAATCCCGGTCCATGAGATAGCAGTTGCGGTGCGCGCTCTCGACCAGGCGATGCAGGATGTGCGGGTGATAGAGCACGTCGGCATCCATCACCAGAACGTCGTCACCGCATAGCAAGGTCTGACGTACGCTCCACAGACTGACGGACGATCCCAGCGTGTAGAGCGGGTTGTAATGTAACAGCGTGGCGGGTCGCGATACACCGCGCAGGGCTTCGGCCACCTGCGCCGCCTCATGGCCGACGCACAGCGTGAGGTTGTCCACGCCGCAGGCGGCGAGATTGCGACAATGGCGCTCGAGCAGGGTCATGCCGCCGAACTCCAGCAAGCACTTCGGCAAGGCACGGCCCTGATTCAGGCGTCGGCCGACGCCGGCGGCGAGGATGATGGCGTGCAAGCGCGCGGCTCAGTGTCGCTTGGCGCCGGAGAACACCTGACGAAAGCCGAAATAGGCAATCGCATCCTTCATGTTCGACACGAAGCGGCGCAGGGGATGCATGCCGAGCGTGGTCACGTACTCGAGCGTCAGCACCACGCGCCGTTCACCGGGGCCCGACGGCGTGACCCGATGCCACAGCTTGTCGCCATTGAAGACCACCAGCATGCCGGGCGACAGCGCCGTACCGCCGGCCACCGTCGCGCGCTTGTCGTCGTTGCGGTGGAGTTCGTATTCCAGGCGACAACTCGATTCGTCGACCAGCCCCAGCAACACCGTGTAGCGCGCGCCCTTGTAGTAGGACGTGTCGTAATGCCAGCCGATGTGATCGCCGGCCTCGGTGTAGTAGTAGAGCGCATAGGTATGCGGATCGTCGGCCGGACACTGCAACAAAGGCCGACCGCACAGGGCTTGCAGAAAGTCCTGCAGTCCCGCGCTGCGATAGAAATCCGGAAAAGCCGGCGCATGGCCGTCGAGGTCATAGCGCGAAATGCTGCCGCCCTTCTTGTGACCGGGAATGAAGTTGCGATGCACGCGCGGTTCGAGCTGCGGCAAGGCGTCGAGCAGGGGCGCCATCTCTTCTGCCGACATGAAGCCCGGAATGGCGATGAATTCCTCGTTGGCCTGGAACTCGGCACGCAGGGCCGCCCCGTCGAGCGCGGCAAAGCGCTGACTCAAGGGCGCGAAGGCATTGGATTGGGTCGATGCGGTCTGGGTCATGAGGCAAGCGAACGGCTGCGGCGATGCGGGGCAAGGGTACTTGGCCCGCCCGACAGCCGCAACCGTGGGCGGCCACGCCACGGCGCGTGTGCTTGCGCGGGATCAAGCCTCGCCGGCGCGCATCAGCGCGATGCCCTGTCCCTTGGTCTGCTTGCCGGTGCTGTGCGATAGTCCGCAGCTTATGCACGGCCGCCCACATTCGGCGGCCCGGGTGCGGGAAACCATGGTTCGATTCGCCAAATTGCTATTTCTGCTGGTCGGCGTCGTGCTGCTGGGCGTGGTGTTGCTCAAGACCGATCTGCATGAACTGTGGCATCAGGTGGAGCGCGTCGGCTTCGGTGGCATGGCGGTGGTATTGCTGGTCTACGCGCTTTATTTCGGCGCCGACGCCGTGAGCTGGCATATCGTGCTGCCGGCCATCGCCTTGAGCGGACGCTGGATGGCGCGCATGTTCGCAGTGCGCATGATCGGCGAGGCCTACAACAACATCACCCCCACCGCGTCGATGGGCGGCGAACCGATCAAGGCGTGGTTGCTGAAGTCCAACTGGGGCATTCCATTGCGCGACTCCGGCGCCTCGCTGGTGATTGCCAAGACCACGAGCATGTTCTCGCTGGTGGTGTTCGTCGGCATCGGCGCCGCGATGCTGCTCGATCACCCGCGTTTCAGCGCCAGCCACAAGCTCGCCGCCGCGCTGGGCTTCGGGTTCATCGTGCTGTCGGCCGTCGTTTTCTTCCTCATGCAGCATCTGCGCCTGTCGACCTATGTCGCGCGCTGGCTGGGCCGGACCCGTTTCGGGCAACGCCTCGGCGGCGTGATTGCCGCCGCCGAGGATATCGACCGGCAGTTCGCCGCCTTCTATGGTGGCCATCGCGCGCGGTTGTTGTGGTCGTTCGCCTTCGCCATGGCGAACTGGGTGCTGGGCGCGCTCGAGGTTTACCTCATCATGGGCTTCGTCGGCTATCCCTTGAGCTTTGCCGAGGTGTGGATGATCGAATGCATGGTGCAACTGGTGCGCACCATCGCGTTCTTCATTCCGGCCGGCCTCGGCGCGCAGGAAGGCGCGTTTCTCATCGCCGTCGGCGCCCTGACCGGCGTGCCGTCAGCGGGCGTCGCGACGGCGCTGGTGCGCCGCTTTCGCGATGTGCTGTGGATAGGTTTGAGCCTGGTGGTGGCGAGCGCCTACGCGGTGACGCCAGGGCGCTACGCGCGCGGCGAACTGGACGCCGCCAATTCCTGAGCGCCGGTGCCTAGCGAATGATGCCCTGGGCGCGGAACCAGGCCACTGCATCGGCAATCGCCTCGCCCGCCGGGCGGCTCTGGTAGCCGAGTTCGCGGCGCGCGCGTCTCGAATCGAAATACATTTTCTTGGCCGCCATCTTGAGGCCATCCATGGTGACCTGCGGTTCGGGGCCATTGGTCAGACGTGCATAGCTCTCCTGCACCCAGGCGACCGGATAGACGGCGCGGCGGGGCAATTCGATGGTCGGCGGCTTGCGCCCGCACAGGCGCGCCACCAGACCGAGGATCGCGCGCAGCGAGAGGTCGTCGCCGCCGAGGATATAGCGCCGACCGATCTCACCCCGTTCAAAGGCGAGCAGATGACCGTAGGCGACGTCGTCGACGTGGGCGACGTTGAGGCCGGTGTCGACGAAGGCCGGAATGCGTCCCAGCGCCGCGTCCCGCACCACGCGGCCGGTGGGCGTGGGCCGGATGTCGCGCGGCCCGATGGGCGTCGAAGGATTGACGATCACGGCCGGCAGGCCATGACTCACCACCAGTTCGTCGACCACCCGCTCGGCGAGGAATTTCGACCGCTTGTAGTGCCCGATCATGTCTTCGACGGTGACCGGCGTGTCTTCGTCGGCCGGCCTGCCGTCGCGGTGATAGCCGAGCGTCGCGACGCTGCTGGTATAGACGATGCGCTGCACGCCAGCTTCCAGCGCCGCCAGCATCAGGGCGCGCGTGCCCTCGACATTGCTGTCATAGAGCTCGCGGGTGTCACGCACCCACAGCCGATAGTCGGCGGCGACGTGATACAGGCTGCTGCAATCGCGGCACGCCACCGCCAGCGAGGCGGCATCGCGCAGATCGCCATAGGCTACCTCGACCGGCAGGCCTTCGATATTGGCGCCGGCACTGTTGGGGCGCACCAGCACGCGCACCTGTTCGCCGCTCGCCAGCAGCAGGCGCGCCACCGCGCTGCCGAGAAAGCCGGTGGCGCCGGTCACCAATACCGTCATGCGCGATAACCGCGCGGTTCCCGCATCACGCGCAGATAGGTGATCGCGACCAGCATGCAAGCGAGCGGCGCGCCGATCGCCGCCGCGTAGAGAAACCATTGCAGGCCGCCGCACACCGTCACCAGCGGGATGAGATACAGCACGTCTTCGGCTTCAAAGCCCGCCCAGTGCGGCTGGCGCGTGGCCTCCTTGCCGTGAGCGCTCTCCATCTGATTGCGCAGATGGAAAATGATCGCGATCGCGGCGCCCGCCAGCAGGCCGAGCAGCATCTCGAGCATGCTCTCGTCATCCTGCGCGAGGCCGATGCCGATGCCGGCGAACAGGCCGACCGTGACCAGCGCATCGGAGGCGAGATCGTAGTAATGACCGAAGCGGCTGGTCTTACCGCTCATGCGCGCGAACTCACCATCGGTGTGATCGAGGAAGTTGGACAACACCACCAGCAGCGCGCCGAGATTGGGCCATTTGCCGGTGGCAAAGGCGCACGCGCCGGCGACGCCGACCATGAGTCGCAAGGTCGTGAAGTAATTGGGATGGGCCCAGCTCGAGTCGAGGAAGGGGCGCACCAGGGCCGAGGCCAGACGCGCGTCCCAGGGCTTCTGGATTGCTTGAGTCATGTGCTGGTCCGGCATCGCCACGTGTCTCTCGTTATTCGAATAGGGTTCGCGTGCCGGCGCACGGCTGCATTCATCCGCATAGCAGCGCCCCCGCGCCACGTAACGCACGCAGGGCGCCACCGTACCACAGTGCAAGGCGGATCAGATCCGGTAGCTCGAGGGGATGCCGGAGCAGCGCGGCGGCGGTGGCGAAGGGGCGACTTCCACCGTCTTCGGCCATGCCGGCGAGGGCCGCGTGCGGCAGCGTGAAGCCGGCCGGATCGACCACGCAGCGCAGTACCGCGCAGGGACGTTGCCGGTCATGCGCGACGCGTGCGATGGCCGCCGATTCCATGTCGACCGCCGCCACGCCGAGGCGCGCATGCAGGACATGCTTGTCGTCGCTGGTGATGATGGGCGTGTCGGCGCCATAGACCGACGCGGACACCGCACCGACAGCGTCAAGCCGTGCGAGCAAGGCATCATGCAGGGTGCGATCACAGGCCAGCGGCCCGTGCTGCGCGGTGTGCACGGCATTCGCGACGATGAGCGCGCCGGCGCGCAGTTCGGGCGCGAGACCGCCCGCCAGACCGAAACTCAACAGCGCCTCGCAGCCGTCGGCCAGCAGGTCGCCTGCGGCGGCCGCGGCGCGACGCGGACCCGGGCCGGACACCCTTACGCGATAGCGCCCGTCGCCGAGGAAAGCGCCTTCGCCACCGGCGAGTGTGCGCGCTTCCGCCGCGAGGGCGATGACGATGCCGACCCGCATGTTCGCGGCTGCTCGCGGCGTGGCGCGGTCAGCGTGCGGGCGAACTGCCGGCGATGCCGGCCACGCTCGCCAGCGGCGTTGCGATACGACTTTGCGGCAGGCCGTTCGAAGTGAGGGAAAACAGCGCATGCAACAACCAGTCGGACGACACCAGCAGATTGGTGGTGACCACCGTGGCCTTGACTGCCTTGCGCGAGATCTTGACCTCGGTGCCACTGGCGAAATCGCGATGCGCATCGAGCTTGCGCAAGGTCAGCACCGCCATGCCCACCGCCCACAGGCAGAAACGTCGAATGCCGGGTTCGCTGGCAGGAATGATCAGGGTATAGCGCAGCGCGTTGCGCAGATGGCCATGGGCGATGGCAATCAAGTGGCCGAGGCCATCGGCGAAGGCCGGCCCGCCCTGGCCCGGCAACACACCGCTCAACACCACGCCCCGGGCTTCGAACAGATCGCGCGGCAGCCAGCAGGCGCCGCGTGCGCGATCGTCCCAGATGTCCTTCAGTATGTTGGTCATCTGCAGGCCCTCGCCGAAGGACACCGCGAGATCCATCATCTCGGCCTCGCGCGAGGCGATCGCAGGGCAGTGATCGCAGAACAAGGTGGTCAGCATCTCGCCCACCACGCCGGCCACGTAATAGCAGTAGCGATCCATGGCGGCCTGATCCTCGACACCGTCCAGCGTCTCCTGGCCCTGATAGAACACCATGCCCTCGCTCATGATGCGCACGCAGCGCGCCATCGCCGTCTGCACGCGGCTGTTCAGGCTGTGGGTGATGCGGATCACGCGCGCAGTGTCGGCGATGAGTTCGCGTTCGGCGGCGGTCGCATGGGGGGCGAGGCGCGGCGCCAGCTCGGCGGCAAAGGGTTCTGCCGCGGCCCGGCCCTCGACTATCGCGATGAATTCGGCGGCGTAGCGGCGCTTGTCGTCAAACGAGAGGCCGGCGTCGTCCTCGATGGTGTCGGCGATGCGACACAACAGATAGGCGTTGGAGACCGCGCGATCG
>Ga0208492_1001605_pt1 | contig 13390 bp, 14 predicted proteins | sample Subbioar_CSW14AB_FD_184820 | JGI IMG/M metagenome (GOLD analysis project Ga0208492, IMG submission 184820) | Serpentinite rock and fluid subsurface biosphere microbial communities from McLaughlin Reserve, California, USA - CR12Mar_CSW14AB (SPAdes) | ecosystem: Environmental > Terrestrial > Deep... | reverse complement strand
GTGGTTAAGCTGTGAAACATAACCTGAAAACTCCTGACCTAATGTCAATGGAGTTGCATCCATCAGGTGAGTACGGCCGATCTTTACTACGTCCTTAAATTTATCAACCTTGATCTGGAGGGCATCGCGAAGTTTCTCAACTCCGGGAATAGTTACTTCAGAAACCATTTTATATGCTGCAATATGCATTGCCGTTGGATAAGTATCATTTGATGATTGAGATTTGTTCACGTCATCATTTGGATGAACAAATGTTTTTCCCTCTCCAAGCTTATTCCCCTGTAGAACATGGGCACGATTGGCAATAACCTCGTTCACATTCATGTTCGACTGAGTTCCCGACCCTGTTTGCCAGATTACCAAAGGAAACTGATCGTTTAATTTTCCTGCAAGGATTTCATCGCAAACCTGAGCAATAAGGTCGCGCTTTTCAGCAGGTAAAATTCCACTGTCCGTATTGGTATAAGCTGCAGCTTTTTTCAGATAAGCAAAAGCTTCAATAATTTCTTTTGGCATTGATGCTTCAGGGCCAATTCTGAAATTATTTCTTGAACGCTCGGTTTGTGCACCCCAGTATTTATCAGCAGGTACCCTAACCTCGCCCATGGTATCATGTTCTACTCTGTAATTCATTGGAATAGGATTTTAAATTTTGCTGCAAATTTAGATTTTTTTACCTTCTCTTGAGGGCAAAAGTTCAGATTTTCCAATCAGATGTTTGTAAAATGAACAGGAAATTCAGCAGGTGTTTATAACTCTTTTACCGGGCTCTATATAATATTTTCTAATTTTCCGCATTAATCATATACATATCCAATCTAATGATTCAATATATCCGTAAAGCCACGATATTATTAGCCGTGTCTGTACTTATACAATCCTGCAGCTCTGATCCTACAGTAAGCAGAAAAAAAGAAAGAAGTTCTGTAGATGATAAAATTGACAGCACGGTTCTTCAATATGATCCGGCAAAGGCTGACAAGAGAATCGATGAGTTTATGATGAACCTGCATCGTAAATCAGGATTTAATGGAAACGTGCTGGTTGCCAGAAAGGGCAAAATTATTTATGAAAGGGCAATTGGTTGGGCTGATCACCTGCACAGAGATAGTTTGAAGATTAATTCGGTATTTGAGCTGGCTTCCGTTTCCAAACCCTTTACAGCCACTGCCATTATGATGCTTGTTGAGGATGGAAAACTGAGGCTGAATCAGGATGTGAAAGAGTTTTTTCCGGATTTTCCTTATGATAGTATAACCGTAGAACGATTATTGACTCATCGTTCAGGAATGATGAACTATGTATATTTTGTGGATGACCTTTGGAAAGCACAAAAGAAGGATGAGCGGCCGGGAATTACAAATCAGGATGTGATGAAGCTTATTGCAGAGCATAAGCCAAATCCTTACATGAAGCCCGACAGAAAATTCCACTACAACAATTCTAATTACATGGTTCTGGCAGCCATAATTGAAAAGGTAAGCGGGAAAAAGTTCTCAGAATTTATGGCTGAAAATATTTTTAAGCCCCTTGGGATGAAACAAACGGCGGTATACTCAAAAGCTGAATACTCTAAAATTCCGGTAGACGTTGTTGGTCATGACCGGACCTGGAGACGCTCTGTTGCGCAGAATTTTCTGGATGGGCCGGTTGGCGATAAGGGAATTTACAGCACTATACATGATCTGTTTCTTTTTGACAGGGCTATGCGTAAGGAAATACTTTTAAAAAAATCAAGCATAGATTCAATGTATGCACCGCATAATGAAATGCAGAGAGGTCATTTTAATTATGGCTATGGATGGCGTACCTTTGAAGACGGAAAGCATCAGGTGGTATACCATACCGGATGGTGGCATGGCTTCAGACATATTTACCTGAGACAGCTGGACAAGGATATTACGATTATATTGTTAAGTAATCTGACTAATGGAAGTTTGTTAAAACTCGACGGACTTTTTAACCTGGCCGGTATGCCGGTGGTACGCCGAAGCGCTTACACCGGTAGCGGTGAATCTATGTCTGATGATGATTAATTTCCAAGGGTATCTGTTGATTAAAGCATTTAATTTGCTTAATATTAAGATGTAAATTGAATATGAGCCGAGTATTTATAATTGACGATGACCCAATTCATCAGCGTATAGCGCAAATTATGATTGCTAAAAATCATATTTATGATGAGTATTTAAGCTTTACTGAAGCAGAAAAGGCACTTGAGTTTTTGTACCAAAATGCAGATCATAAAGAGCTGCTTCCTGATGTAATTCTGCTGGATCTGAACATGCCTGTCGTGGATGGATGGGATTTTCTTGAGGCTTTTGAGAAAATTACTAAAAACTTGAAAAAAGAGGTTCACGTTTTTATTGTAACCTCTTCTGTTGATGACAAGGATAAACAAAGATCAAAGGACTTCACTACGGTTAAAGGGTTCATCTCCAAACCTCTTTCCCCTGATATGATCAGGAGTACCCTTTGATTCAATTTTCAAATTTATATGTTCGATAAATTATTACAGGCCCAGCAAAAGGCTGAGGAAATTAAAAAGCGTCTCGACAGTATTTCGGTTTCGGCAGAAGTTGAGGGAGGAAAGATAAAGGTGGTTTCTACAGCAAATAAGCGTATTACCGCTATTTCTCTGGATCCTGATTTTCTGCGTATCACGGATCAGGAAGAACTCGAGGAACTTCTGATCACCGCTGTTAATAAAGCGCTTGAACAGGCAGACAATGTTAGCCAGACAGAAATGCAGGCAGTAACCCGTGATATGATGGGCGGATTAGGTGGCTTATTTGGTAAGTAAGTTTTTATTTGTCAGATTACTGTTCCGTTGGGAATAACCGCCAGTTTCTTTACTACCACAATGCCGTCTTTGATCGTATGGGTTTTAAAATCCCCATTGCTTAAATGTGGCCCCCCGTTGATACGAACGTCATTTCCAATGAAACAGTTTTTATCAATTATGGCATTTTTAATGTAACAACGTTCACCTATTCCCATAACAGGGGCTCCGATTTCCCTGGCATCCTTCAGTTCGTTTAAGGTCTGGTAACGGTCGCCCCCCATTACATAACTGTTTACAATCGTTGTACCGGTACCAATCCGTGTTCTGATTCCGATTACTGAACGCTCTATTCTGCTGGCATTAATGATGCACCCGTCGGCAATAATTGTTTTTTCGAGTGTAGTGCCTGAAATTTTTGAAGGGGGAAGCATCCTTGCCCTTGAGTAAATCGGGTTTTTATCGAAGAGATTGAAGTCCGGAATATCGTCTGTTAAACCAATATTGGCATCAAAAAAAGAATGGATATGGCCTATATCTGTCCAGTAACCTTCAAATTTATAGCTCATAACGCTGTGATCATGAATCGATTGAGGAATAATTTCTTTACCGAAATCCGTACGGTCATTATTTTGAAGCAGTTCAAAAAGCAGCTTTTTATTAAACAGGTAAATTCCCATCGAAGCAAGATATTCTTTACCTTTTGCTTTTAATTCATCCCCCACATCTGATTTCCAGTCGGGCAATAATTCCTGCTTAGGCTTTTCTATGAACGAGGTAATCAGGTTGTTTTCATCTGCTTTTAATATTCCAAAATCACTCGCATCACGGGCGTTCACTGGAATGGTTGCAATACTGATTTCAGCTCCACTGGCTTCATGGCTTTTTACCATTTGCTCAAAATCCATCTGGTAAAGCTGATCACCTGATAAAATCAACACATATTCGCTGTCGTGTTGTACGAGATGATACAGGCATTGCCTTACAGCATCTGCTGTACCCTGAAACCAGGTGCTGTTTCCTGGAGTTTGTTCAGCTGCCAGGATATCCACAAATGCCTGACTGAAGAAACTGAAATGGTAGGTATTCTTGATATGTTTATTTAGTGAGGCAGAATTGAACTGGGTTAAGACAAAAATTCTTCTGATTCCTGAATTAAGGCAGTTGGAAATCGGAATATCTACCAATCTGTATTTCCCTGCAATCGGAACTGCTGGTTTTGAACGTGTATCAGTTAAAGGATACAGACGCGAACCCTGTCCGCCTCCCAGTACTACCGCAATTACTTTAGAGTTCATACTACTTTGTAATTAAGCTTTTATAAAGTTCAATATATTCTCCGGCCGATCTGTCCCATGAAAAATCGAGCGACATAATTTTTTTTCTAATATTTTTCAGTTTTCCCGTATCCTCATAAAGATCCAGTGCTCTGCCAACGCTATTTGTTATACTTTCAATATCAAGCGTTTCAAAGTTTAAACCATACCCATTTTTTTCATTTATATCAATAACAGTATCTTTTAATCCTCCGGTTTTATGAACTACAGGCACTGTACCATAGCGCATGGCATAAAGTTGGTTAAGGCCGCAAGGTTCAACTCTTGAAGGCATAATTAGAAAGTCTGCTGCGGCATAAATGCGATGAGAGAGCTCTTCATCATAACCGATATAAACCCCGTAATTCTTTCCGTATTTTTTTGAGAGCTCTGAAAGTGATTTTTCTGTTGAACGATCTCCTGAGCCCAGAATCAGAAAATTCATTCTCCCATCGTATTTATCAATAGATGAAGCAATAGATTTAGGAAGAAGATCGGCACCCTTTTCGCCTACAAGTCGGCCAATAAATACGATTAGTGGCTTGTCTGCGTTCAGTCCAAATTCTTTGCAGAGTAACTTTTTGTTTTCTTTTTTCCCCGAAACAAGTGTATCCTGTGAATAATTTTTACTGATCATCGGATCTTTCTCTGGATTCCATACATCAGTATCTATTCCGTTTATGATTCCGGCCCCTTTGTTCTTCTCCATCTGAAAAAGCTTTTCAAGACCATTGGAATTATAGGATAATTCCTCCAGATAGCTCGGAGAAACAGTAGTGAATTTCCAGCAGCATTTAACAGACGCTGCCAGCGAGTTTATGCAGTTGGACCAGTCGAGAAGACCGGCTTTACTTCGATCAAAGTCAGGAAGATAGCTGATTTTATCCCACCCAAACCAGCCCTGATACTGACCGTTATGAATCGTGCAGATGGTAGGAATAGATGCCAGATTCTTATAATGTATGGAATGGGATATCAGGAATGGAACAAGACCGCTGTGATGATCATGACAATGAATGATATCCGGTTTTGTTTCAGATTTGCTGATCCAGTCAATAAATGAAAGCTGGAAGCAGATGAACTGTTCGATTTCATCCGGATAGCAATAGATTTCCTTTCGGTCGAGTATACCGGGGATATGAATCAGGTAAAGACCAAAGCCAAGTTTTCTGTCGGGCTCTTTTAGTATAGTGTATTCAAAAGTTTTGTGGCCCAGAATTCCGGTTGATTTAAAAACCGGCTCGAATACATTTTGCTGTACAAATTTACGATCGTAATATGGCATCACAACCGAGGCATTGATACCTGCTTCACAGAGATACCGGGGTAGTGCCCCAACAACGTCACCCAAACCACCAACTTTGGCAACCGGGTAACATTCAGCGCTGAGATGCATTACATTCATAAATTCATATATCTAAGGAACAATGAATTTAATAAATGTTAACTACAATAATGAATTTAAAGCACTTAACTGAGATTGTTTTTCAGCGGTCCTAACTATTTAATGGGCTTCCAGCCAGTTAATCCCTTCCCCAACTTCCACCACAATCGGAACCTCTAATTTTAAGGCATTTTTCATTCTTTCGGTGATGATTTGCTTCAGAATTTCTTTCTCTGATTTCAGTACATCAAAAACCAATTCGTCATGCACCTGCATTGTCATTTTTGAGGATAACTTTTGATCTTTAATGTCATGATGAATCTTGATCATTGCAATTTTGATCATATCGGCAGCAGAGCCCTGAATAGGAGCGTTGATGGCATTTCGTTCAGCAAATCCTCTCACGGTTTGATTTGCTGAATTAATATCTCTCAGATAACGTCTTCTTCCCATTATCGTCTCCACATAACCATTCTCTCTGGCAAAATTTACGGTATCACTCATGTATTGTTTAATGCCCGGATAGGTATTGAAATAGTTATCAATAATTTCTGCAGCTTCCTTTCTTGGTATGCCAAGATTTTGCGAAAGACCGAAAGCAGACTGTCCGTAAATAATTCCAAAGTTTACCGCTTTTGCATTTCTTCTCTGGGTAGAACTAACTTCTTCCAATGCTATTCCGTAAACCTTTGCTGCAGTTGCTGTGTGAATGTCATGTCCTTGAATGAATGCATCCAGCATATTTTCATCTTTACTGATTTCAGCAATAATCCTCAGCTCAATCTGTGAATAGTCAGCTGATAATAAAATATGATCATTATCCCGGGCAATAAAAGCTTTCCTGACTTCACGACCACGTTCAGTCCTGATCGGAATATTCTGGAGATTTGGGTTATTTGAACTTAACCTGCCCGTTGATGCAACCGCCTGATTATAAGAAGTATGAATACGGCCTGTTTTTTTATTGATCATCAACGGAAGTGCATCCACATAAGTTGACTTAAGTTTCTGTAATTGTCTGAAGTCCAGAATGTTGGTTACAATATCACTCTTTCCGGCAAGCTGTAAGAGCACATCTTCTCCGGTTTGATACTGGCCGGTTTTTGTCTTTTTAGCTTTTGGATCCAGCTGAAGTTTATCAAATAATACTTCCCCAAGTTGTTTTGGTGAGGCGATATTGAATTTTACACCGGCTTTTTCATAAATATTTTGCTCAATCTGTCTAACCTCTGCTTCCAGAGTTTTAGAAAAATCAAGTAGTGCATTCTGATCTATTTTTACCCCCTCGTGCTCAATATCCGCCAGGACATAGATCAGTGGATTTTCGATATCATGGGCTAATTTTTCAGCATTTACACTTTTCAGAATAGGTTCAAAGGTATTTTTCAGCTGTAAGGTGATGTCGGCATCCTCGGCGGCATATTCTTTTAATTTCTCAATATCAACATCTCTCATATTGCCCTGATTTTTCCCTTTTGCTCCGATCAGGGTGCTTATACTTACCGGAGAATAACCCAGATAGTTTTCAGCCAGTAAATCCATATTATGCCTTGAATCGGGATCAATCAGATAATGGGCAAGCATGGTATCAAATAGTTCTCCATGAATGTCTATACCGTACCATTTCAAGACCAGAATGTCATATTTAATGTTTTGCCCGACTTTTTTGATATCCTTATTTTCAAGAATTTCCCTGAACTCGTTAACTACTGCTCTGCATTCATCCTGATTTGCAGAAAGCGGTATATACCAGGCTTCTCCGGGTTTAATACTAAATGAAAGTCCCACTAGCTCACAATCATTCGCGTCTAATCCGGTTGTTTCCGTATCAAAACAAATTTGTTTCTCTGATTTGAGAATGGAGATTAACTCAGATCTTTTATCAGCAGTATCAACCAGTTCATACTTATGGTTTGTATTACTTATGTTTTTGAAATTAACAGGTATATCAGCTTTTTCAGATTCAATTTCAGCTTTTGTTTCTGTCTGAACTGAAGAGTTATGCGATCCAAACAAATCCATTTGCCCGTTTGAAGATGCAGGCTTCTGTTCTAAAACATTAAAATCATCTCCAAAAACTCTTCTTCCAAGTGTTCGGAATTCCAGCTCTGCAAAAAGAGGTTCCAGGACTTCGCGGTTTGGTTCGTCTACGTGAAGTGCATCTACATCAAGTTCAACAGGTGCATTCAACATGATGGTAGCAAGTTTTTTCGAGATCAGCCCCTGTTCAGCGAATGTTTCAACGTTTTCACGGAGTTTCCCTTTTAGTTCATGGCTGTTTTTGATGATATTCTCCATTGAGCCGTATTGTTTGATCAGCTGCTTGGCCGTTTTCTCACCAATTCCCGGGATACCCGGAATGTTATCTACAGCATCACCCCAAAGTCCGAGAATATCAATTACCTGCTCAACATTATCTATTTCCCATTTTTCAAGGATTTCTTTTACTCCCTGGATTTCTACACCATTACCCATCCGTGCAGGTTTATAGATGAAAATATTTTCAGAAACCAATTGTGCATAATCCTTATCCGGTGTCATACAGAAAACCGTAAACCCCTCTTTTTCAGCTTTTTTTGCCAAAGTTCCGATCAGATCATCAGCTTCAAAGCCATCAGAAAAAATAACCGGGATATTAAACCCTTCAATTAATCTGATGATGTAAGGGATGGCAGCAGATAAGTCTTCTGGCATAGCCTGCCGGTGTGCTTTATAAGCACTGAAATCGGTATGGCGTTCGGTAGGAGCATCGGTGTCGAATACCACGGCCATATGACTTGGTTTTTCCTTTTTAAGAACCTCCAGCAGGGTATTGGTAAAGCCCATAATGGCCGATGTATTCAATCCGGAAGAGGTAAATCTTGGGTTCTTGCTCAGTGCAAAATGAGCACGATATATTAATGCAAAAGCATCTAAAAGAAATAGTTTTTTCATTTATTTATAATTTATCGGGCTATGCATCCTTCAATATGGTCATTTATCATTCCTGTGGCCTGCATATGGGCATAACAGATAGTGGTTCCGAAGAATTTGAAGCCCCTTTTTTTCATATCGGCACTGATACGGTCAGAAAGTTCCGTTCTTGCAGGAAGCTCTTTTAAGCTTTTCCAGCTGTTAATGATTGGCTTTTTATCCGGAAGATATCCCCAAATGTAATCAGAGAATGAGCCAAATTCTTTCTGAATCTCAAGAAATAATTGTGCGTTTTTTATCGCTGCTGTAATTTTCAGCCTGTTTCTGATAATTCCCTGATCCTGCAATAAGCGTTCAACGTCTGTTTCATTGAATGCAGCTACTTTAACGGCATCAAAACCTGCAAAAGCTTTCCTGTAGTTTTCGCGTTTTTTCAGAACAGTAATCCAGCTTAAACCTGCCTGTGCACTCTCCAGTATTAAAAATTCAAACAAGGTCTGATCATCATAAACCGGCTTTCCCCATTCCTGATCGTGGTAGTTGATGTATAATGGGTCGTTTCCGCACCAACCGCATCTGAGAACGTTTGACTCCTGTGCCATTGTGTTGATTATGTGATGAAATCTAATAAATTCTTTCGGATTATTGAGCGTTCAGTTCATCCCAGTACTCTACAGCTCTCCGATAATGAGGAATGACAATCGATCCTCCAACAAGGTTGGCAATCATAAAGATTTCATTCATTTCATCGCTGTTAACGCCTTCATCATAACATTTTCCGAGATGGTACTTGATACAGTCGTCACAGCGTAGAACCATTGAAGCCACCAGTCCAAGCATTTCTTTGGTTTTCACATCCAGAGCGCCATCTGCATAGCTGGTGGTATCCAGTGCAAAAAAACGCTTGATATTGGTATTTGCAGTTTCCATGATACGATCATTCATTTTACTGCGATAGTTGTTAAATTCTTCAATCATCTTTCCCATATCTATTGTTTTAGTGAATTTTGGAGCTAAAGCTCAAGTTCTGTTGCAGGGTCCCAGAATAATTTTTTAAAGTCAGAAACTTTGTCATTTTCAACTTTTACACCTTCATTTTCCAGTAATTGCTGCATCAGATCAGGACTTCCAAAATGAAATTTTCCGGTTAACATTCCGTTTCTGTTTACCACCCTTTGTGCAGGGACCGGCGGATAGGCGGTATGGGCTGCGTTCATGGCATAACCTACCATTCGTGCAGAACCCTTGGTTCCAAGATAAGAAGCGATGGCCCCATATGAGCTTACCCTTCCTTTAGGAATTAATCTTACCACCTGATATACCTGGTCATAAAAGCTGATCTCTTCCATTTATTCAAAACTGAATTTCAGATAGTTAATGTTTTTATTCTGAGCAAGATACTTCTTCTCATAATAAGTTTTTATTGAGAGAATTTCATCCGGCAGGGTCGAAGCATACAGATCGTTTGTTTGGATATGTATATTAAGTCCAAGCTCATTGACCTTGTTCTCTGTATAGGTATATAAAAGATTACTATCAGTTTTCAGATGTACCAACCCGCCATTTTTCAGGATAGCTTTATATTTTTCCAGAAAACGCGGCGAAGTCAGACGCTTTTTTTCACGGCTGATTTGAGGCTGGGGATCAGGAAAAGTAATCCAGATTTCATCTACCTCGTTTTCGGAAAAGTAGTCCATAATATTTTCGATCTGAATCCGGAGAAATGCAACATTTGGAATATTCTCCTCAATCGCAGTTTTTGCCCCTCTCCAGATGCGGTTACCCTTATAATCTATGCCTATAAAATTCTTCTCAGGGTATAGCCTTGCTAAATTGACAGTATACTCACCTTTACCACATCCAAGCTCCAGAACCAGCGGATGGTTGTTTTTGAATTGATGCCTTCTCCAGTTCCCCTTCAATGGTTTCCCGTTTTCAAGCTCAATGACATTGCTGAAAGTTGCGATTTCTGCAAATCGTCTAAGTTTATCCTTACCCATTTCTTATAATAAAGCCTGTAAAAATAGTTTTATCTTTGCTTCCTTAGTCTATAATATTGGAAAAAGCTGCTAAAATATATATTGCCGGCCATCGTGGGATGGTTGGATCTGCTATTCAAAGGAAACTGGAAAAAGAAGGCTATCATAATCTCTTGTTAAGAACTTCCTCAGAGCTTGATTTAAGGAATCAGAAGGCAGTGGCCGATTTTTTTGCAGCTGAAAAACCCGAGTATGTTTTTCTGGCAGCCGCAAAAGTTGGAGGTATTGTTGCGAATAGTACCTACAAGGCCGATTTTCTGTATGAGAATCTTGCAATACAGAATAATGTGATTCACTATTCTTACTTAAACGGAGTAAAGAAACTGATGTTCCTTGGTTCAAGTTGTATATATCCAAAGTTTGCCCCACAGCCACTTAAAGAAGAATATTTGCTAACCGGATTGTTAGAGCCAACCAACGAGCCTTATGCCATTGCCAAGATTGCGGGGATTAAAATGTGTGAGGCTTACAGAGCACAATATGGGTGTAATTTTATATCTGCAATGCCGACCAATCTTTATGGATTTAATGATAACTATCATCCCCAGAACTCCCATGTTCTGCCTGCTTTAATACGAAAGTTTTATGAAGCCAAAATCAATTCCTTAGCGGAGGTTACCATATTGGGCACCGGAAGTCCGCTCAGGGAATTCTTATTCTCAGATGATCTGGCTGATGCCTGTTTTTATCTGATGCAGCATTATAACGAAGCTGAGTTTATCAATATTGGAACCGGTAAGGATATTACGATAAAAGATCTTGCATTGCTTATAAAGGACATATCAGGTTACGAAGGCGAGCTTGTTTTTGATACTACAAGGCCTGATGGCACGCCTCGGAAACTGATGGATGTTTCAAAACTTCATGCTAAAGGCTGGAGACATAAAATAGAGCTTGAAGAAGGAATAAAAATCGTTTATGATGATTTTGTAAAGAACTATAGCTGATCAGATAAATCTCACCGAACACTATTTCCCGGATTTTAATAATGGAGTCGGCTAAGTCTGAATTTATCCATTGAGTCATTAATCAAACTTAGTTGATGATAAAGTCTCTTTTACAATTGAAATAAATTTCTCTGCTCTTCGGTAAGTTTTTCTGATATCGATCATTACTTCAAAGATAATGACAATGGGAGATTATGGAAACATGCTGTCTCTTTACTTAGAATCACTTTTTGTTGCAGCTTTCCCATAGATGGTGACGTTTATAATTTGAAGAATCAGAGTGTAAAGGATGTTGATGAGCTTAATATAACGTGAACTCGACATAAAAATTTAAAAACCACATACCTGCCGGGAGGCAGGGTAGCATAGCACTCTATTAATGTAACCTACTAAGTGGCTTATCGTAATATCAAGAATTATACTCACATCGTTGATTTTGCTGCAGAAGTAAGAACATCAAGTAATAAGCTGGGATTTGCCGGAATTTATTATTTAAACAAGAGTTCACGTGTGGTATAAGCTATCCTGCATAAAAACGAATGTCAATTTCTGGGTATGTATAAACCGTTCAAAACCCTATTTCTAATTATGCAAATGGAACATTGGAACTCGTTTTGCAGGTAAATGTTCAGAATCTGTGGAGTAAATGAACCAGGGCTGTTTTATCATAAAAAAAGAGGTGGCTAAATAATCAGCCACCTCTTTTTTTAATAGGTTTCACTATCCGGCGGAATACCATAATCTGTTAATTCAGGGTTGTCTTTCTTTCTGCTTTTCGGAACTTTGATTAGTTCTGATATTTTATCCAGAATATTATTAACAAGATCTTTATTAACAGTATTCGCTGCTTTTTGTGTAATGAATCCAAGTATTGTTTTAGTTAAAAATCCTGATTTTGGGAAAATGAATCTGTTCATGAGAAATGGCAGGCCTACACGGAATATTCCGGAAACCCAGTCTCCGTTATCGGTTGTACCATCCTTATTTCTTTTCACACCGGCAAATGCCGCAGCCCAGTCGCTTAATTTACTTATGAGCATTAAAGGCATCTTGAACTTTGATACGACCTTATTGAGATCTATAAGGAGATCTGCTTCCATTTCAGTACGCTGTTCTCTCAGACGTAAAATTTCGGCTCTCAGCTCATCAATATTCCGGATTTTAGCATTCATTGTCTATCCCTGAAAAATTTTTCGATAATAACATTAATGATCTTCTTCTCAATAACTTTCTCTTTGATTGAATTCAGAATCAGAGCAGCTAACAGATAAATTCCTGCAACAATCAGAAATCCGGCATAGGAGTTTCCAAGAAGCTCAGACAAGTAAAAGCCAAGAGCCAGACTACCAAACAAAAATGCAAGCACAGCAAGAATAAGTACCAATCCATCGGTAATCAATCCCGCCAATAACTGTGATCCCTTGTCTACTGCATTAAGTATTGTCAGTTCTTTGCGAACATGAACATACTCTTTTACTTTTTCAACAAGTTGTTCCGGATCCAAATCCTGCTCGTTCATAAAAAATAAAATTAAGAAGTAGCCTTTTTAACTGTTCTCTCTGCTTTTTCAGCAGCATTGCTAATGGCATTGCTTGCACTTTCATACTCATCTTCAGCAGATTTTAACTTTGATTTTATGCTGTCCACAACCTTGTCTTTGAATTCGGTCAGATTACTGATTTCATCAGCGGCTCTGTCTTTGATACTATCACCAAGGTTTTTAAGTGAGTCACTTAATTTATCACGGGTTTCAGATCCCTTATCCGGAGCAAATAATATTCCAATTGCTACACCTGCAGCCAGTCCTGCCAGTAAGGCTGCTAGAATTTTAGAGTTGTCGTTCATAGCTCAAATCATTTAGGATATTGGTTAATTGATAATGTTAATTTACTGATTTTTATTAAGCTGGAACCGAATTATGATTCCGGCATAATTTTAAAAATTTAATATTAGCCCTGTGTTAAATCAAAATACTTAAAGTGTACAATCATTTTTTAGGTCACTTATTT
>Ga0208492_1001604_pt1 | contig 13391 bp, 12 predicted proteins | sample Subbioar_CSW14AB_FD_184820 | JGI IMG/M metagenome (GOLD analysis project Ga0208492, IMG submission 184820) | Serpentinite rock and fluid subsurface biosphere microbial communities from McLaughlin Reserve, California, USA - CR12Mar_CSW14AB (SPAdes) | ecosystem: Environmental > Terrestrial > Deep... | reverse complement strand
ACGGCGCTACCTGTCCGGCGCCGAAGCCGAGGGCTATATCGCCGCGCTCGGCGGCCCGGCCGATGTCATCGACAACCTCTACGTGCGCATGCGGCCCAGCCATTGGCGCGCCGAACAACTCTGAAGTCCCCGAACCGCCGCATTGAGTCAAGCCCACCTCGTCGCGCAGAATGCCGGCGCGTCATCAAGGATTCTCCCAGCTCCATGAACATGAGTTCCGTTACCAATCTGCTCGCCCTGCTGGTCACCATCGCGGGTTATTTCATGACCGGGCGCGTGGGCAGCATGGTGTTCGACACCGGCATCTTCGCGCTCTCGGGCGCGGTCACGAACTGGATTGCCATCCACATGCTGTTCGAGAAGGTGCCCTATCTCTATGGCTCGGGCGTGATCCCGATGCGCTTCGAGGAATTCAAAGGTGGCATCAAGCAGCTCATCATCAGTGAGTTCTTCACCCGCGAACATATCGAACGGTTTTTCATGAGCAATGCCGCGAACGCCCTCGACAGCTTGAACGATCGCATCGACTTCGAGCGCGTGTTCGAGCACCTGGTGGAGGCCATCGTCGAATCGCCGATGGGCAACATGCTGAAGATGGTCGGCGGTCGCACCGCGCTCGAACCACTGAAAGAACCGATCATCGACAAGCTCAAGAGCGTGGTAACGGAGCTGGCGAGCAATCCCGGCGACAAGGACAGCAGTGACTTCACCGGCGGCCTGATTGCACAGGTCGAGAAAATCATCGACGCGCGCCTGGCTGAACTCACGCCGCAGATGGTCAAGACCATCATCGAGGCCATGATCCGCAAGCACCTCGGCTGGCTGGTGGTGTGGGGCGGCGTATTCGGTGGCCTGATCGGCGTGGTGGCGAATATCCTCAAACATCTCTGAGCGGCGGCGCGCCCGCCGTCAGCCGCCGCGCAGGTGCGTGGTGACGGCCTCCAGCACGCGGCGCCCGCCCTTGCCGGAGATCACGGTGCGCACCACGGCGGTATTGCGGCCGCGATGCTCGACGCGGGCATTGGCTTCGATGTCATGCCCCTCACCGGGACTGAGGAACCAGGCCGAGATCCCCGATATCGACCACTCGGCGGGCAATGCGGCCTCGGCGGTGACGATCGCCATGCCGATCTGCAGGCCGCCCTGCATATGTCCCACGCGGTTGCCGAGATGCGCACCGTTGGCCGTGCGGCAACGCGCGCCGTCGGCGGTCGTCCACGGCAGCATGCCCCAGAAATGTTTGAGAAAACCCCGTGCCCCCTCCACCGCCTGCAGGGCGCGATCGGCGCGCGCCAGCAGTTCACGTTCGTGATCCTCGAGCTCGTGCTCGGCGAGCGGCGCCATGCCGGCGTGCACCGCCGGTGTCAGCGGATACATCGTGCGTCCCGGTGGCGGGTTCATGATCATGAACGCGCCGTTGCCGAACAGCGCCGGGCGACCATCGGCAAACACCGTGGCGCGGCACAGACCCTGGCGGCTGTCGCTGCCATCGACGAAGTTATGGAACTCGCCCACGCCCTGCATCGCGCCGCGCAGCGGTGCGCCGGTGAACTGCAGATTCAGACTGACGGTGGCGAGGCGCTGTTCGGGCGAGAGATTGGCGCGCACCACGCTGCCCATCGCGACATCGGCCACCAGACTCACGGCGCCGATGTCGATATCGCCGCTTTCGTCCTCGCAATGCGCGCCTTGATCAATCTCTATGCAGACGCGGGCGGGCGTCAGCTCGCTGAAGCGCACGCCGAGGAAATTGCCGGAATAGTTGAAGCCAGGCGTGCGCTCGAGGGCGAGCGCAGTCAGAACACGGCGGCGAATGTCGAGCATGGTGAACGTCGTTTGGGAGCTGGCGCAAGGATAACCCGCGAGCGCGGCACGAGGCCTGCCGCGACGCGGGAGGGCCCATGCCGGGCAAGCCCGGGAAGGGTGCGTCGCCGCCGGGGACGCGCTTGGACTCTGCGCTGCGCGCGTCCCGCCCTCGGCTAGGGCGCGAGGCGACTGCGCAGACCGAGCACGAAGCCGTGGGCATACGTATTGCCCTCGATTTGCGCGTCCACCGTCCCGAGCATGGCGAGGGAGAACGCAGCGCGACAGGTTTCGATGCGCGTCGCGCACCAGCGATCGGCGTTCAGAAGGACCGCCGACTCGCAGGCGTCCCGTCCTTCGCAGGCCGTGACCGCCGGCAGCAAGGCGGGCTTGGCCGACAGCCACGCCACCGCGCCGTCCAGCACATCGAGATTGCTGGGGTCGCTACCCAGGCCACGGCCGATATTCTCCTCGCGCAGGCGACGGGCGACATCGCGCGCGGCCTGCTGCTCGCGTGCGCTGAAGGGGCCGGTCAGGGGTTCGAGCAACTGCGGCAAGGCCGCGATGAGATAGATGCGGCGGCCGGCGGCGTCGGCACCCTCGGCATCCATGACGGCGCTGAGCGCGCTATCGAGCCCGCCGGGCGACATATGCCGCAGCGGTGCGAGCCAGGCGTCGTAGAGCGCGTTATCCCTGGCCACGCGCGCATCGACCCACGTTCCGTAGATCACCCACCACAAGCCGCCCAGCACCGGCAGTGCGCATAACAGCCCGACGCCGCACAAGAGATGCAGGCCGAGTTGGCGGGCGATGTTGCCCTTGCGTCGTCCGACCACCACGCCCGAAACAGTCGCCACCAGCAGCACCGCCGCAGTGACCTCGATGCTCCAGAGCACGATCATGCCGAGACCTTCGCCTATGCCCGCGCCTTCGCGCGAGCAGGACTCGAACAGCCCGAAGAGCAGGGACAAGGACGATGACATGACGGACTCCATGTGCCGAAGAGGTGACGCGGCGCGGCGCCAGATTAAAAGCGCTCACGCGATTAAGCGAGCGCAGCGCCGTGACGACCGCCCGCAGCGTTGGCGGCGCGCCGACCGCGCACGCGCGCAGCCGGTTCCACCGCCCCTTCGAGGGTATCGGCTGGCCCGAGCAGGCTCTACCATCACCGGCTATCTGCACAGCCGGGAGTTCCACGCATGTCCATCACCGTCAGTCATCCCCATCCCCACGTCGCACTGGTCAGCATCGACAATCAGGCCAAGCGCAATGCCATGAGCCGCGCCGACATGCGCGATCTGGTGGCAGTGTGGGACGAGCTCGAGACTTCCGAGGTGCGCGCCATCGTACTGACCGGCGCCGGTGACAAGGCGTTCTGCGCCGGTGCCGACGTCAGTGGCGATTTGAGTGCCAGTGAAGACATGGCGCGCATGATCAACCGTGCGCTGCTCAAGACCTCGTCCTATCCGAAGCCGATCATCGCGGCGGTCAACGGCGTGTGCGCCGGCGGCGGTGTGGAGTTGATGCTGTCCTGCGACATCCGCGTCGCGGCCGCGCATGCCCGATTCGGTCTGCCGGAAGTGAAATGGGCCATCTATCCATTCGGCGGCGCGACCGCCAAGCTGGTCCATCAGATAGGCTTCGTGCATGCCATGAAACTGCTGTTGACCGCCGAGATGGTCGAGGCCAGCGAAGCCGCGCGCATCGGTCTCATCAATGAAGTGGTGGCGGCGCAGGATGTGCTGCCACGGGCCCTGGCCATCGCCGAGATGATCGCGGCCAACAGCCCGGTCGCGGTGCAGGCTGTCAAACGCCACATCACCGCCTGCAGTGCACAAGCAGCACTGGCCCAGGAACCGGCCGAACAGGCGCTCGGCGACGAGGTGCGCGCCAGTGCCGACTTCGAGGAAGGTGTGGCCGCGTTCCGCGAAAAGCGCGTGCCGCACTACAAATAAGCCGCAAATAAGGTGCGCCGTTCTCACGTTGCGTGATCCGCGCGGGTCACGCGGCCGGCTCGCCTCGCCTCTCGTCGCTCGCCGTCTATACTCAAATTCGATCCATTCGGACGGGAGAGCGATATGAGCGACCACGTCTACAAGAAGATTGAACTCACCGGCAGTTCCACCGAAAGCTCCGATCAGGCGGTGCGCAACGCACTGGCCAAAGCCGCGAAAACCATCAAACACATGGATTGGTTCGAAGTGACCGAGACGCGCGGGCAAATCCGCGACGGCGGCGTGCACTTCTGGCAGGTGACGCTGAAACTCGGTTTCCGCCTTGACGACTGAGGCGGGAGGCGCGACGTGGTGACATGTCGCGCCTCACCGCGCAGGACCTTGCAGTACCGCCCCCTCGTTTCATCCATCCCGTCATGGCCTCGCGGCCCATCTGCAAAGAGGACTGAACCATGGACCGACGCATGTATTTCGTACTCCCCGATCTCGATGTCGCCAAACGCGTCGAGCACGATCTGCTGCTCGCGCGCGTCGATTCCTCGCGCATGCATTTCCTCGGCAAGCGCGGCGCCGACCTCGGCGACCTGCCCGAAGCCGGCACGGCGCAGAAATCCGACATCCGTCATGGCATGTATGTCGGCATGTGTGGCGGCGGAACCGTCGGCGCGCTGCTCGGCGGCCTCCTGTATCTGCGGCCCGAATGGCTGGGCATTGCGGTCAACCCCTCGGCGATGCTGCTGCTCGGTGGCTTTGGCGCAATCTTCGGCCTCGTCACCTCGGGCCTGCTGATCGGCTCGAGCACACCGAATGTGCACTTGAAGAAATTCGACCAGGATTTCGAAGCCGGTCGGCTGGTGCTGATACTCGATGTGCCCAAGCGGCGGGTCGATGAGATTGGCGAACTCGTGCAGCGTCATTTCCCCACCGTGCAGGCCTATCCAGTCGACGCCACCATTCCCGCCTTTCCGTGATGCACTGAATCGCGCGGCCGTCGCCAGGCGCGCGGCGGCGGCCACGCCGTGGGCCGATGGATGCGGCGGCGCACGGCGCGCCGACCTGGCGGCATACGACGCCCTGGCCGGCCCCTCCGACGTGGGGATGGTGAGCAAGCGCAAATCCAGGGATGATTTGCGCCGGGGAATCCGCCGGGGGAGACGAGCATGAATTTCGAGCTGACGGTCGAGCAGCGCCAGATCCGCACTGCGGTGCTGGAGTTGTGCAAACGCTTTGATGAACATTACTGGCTGGACCGCGACAACAGCGGCGAATTTCCCGAAGACTTCTGTCGCGCGCTGGCCGACGCCGGGTTCATCGGCATCGCGGTGCCGGAAGAATATGGCGGCAGCGGGCTGGGGGTCACCGAAGCGGCGCTGGTCCTGCAGGCCATTTCGGAATCGGGCGCGGCCAACAGCGGCCTGTCGGCCATCGGCATCGGGCTGTTCGGCGCCAAGCCCATCATCATGTATGGCACGGACGATCAGAAGCGCACGTGGCTGCCGCGTATCGTGCGGCGTGACGACATCGCCTGCTTCGGCGTGACCGAGCCCAGCACCGGTCACGACACCACGCGTTTGAAAACCCGCGCGGTGCGCAAGGGCGATCACTATCTCGTGTCCGGCGAGAAGGTCTGGATCTCGACGGCCCAGGTCGCCAACAAGATCATGTTGATCACGCGCACCACGCCCATCGAGCAGACCCAACGGCCGATGGATGGCTTGTCGCTGTTCTATACCGACCTAGACCGGCGTTATGTCGAGATACGCAAGATCGAGAAGATGGGCCGCGCCTGCGTCGACTCCAACCAGTTGTTCTTCGACGATCTGCCGGTGCCGGTCGAGGATCGCATCGGTGAAGAAGGCAAAGGTTTTCGCTACCTCCTGGCGGGGCTCAATGCCGAGCGCATCCTGGTCGCGGCGGGCCTGGTCGGTCTTGGTCGCGTGGCGCTGTCGCGCGCGGTCAACTATGCCAATCAGCGCGAAGTGTTCGGTCGCCCGATCGGCAAGAACCAGGCCATCCAGCATCCGCTCGCGAAGAACTGGATGGAACTCGAAGCCGCCAACCTCATGGCCATGAAGGCCGCCGCGCTGTATGACGCCGGCGAGGAATGCGGCGCCGAAGCGAACAGCGCCAAATACCTTGCCGCCGAGGCCGCCTTCAGCACCTGCACCAATGCCGTCATGACCCACGGCGGCATGGGCTACGCGAAGGAATACCATGTCGAGCGCTATCTACGCGAAGTGATGATTCACCGCATCGCGCCCATCAGTCCCGCGCTGATGTTGTGCTACATCGCCGAGCGCGTGCTCGGCCTGCCGAAATCCTACTGAGGGCATGCCATGGACTTCGCCATTGAACTCGCGACCGCCGCCGACAGCTGGAAGGTGGCGAAACGCGCCGAGGAACTCGGCTTCCACTCGGTATGGTTCGAGGACAGCCAGATGGTCGCGGCCGATCCCTTCGTGGCCATGGCCGCTGCCGCCATGCAGACCTCACGCATCCGCCTCGGCACCGGCGTGTGCATCCCGACCAATCGCATTCCACCGGTCACCGCCAATATGCTCGCGACCTTGAATGCGCTCGCACCCGGCCGCATCGACTGGGGCGTTGGCACCGGCTTCTCGGCGCGCCGCGCCATGGGTCTGCCCGCCATCAGTGTCGACACCCTCGGCCGTCACCTGCGCGCGGTGCATGGCCTGCTCGATCGCAAGACCATCGACTGGGATTTCGGCGGCGGGCGCAAGCGCAAGATTCGCTTCCTGAATCCCGAAGTGCCGGTGTTCAACACCACCGATCCCATCCGCACCCATGTCGCGGCCATGGGCCCCAAGACCCGCGAACTCGCGGCCGAACTCGGCTGCGACTGGATCACCTTCTACATGGCCCCCGCCCAGGTCGCGGCGGAAATGGCCGCCATGGAAGCCGCCTGGCGCGCCGCCGGCCGCGACCCCGCCCAGCATCGCAAACTCGCCTTCACCTTTGGCGCGGTGCTGCGCGAGGGTGAGAGTTGCGCCACGCCGCGCGTGCGTGCCCAGGCCGGGCCACTGGCCGCGATGGTGCTGCACAATCTCATGGAGGCGGATGCCGGCGATCTCGGCACCGGCGATGTCGCGGACGATGCACTGGTGGCGGCCTATCGCGCCCTGTATCGCGACTACCAACCCGCCGATGCGCGCTACCTCACCTTGCATCGCGGCCACGCGCTGTTCATGCGCCCGGAAGAAGACGCCGTGCTGCCGGCAGACTTCATCCGCAAGACCACCTTCACCGGCACCGTGCGTGAACTCGCCGAGCAGGTCAAAGCGATTGCCGATGCCGGCTACAGCGAAGTGTCCTTCGTGGTCCTGCCGCAGTTTCCCGATGCGGTGGAGGACTGGGCGCGGGTGATGGAGGCGGCGCGCGTCTGAGCACCGCGCGCGCCGCGCGCGGCTCGGCGGGCAGTGACCTCAATCGCGCCCATGCGGGCATAATAGGGTCTCCACCCGTGAGGAGACGCCCGTGCCGATGTCCGGCATTTCAGAGATGCTTGCCCAGGTTCCGCTGTTCGCGTTCATGAGCGACGACGAGCGCGCCTTTCTCGCCACGCGCGTGCGCGAAGTGTGTTTCGCACCCGGCAGCACCTTGTTCCACTACGGCGACCCGGGGCATTCGATGTACGTGGTGAAATCCGGCCACATCGAACTTTCGCTGCGCACCAAGACCGGCGAGAACATGGTGCTGGCCTGCTTCACCACCCATAATTTCTTCGGCGAAGTGTCCCTGATGGACGGCGGCCCGCGCACCGCCACCGCACGCGCGCTCGACGCGGCCGAACTGCTGGAAGTCGACCGCGCCGACATCGACGAGTTGTTCCGCCTGCAACCCGGCGCGGCGCTGCATCTGTTGTCCGCCACCGGCGGTCGCCTGCGTCACACCACCCAGTTGCTGCGTAATGCCAGCACCCGCAATCCCAACGAGGATCTCGAAGACCGGCGCACGCCGCTGGTGAAAATCACCGACTGGGTCGCGGCCTTTGCCGGCAGCCTGAAGTTCCTCGCCCTGCATGTGCTGTTCTTCGCCGCCTGGCTGGGCTGGAATGTCCTGGCGCCCGAGGCCGGGCGCTTCGACAGCTTCCCTTACGGTTTTCTGACCCTGGTGGTGACGCTGGAAACCATCCTGGTGTCGGTGTTCGTGCTGCTCAGTCAGAACCGTCAGGTCGAACGCGACCGCGTGCGCAACGACATCGAGTACGACGTCAATCTGAAATCCGAGATGCAGATTGCCCATATGCACGAGAAGGTCGACGAGAACTACGCGGCCTTCCAGCAACGCCTCGATCGCATCGAGAAAAAGCTCGATAGCCTGCTTCTCCCCGGCGCGCCGAACTGAGCGGCCCACGCGTCCGCCTTAAGGATTACGCGCCTCGGCCGCTGCTAAAGGCTCAACGCACCCGGCCCACGCGCCGGACAGAGGAGCGGAGCATGGCCACAGAATCGTTCGGACGAAGCAAACACGAGGACTTGATTCAGCGTTTCCTGAGTCACTGTCATCGCAAACACGTGCCGGCCAAGAGCACCATCATTCGCCAGGGCGAACCCTCGCTCGATCTGTATTACGTGGTGAGCGGCGCGGTGACGGTGCGCATCGAGGACGAACAGGGCAACGAACTGGTGCTCGCCTACCTCAACGCCGGCGAGTTCTTCGGTGAAATCGGCCTGTTCGGCGAAGACACCAAGCGCTGCGCCGTGGTGCGTGCCAAGGCTGCCAGCGACATCGCGCAGATCAGCTACGAGCGGCTCAAGGCCACGCCTACGCTGTTTCCCGATCTGCTGATGATCATCGCCGAGCAGTTGGCCCATCGCCTGCGTCGCATGGACCAGAAGATAGGCGATCTCGCCTTCCTCGATGTTGCCGGCCGCGTGGCCCGCGCCCTGACGGATCTCAGCAGGGAGCCGGGCGCCATGACCCACCCGGATGGCATGCTGATCCGGGTCACGCGCCTGGAACTCGGCGATATCGTCGGCGCCTCGCGTGAAATGGTCGGGCGCGTGCTGGTGGTGCTGGAAGAACAAGGCCTGATCAGCGTCGACGGCAAGTCGGTGGTGGTACTCGGCAAACGCGAAGCCTCGGCACCGCGCGTCCGTCCGGCACTGCTGGCGGCAAGCGCCGCCCGCTGACCGGCGCTTACCCGTCTTCGAAAGCTGCGTCCGGCGCACGCAGGGTGCTAAGCTCGGTCAGGCACGACGGCCGGTGCCCATGCATTGGATGTCACTGTCGCAAAGCGTGAGCCAGGTCCTGCTTTGACGCTCAACCGGACCGCGAGGGATGTCGCTAAGGGATCACTCGCATAGGGACGGTGCTGTTCCAATGTTCCACAGCACTGCTTCCACTACGCCATGGCCGCATCGCCCCAATCCGCTCTCGTCTACGCCCTGGCCCGCATCGGTCTGGGCAGAACCCTGCTGGCCACCAAAGGCCGGGATCGCTATCTGGTCCATCGCCTGGAACAACAGGACAGGCGTCTGCGACTGATCAATCTGGGCGAAATAAAATCCTCAGGCAGCCCCGTCATCGGCCGCGTCAGTCGGCCGGAAACGATCCTGTGCCTGCCGTGGCGGGAAACGCTGACCTTCTACGGCCGCTGGTACGACGAACTGTCGTCGGCTGACCGCACCTACGCGCTGCGCATCAAGATTGCGCAGGCGCCACGCGAAACCCTGCTGACCCAGATCCAACGGGACGATCGCTTCGGCCTGGTCGGCACCTATTACTCGGTGTTCCAGACCATCATGGACTGCAAGCGCCGTATTCCCCTCATCCTGCTCGACAGCCAGCTCGTTGAAGACGGCAGCTTGCCGGTGATCCTGCCCGACAGCGTCGAGGACAAGAGCTACAAGGATATGGAGTCGCTGCTGCGACTCATGCTGAAGATGGAAGAGACCGCGGCGAACACCGCCGACAGTGGCGGTATGACCGTGCGGGAGATGTGAATGGGCCAGCTGCGTGACCGGCCGGCCTGGACCCGTAGCAATCAGATTTGCGCTGCCGCCAGCTCGCCACTGCGATACATGTCCACCAGCTTGAATTTCTGCAGCTTGCCCGAGGCTGTCGCCGGAATCGCCGGCAGCGCAAACCACTGGCTCGGCACCTTGTGGCGCGCGAGGCGCGCGGCGACATAGTCGCGCAGGGTCTCACCACTTGCCTGTGCGTCGGCCTTGAAACTCACCACCGCGCCGACCTGCTCGCCCCAGTAGTCGTCGGGAATTCCGACCACCGCCACTTCCGCCACCGCCGGATGGGTGTAGAGCACTTCCTCGATTTCGCGCGGGTAGATGTTCTCGCCGCCGCGAATGATCATGTCCTTCAGTCGGCCGGTGACGCGGCAGAAGCCGCGCGCGTCCATGCTGCACAGATCGCCCGTATGCAACCAGCCTTGCTGGTCTATGGTGGCGGCCGTCGCCTCGGGCATGTCGAAATAACCCATCATCACCAGGAAGCCGCGAGTGCACAGTTCGCCGGGCGTATCGAGCGGCAAGGTCGCACCACTGGCCGGGTCGATGATTTTCACTTCGATCTGCGGGATGGGCTGGCCGATGGTCTCGCTCTTGTCGGCGGCGTTGTCGTGCGGACGCGTATGGGTGATGGCGGGCGAGGTCTCGGTCTGGCCATAGCCGATGATCAAGGTCACACCGAACTGTTCCTCGACCTGACGCACGACTTCCATCGGCACGATGGTGGCACCGGAGAACACCGTTTCGAGACTCGACAGATCGCGCGGCCGGCGGGCCTGTGCCGCGAGCAGGGCAATCAGCATGGTCGGCACGCCGAAGGTGTAGGTGACGCGCTCCTGTTCGATGAGGTCGAGCATGGACTCGGCATCAAACGCTGCCGGCTGCACCATGGTCGCGCCAATCTGGGCCATGCCCAGCACATTGCCGACACAGCCCGCGGTGTGGAACAAGGGCGCGACGGCGAGATTCACCGTGCTGCCATCGAGACCCTTGACCAGCGCCATGATGCGCGAGTTGTTGGTCACGCTGTAATGGTTGAGCAGCGCGCCCTTGGGCCGGCCGGTGGTGCCTGAGGTGTACTGAATCATGCAGGGCTGACGCGGGTCGACCGCCGGCAGGTTCATGCGCTGATCGTTGGCCGCGACAAAGGCATCCAGTGCATCGAGGCACACGATGCGCGTGAGACTCACGCCTTCATCGCGCAAGGCATCGTCGATGGCCGCGCCCATGTCGAGGCCGCGGTAACTGCGTTCATGGAACACGCCCCGTGCGCGGGACTGGCGCAACACATAGCCGAGTTCGGCGGGCCGATAGGCGGGGTTGACCGTCACCAGCACCATGCCGGCCAGCGCCAGACCGTATTGCACGATGATCCATTCGGGACTGTTGCCTGCCCAGATCGCGATGTGATCGCCGGGCGCGAAGACTTTCAGCAGCGCGCGCGCGGTGCGCTCGGCATCCTCGAGCAGCGCGGCATAGGTCCAGCGGCGGCGCCGCGACGGATCGGCATGGCCCTCGACCAGCGCGATGCGCTCGGGATGGGCGGCCGCCGCCGCGCGCAACACACCACCGCAACTGGTCTCAATCAGGGCCAGTTCGTCACTCGCCGGCCAATAGGATTCGGTGAGCGGTTTCATGTCGGCAGGTCGAGCACATGCTTGGCGAGGATGTTGCGCTGGATCTCGTTGCTGCCGGCGTAGATGGGCGCCGGCCGCGCGTTATAGAAATGACTCAGGACATCGACCCGTGCGTCGCCGAAGGCCAGCGCGCCGCGCACACCGCCGGCCTCGCCCGCCGCCGCGACGATCATCTCGCTCAGGCGCACATAGGTTTCGGTTGACCAGATCTTGAGGATGGAGATGTCGATGCCGGGTTCTTCGCCGCGTTTGATCATGGCGGCGTAGTCACCGTACAAGGCTTCGAGATCGAGCACGTCGAGCGCGATGCGCGCGAGTGCGTCGACGAAGATCGGATCCTGCAGACGGCCATCGCTCGCGGCGATCTCGCGCAGTTGATGCAGCGCATGCTGACAGAGCTTGGGACTGCCGACGAACAGGCGCTCGTGCCCGAGCAGGGACTTGGCGATGGTCCAGCCCTGGTTCAAAGGACCGACCAGGTTGGCGCGTGGCACGCGTACGTTGTCCAGGAACACTTCACAGAAGTCGACATGTCCGCCGAGATTGATGATCGGGCGCACCGTCACGCCGCTCTGGTCGAGATCGATCAGAAGAAAGCTGATGCCGGCCTGGGGCTTGGCCTTGGGATCGGTGCGCACCAGGCAATACATGTGCGTGGCATCCATGCCATGGGTGGTCCAGGTCTTCTGGCCGTTGACGACGAACTCCTCGCCCTCCAGCACCGCCGTGGTCGCGAGCGAGGCGAGATCGGAGCCGGCATTCGGCTCCGAATAACCCTGACACCAGATCTGTTCGCCCGTCAGGGCGTGGGCGAGATAACGTTCGCGCTGCTCCGGCGTTCCGTGGGCCTGCAGGATGGGGCCGATCATGACGATGCCCTGATCCGGCGCGCGCGCCACGCCCCAGCGTTCCAGCTCTTCGATGAAGATGATCATCTTGCTGGGCCCGAGGCCCATGCCGCCATGTTCGCGCGGCCAGGCCGGCGCCGCCCAACCGCGCGCCACCAGGCGTGCATGCCAATGCTTGATCTCGGCCCAACGCAACTGGCCCGGCACATGGCGCAATTGCGGCGGGTAGTTGGCTTCCAGCCAATGGCGCACGGTGCTGCGGAACTGCCGATCCTCGACTTCATTCCAGTCACCGCCAGGCGGCGTGCAGTCGTCCGGCAGCGGCGCGGGCAGCGCCGTTTCATGCGCGCTGTCGCCCTGCAACAGCGCCGCCATGCCGCGCAGTTGCACGATGGCACCGCTGTACCGCGCGCTCATCACCAGACCGCGCTGTACGTAGAGCGAGACATCGCACTGCTCGGTGTAACCGATGGCGCCGTGCAACTGGATGGCTTCCCGCACCACGCGGGTGACGGTATCGCAGGCGCGCTGACGCACGCGGGCACAGGCCAGTGCGCTGTCACCGTCCTCGTCCACGGCGCTGACTGCGACCGCAAGGGCGGCACGGGTCAGACGCAGGTGCATGAACATGTCGACGGCGCGATGTTGCAGGGCCTGAAAGCTGCCGAGCGCACGGCCGAACTGACGACGCGTGCGCAGATAGTCGAGTGTCATCTCGAACAGCGCTTCGCACAGGCCGAGCACATAAGCGCTGCCGGCGACGGCGCTCAGAGCCTGACAACGGGCGACGCCCGCGGCGCTCAACGTGAAGGTTTCACTGCAACGTAGCGCGCTGCAAGTCACACGCCCATCGCGCGTGCCATCCGCCAGTGTCAGTGCCTCGACCGCGAGCCTGCTGGCGCTACGCGGCACGATCGCCAGCACGAGGCCGTCCTCGCCGCGCGCGGGTATCAACAGCACATCGGCGTCGGCGGCGATCGGCAGTTGCGCGATGACGCCGTCGAGGACATGGCTGTCACCCTCGCGCCGCGCTGTCACTGTCGGCTGCCAGGCAGCGGGCGTCAGAGGACAGGTGTAGACCGCGCTGCCGTCCTGCAGCGCGAACAGATGCGGCTCGCTGCCCGGCAACGCCGCGAGCAGGCTCGCGGCCGCGACCGCGCT
>Ga0208492_1001601_pt1 | contig 13437 bp, 12 predicted proteins | sample Subbioar_CSW14AB_FD_184820 | JGI IMG/M metagenome (GOLD analysis project Ga0208492, IMG submission 184820) | Serpentinite rock and fluid subsurface biosphere microbial communities from McLaughlin Reserve, California, USA - CR12Mar_CSW14AB (SPAdes) | ecosystem: Environmental > Terrestrial > Deep... | reverse complement strand
GAGCGCAGCGACGAGCTCCTGCGGCTGTCCGAGGAGCTCTTCGCCCAGGACATCGAGCTGCTCCGCAGCCACGAGAAGCTCGGCAAGATCGAGAAGCTCAAGAACGACTTCATCGAGAAGATGTCGCGCGAGCTGCGCACGCCGCTCAACAGCATCATCGAAGCGACGATCACCGTCCTCATCTATGTCGTCTCGGGCGAGGACCTCGTCGATGTGCCGCCGGTTCCCGAGCCTGAGCCCGAGCCGGTCGTCACCAGCACCGACGTCCTCCCCGACCCCATCATCACCGACCACAAACCCGCCGCGGTCGAAACCCCCGCCCCCACTCCCGCCGCCTCCACTCCCGCTCCCCGCGCGGCGACGCCTGTCCCCCAACCACCCGCCATCGCCCCGCCCGCCCCCGTCTCCTTCGCCGGCGTCCAGGGCTCCCCCGCCAAGCGCATCGTCTACGTCGTCGACGCCTCGGGCGCGATGACCAGCAGTCTGAAACTCGTGCTCGAAGAGCTCGCCCGCTCCATCGGCCGCCTCGAGGCCAGCCAGTCCTTCCAGATCGTCGTGATGCGCGAGAACCCCGCCGACCCCCTCAGCCGCACGCAGGTCTTCGACTACCACGGCAGCCAATCCCTCACCCCCGCCACCGACGACGCCAAGGTCCGGGCCTACACCTGGCTCGCGGGCTTGACTCCCAGCGGCCGCTCCGACCCCCTCGCGGGCCTCACCGCCGCGCTCAACCTCAAGCCCGACCTCGTCTTCCTGCTCACCAAGGCGATCCGCCGCACCGGCACCAACACCGACTGGGGCGCGGGCAAAGAAGCCACCCTCGCCAAGCTCGACGACCTCAACCCCATCGACCTCTCCCTGGGCCAGCGCCCCACCGTCATCAAGGCCATCCAGTTCATCGACGAAGACCCCACCGGCCTCCTCTCCACCATCGGCGCCGTCCACGGCGACGGCGCCGACTCGTACAAGCTGTTAACTCTCGAAGACCTCAAACGCCGCGGCTCCCAGTAGATACGAGCTGGGCCAGCCTCCTGCTAAACTGCCGCCGAGATGACCCCGTCCCCCACGCTTCCATGGATCGGAAAACTCCGCGGCCGCTTCCTCGCCTTCGAGGGCCCCGACGGCTCGGGCAAGAGCACGCAGTACCGCCGCCTCCTCGCCGCGTGCAAGGACGCCGACGTCGTCTGCTGCGAGGTCCGCGAGCCCGGTGGCACCGCCATCGGGGAGCGCGTCCGCGAGATCCTCCTGGACCACGCCCACGCCGACATGACCCTCCGCTGCGAGATGCTCCTCTACATGGCCAGCCGCAGCCAGCTCGTCGAGCAGCGCATCCGCCCCGCCCTCAAACGCGGCGAGCTCGTCATCGCCGACCGCTTCGTCTCCTCCACCTTCGCCTACCAGGGCTACGCCGGCGGCGTGCCCGTCTCCGAGATCGCCGCCGCGGCCGACATCGCCCTCCAGGGCACCGTCCCCGACGTCGTCATCATCTTCGACGTCGACGAAGTCACCGCCGCCCGCCGCATCAACCCGCTGCTGGGCGCGAGCGCCACCGACCGCGAGAGCAAGGCCCCCGACCGCATCGAAGCCCGCGGCAACGAGTTCCACCGCAAAGTCCGGCAGGGCTACCTCGAGCTCGCAAAGAACGACCCCCGCCACCACCTCGTGATCGACGCGAGCAAAGGCCCCGAAGACGTGTGGGCCGAGCTCGTCCGCAAGCTGCCGGAGAGGTTGTAGTCCACCATGCGTGAACTGCTGCTGCTCGCCATCGCCTTCCTCTCAGGGTCCATCCCCTTCGGCCTCCTCATCGGCAAAGCCAAGGGCATCGATGTCCGCAAGCACGGCTCGGGCAACATCGGCGCGAGCAACGTCGGCCGCGTGCTGGGCCGCAAGTACTTCTTCATCTGCTTCGCGCTCGACGTGATGAAGGGCCTGCTGCCAACCCTCGCCGCCGGCAAAGTCCTCGGCTACCTCGGCCAGTTCGAGATGCCCGCCCGCGACGCCGGGATGTGGCTCGCCGTCATGGTCACCGCTGTGCTCGGCCACGTGTTCTCGCCCTGGCTCAAGTTCAAGGGCGGCAAGGGGGTGGCGACCGCCCTGGGCGCACTGCTGGGCGTCTTCCCTGCCCTCACCCTCGCCGGCGCGGCCGACTTCGCCCTCTGGCTCATCGCCCTCGCCCTGTGGCGCACCATCAGCATCTCGTCGATCATCTCCGGGTTCATGCTCCCCGTCTGCATCGTCATCGAGTTCTTCATCGCGCGCCAGCTCGGCTGGATCGAGGGCCCGATCCTCGAGGCGATGTGGCCCTTCCTGCTCGTGGGAATCATCCTCGGCTCGCTCGTCCTGTGGACCCACCGCAGCAACATGAAGCGCCTGCGTGCCGGCACCGAGCCCAAGATCGGCCAGAAGCCCATCGTCACGCCTACTTGAACCAGCAGGGCTACTTGAACGACCGGTCCATCGCCAGCGACGACCACACCGTGATCAGCACGCCCAGCACCAGGATCCACCACCGCTCAATCGGCACCTGGATCAGGTTCACGTGCGGCTGCGTGTAAGCGACCGCGTGGTACGCCACAATCAATGAGCACAGCCCCACCGCCGTGCGCGAGGACCGCGACAAGGAATCCCGGAACGCGTGCAACGGGCTCCGCGCAGGCGGCGCCGGGTGCAGCTCATCATCCAGCGGCCTGGCCGAAAAGTCCCGCCCGCCCCACAGCATCCAACCGCCAAAGGGCAGCAGCACCGCCGCAAGCACGCCCGCCCCCACCTGAAGTGGCACCGCGACAGCCGCGAGCGTGACGATCACGTCCATTTACTTGTTAAGCGCCATGCCCACGTTGCTGACCAGCGTGGTCCCCTGCTCGTCCATGGACGCCGCGAAGTTGTACAGGTCCACGCTCGTGGGCTCCACCACCTTCATCGCCGCCACCAGATTCCCGATCGAGCACCAGCGCGTGGGGTTCTGCTGCCAGCTCATCGCGGCCATCAGCTCGTCGGGCTTGCGCTCCATGATCATCTGGATCATGTCCCGGTCGTGCGCGAACACCTTGTTCCGCGCCTCGACGACCTCGGGCTCCTCGCCCGCGAGCGCCATCTGATCGCCAAACGACGGCCCCACGTGCGACAGGTCCGCCGACGCGACCACCAGCGTCTTGCCCGGCATCTCCGCGATCGCGGCCTTCAGCGCCTTGATAAACGGATCAATCGCCAGCCCGTTCCCGTCATAGCTCTCACCGTTGTTCACCGTCGGGTCATGGATCAGCGCGCCGAACACCTTGCAGAAGCTGCCGTCGTCCCCCGCGCCCAGGCAGTGCTGGATCCAGGGAATCTGGAGCTCAATCGAGTGCTCGCGCTCGTGGTCAAACCGGTTGGCGAAGAGCTTGGTGCTGTCCGCCGCGCCCAGGTGCTTCTTGAGCGACTCGACCAGCTGCGTGTCCACCGGGCACACGCCCAGCGGCGACTCATACCCCTTGTCGCACCCCGTCACGCCCGTCCCCTCGCCAAAGTGATTCGTCCCCAGAATAATCACGCGGTCCGGCCGGTCCGCCACCCGCATCCGCCCCCACACGCTCGCGTAGTTCAGCCACCCGCGCGGGTAATCAATGTGCGGCGCCACCACCCCCGCCGGCAGCACATCCAGGCTCGGATTCGGCACATCCTTCAACGCCGCGGCGATCCACTGGTCCATCGCCTCCCGCAGCTTGGCCCCGCCCTTCGCAATCTTCTCCTCCTCCGTCACCGCCACGCCCGTCTGCTGCGCCTCGGCGTCCACCATCGCGTCCGCCAGCGCCGCCGTCGTCCCCGGGGGCAGCGTCGTCGCGCTGTCGAACTCGGCCCTCATCTTCTGGAGCATCCCGTCAAACGTCGGCCCAAACAGCAGCCCGGCGTTGTCCAGCTGCGCCACCAGCGCCTCGACATCCGGCCGCGTCAGACCCCGCCCAACCTGGGCGACGATCTCGTTGATGGACTTCTTCCCGTCCATGAGCGGCAGGATCAGCTGAGCCGCGGGGGCCGTGAAGACTACCCTGTCAGAAACCTGACGAGCGTCCGCCAGCCCAAGGGCTTCCTGCTCCCCCGCCTGGGCTCGGAACCCCCGCACGGCCCTCAACTTGGGGTGTTCCATGTGGTGGGCGTTGGGGTCAAACTTCGGCTGGACGGGCTCGGGAGTGGTCATTGGGGAGAAGTCTAGGGGCGGGAAGCCCCGTTTGGGCTCCACTTCGGCCAAACTTCTGGACGGGCGGGGCCGAACGCCTACACTTCCCGCCCTACCGGGAACGCCGGTGGCTTTGGAGGTTGGTATGGCATCGCCCGACATGAACAAGTACAAGCCCGGCCAGAACCTGGTGTGCACCATCAGCAAGGCCCCCACGACCGATGACCAGGCCGACACCATCGCCCGCCTGATGCGGCTCGACCCGGACACCAAGCGCTCGCTCCGCCGGGCCCAGCGGATGCGCCGCCAGCGCATGATCGTCTACAACCGCGGCAACCGCGACTGGTACAGCCGCGAGAAGTCCGCCAAGATCGTCCACGTCGCCAAGGGCGAGAGCTGGACCATGCCCTACAGCCACGACTTGGCCGCCTCCATCGAGCGGATCGCCCCCTGGGTGACCATCAAGGCCGGCTGATCCTCAAGCACAACCAATGACCGAAGACTCCCTCCGAGGGAGTCTTTTTTCTTTTTGGATGTGGTTGGAATCGAGCGCAACGCGGAAGATTCAGCCCGGCCGCTCGTACACCATCCGCAGCACGTTCCCGCTCGCGCTGTACTCCGCGATCTTCATGTAGGCCCGGATCAGCAGCAGCCCGCGCCCGCACCCCTTCTCGAGGTTCTCATCCAGCGTCGGGTCCGGGATACTGGCGGGGTCGAACCCCTCGCCGAAGTCCTCGATCTCGATGTCGGCCCGGTCGTCGTGGACCGTGTACTCCAGCCGCACTGGCTTGTCCGGGCTCCCCTTGTGCCCATGCACGAACGCGTTGGTCAGCGCCTCATGCACCGCGAGCCGCACCGCGAAGAGCGAGGCCTTCGGGTACCCCCGCTTTTCCATCTCCGCCACCAGGTCGTTCTGGGCCCGGTCAACCGCCGCGGGCTCATTCTTGAGCTCGATACGCACATGCGCGGGCGGGTGCTGGTGGGATGCGGCAGCCATCGCGGCCTTACGCGAGGCTCTTGATCGCGTCCTCGGTCGTCGGGTGGATCGAGAACAGCTTGTTCAGCCGCGTGATCGTGAAGACCTCGTAGATCTGCGGGTCGATGTTGCTCAGCCGAAGCTGCCCCTGCCGGGCCTTCACGCGGTTGTTGATCGTGATCAGCGTGCCGAGCGCCGCCGACGACAAGTGCTCGACGTTGGCGAACGACAGCAGCAGCTTGGGGTTGGGCGTCGCGTCGATCAGCGCGGCGATCTCGTCCCCGATCACCTGGATATTCCCTTCGTCCAGGATGTTCCGGTCCAGAAACTCCACCTGCATCACGTCGTTCACGCGCTTGACCCGGATACGGGATTCGGCTGCCATGCTGATCTCCTCAAGGCCGCGATTCTAGCCCCGACGCCCGGTGAGCGAACAAGGCCCGGCGCACCAACCCTGGTGCGCCGGGCCCCTCCTCTTCCTCTGGTTCTTCGCCTTTTTTTCAGGCCGCGGCCTTCAGAACGAGGTCGCCGCTCCCGACGATCGACAGGTTGCCGCCCCCGTCGATGCCGAACTGCAGGGTAAAGGGGGCCGACTCTTCCCCGAGCACGTTGACGCGCTGGGCCTGCACCTTGTACTGGGCCCCGCCGCTGGCGGAGGGGATGGTCTCGTCCACGAAGAACTTGCGGCCGGTGATCGCCACCTGGTTCCAGGTGCTCGAGTTGTTGAGCTTGCGGCGGACGATGTACACCGTGCCGTCGGCGCCCTCGGGGTTCTTGCACTTCCACGCGAGGCGCACCGAGCCGCTGGGGTTCAGCGACGCGGTAAACGACTCTGGGGTGCCGGGTTCAGCCATCTGCGCCGGGTCATTCGGCGGGGAGAGCTCTGCAAGACCGTACACCACCATCGGGTCGGCCTGCGTGGCGGCGAAGAGGTCGATGCGGTTCACGCACTCGGTGAGCTCCCGACTCATCTCGCGGAACTTGGCGTTGGCGTCGGCGACGGCGACCTTGAGCTGCTGCTTGAGGTTGAGGACGATCTGGTTGGCGTCGTTGGCCTTGGTGACGGCCGCGGTGTAGCTGTCGGATTGCAGCGTGGTGAGGCCCACCTGAAGCGCGTGCTCGTCGAACGGTTCGACATGCTGCAACGCGAAGTTGAGGGCGGGGCCACGGGGCGAACGGATGATGCGTTTGGTCTTTGCCATGGTGATTCCTTTCTGCGACGGTCCGCCGGGGACGCGGGTGAGGCGTTGGTTTCCGGCACCGCCCGTCGCCCGGTCGGAATGACCGGGGCACCGTTCGGCACTGTGTTCATCGAGAGGACGAGCACGCGACTGAAGCGCACGGGCCCCGCAATCTGCACGGGCGGTACAGATGGGCGTCCGGGCACTTCCGCAAGTCCTTTGGACCTGCGAGGTTGCGGCACGCCCCGCCGGGCCGGAATTCTTCCAGATTTCCCCGCCCCACGCCCCGCGACAGAACACTTCGCGCCCACAACGGCAAACCTTTGCCGGCAAAAGTCCCGCGCCGCAGTCCAAAACTCCGGCCCCGCAGTCCGAATGCCGCGCTCCGCAGTCCAAATGCCGCGCTCCGCAGTCCAAAGGTCCGGCCTCGCAGTTCAAAGGTTCCGCGCCGCGGTCCAAACGTCCGGCCTCGCGGGCCAAAGGTCCGGCCTCGCAGTCCAAATGCCCCGCGCCGCGGTCCAAAGGTTCCGCCTCGCAGTCCAGATTCTCCGCACGCCCGTGCGTGCCCCACCCGCGCGCCATTCTCTGCAGCCGCCGGATCGGGTCGGCCGATGCCGTAGCACAACCAGGAGCTCTCCATGATCGCCCACGCACGCACAACCCCCGCTTCTCCCATCACCCGCACCGCACCGCTGCGGCGCCTCCTCACCGCCGCCGCCGCCGCGTGCCTGCTCGCCGCCGCCGGCTGCTCCTCCTCCCAGTCCAGCCGGCCCGCGGCCCGCGCCGGCATGGCCGGCGTGAATGTCCACGAGGACGACGTCCGCTTCCTCGAGGAGGCGGAGCGTTCCAGCACGTGGGCCCTGCACATGGCCGAGCTGCACGCCTCGCGCGGGGGCAGCGCGAGAATCGCCAAGGTGGCCGCGGACATCGCCCAGCGCGAGCGCGAGCACCTCAAGCGACTCGCGAAGGAGCGGGCGGCGCTGGGCCTCCCCAAGGGCCCCGCCGACCACCACGCCAACGAGCACATGCGCGAGGACGAGCGCCTGCTCGCCTCCGCCGAGCCCCAGCAGGCCGACTGGCTGTACGTGGAGCACATGCTCCAGCAGCGGCTGGACATCATCTCCCTGGCCAACTTCGTCAAGGGCAGCCTGGGCGACCCCCGCCTGCGCGAGTACGCGTCGGCCCTGCCCGAGGAACGCTACCGCGACGTCAAGCAGCTGCGGGCCGTGCGCTTCGCCGGCCGGGCCGTCCCCGAGGGCTCCCGGGCCGACCTGGGCCTGAGCGAGGGCCGCACCGTCCGCAACACCGGCCCCACCAAGGCCACCCCGGGCCCCAAGCTGACCAACCCGCCGCCCCAGCGGAGGTGAAACCACGCGGGGGTGAACCCGGGGCGTGTGCTTCCGCGTACAGTCGCCCGGCTCCCCGGAGGTCACCTCATGCGCCCACTCCCCGCCCCCCTTCCCGCCCTGTCCCTCGTGCTCGCCCTGACCCTGAGCGCAGGCGTGGCCCCGGGTCAGGCAACCACCCCCCCGCAGCGACCCACCCGTCAGGCCCCCACGGCCCCCAAGCCCGTGAAGCCCCCGGCGAGACCCACGACCCCGGCCTCGACCCCGGCCACCACCCCGGCCCCGGGGGCCAAGCCCGCGCAGCCCAAGGCCAAACAGGCGCCCGCCGAGGGCCCGTACGTGATCCGGGCCGATCCCCGGGACCTGCTGTTCACGGCCCGGGTGCGGGTGCGCACCGATTCGCCCAATGAGGCCCAGACCTACCGCGACCCCTTCAGCGGCCAGACGGTGCGGATGCCCGTCATCCGCCCCTTCGCCTTCGAGACCCTCAGCGTCGTGTTCCCGGTCCTGATCTCCACCGCCTCGGCGCAGGTGACTGGGGAGGTGACGGGCGTGCTGCGCCTCAACGACGCGGTGGTCTCTGAAAAACCAACGATGCTCGAAGGCTACCCCGGGCCGGTTCGGCTGGCCCGCTTCGACGCCACAGCCCCCGGCCAGGGCGGGGCGGCCGCCCCGCAGGCCCGCCAGATGGAGCTGACGATCACCGTGCCCACGCGGGCCTCGAACACGCAGTTCAAGGAAGACGAGGCGGTGAAAGTCGGCTGGCCCAAGGACGCCTGGCCCCCCGAGGCGGCGGCCCTCCTCAAGCCCCAGCTGTACGTGGAGCAGGGCATCGACGCGAAGGGCCTGGTGCGGCCGTACGAAGACAAAGTTCTCCAGGGCGTGCTGGAGTCCTGGCTGGCCAAGCCCGGGGCACGCGAGGGCCCCGACCGCTCGCCGGTCCTGATGGCCAAGATGCTCACCGCGGAGGTGTGGGGGGCGGTGCAGGTGCGCGGCGAGGGGCTGCACCCCTCACGCACGGGCGAGATGGCGGGGCTGGACCTGCAGCCCCCGGCCCGCACCCTGGAGCTGGGCCGCGGGTCCGAGCACGACGTGACCGTTCTCCTGGCGGCGCTCATGCGCAGGGCGGGGCTGCCGACGCGGACGGTGATCGGCTTTGATGTGGGGGAGGGCAACGACCGGTTCCTGGAGAGCTCGCAGCGCAACCGCCTCCGCAGCTGGGTGGAGTTCGCTCTCTACGACGAGGCGAAGAACACGCTCAACTGGGTGCCGGTGGATATCGCGTCCCTGCGTAAGAGCAGTTCCCGCCCGCCCCGCGAGCGCGACCGTGCCTGGCGCTACTTCGGGACCCACGATGAGCTCAACGGGGTCACGCCCTTCGCCCTCCAGTTCCACCCGCCCACCGACGTGGTGTCGTACGGTGTGCCGGGCTTCTGGGGCTGGTTCGTCACGCCCAAGCCCCCCGGGGAGGCCCAGCAGTTTCTGGCCTTCAGCGCCACCGCGGCCTCCGTCCGGCCCGCCCCGCCCGAGCCGCGGAAAGGCCGCTGAAGGCCCCGCGCCCTGCGGTTGTTCATCCGGGCTGGTCGCCGCCGGGCGCGCGAAACGAACAACCCCGCGCCGGTGACGGCACGGGGTCATTGTTCATCTTTCACGGACGGACAACCCCGGGCGAGTGCCGGGGCTCAGGGGCGAGTGCCGGGGCTCAGGGGCGAGTGAAGGGGCTCAGGGGTTGGTGTAGTAGCGGATGCTCTCGCCGGTGCCCGGGAATGCCCGCTCCTCTTCCTCGTTCTGGATGAGGATGGTGGGCTTGAGCAGGATGAGCAGGGTCTGCTCTTCCTTGCTGCTGATGCGGTTGGTGAAGAAGCGGTTGATGACCGGGATCTTGCTGAGGACAGGGACGCCGGACTCGACTTCCTGCTCGGTCACAAGCCGCTGGCCGCCCAGCAGGATCGTGCCCTGGTCGGGCACGGTGACCGTCGTCTGCACGCGGGTCACCGTCACCGTGGGACGCTGGATGAAGCTCTGCGTCGCGGCGGAGTTGACCAGCTGGCCGCCGGCCACGGCCGACACCGGCGTGTTCTGGAAGCCTTCGATCTTGGACACCGCGGCGTCGATGTTGAGGGTCACATACCGGCGGTCGGCCGACACGGTGCCCTGTACCAGCATGCGGACACCCTCGGTGACCGTATTCACGGTGGGGTCAAACCCGACCGCCGACTGGCTGACCACGGGCGTCAGGTCGGACACGAACGCTACCTGGGTGGCAACGTAGATGTTGGAGGTCTGGCCGTTGGTGAAGGTCAGCCGCGGCGCGGTGAGGGCCACCGTGCGGCGGTCCGCCTGCGTGGCCTTGATCAGGAAGTCAACCTGCACGTCGTCCAGGAACTGGCCGGCGATGCCCAGCGCGGGGGCCGCGCCCAGGATGCCGCCCGCGAACTCGCCGGAGGAGAGCCCTTCGGTCAGGCCCAGGGTGTTGCTGCCCACGCCGATGGGCGAGAGCTTGCTGGGCCGCTGGCCGGCAAACGTCCCGATGCTGTCGATGGCGCCGCCGCGGTACCCGCCCGCCGCGAAGTCGAAGAAGTCGGAGGCCTGCGTGTTGGGCGCCGTGGCCCGGGCCGCGCGGATCTGGTTGTTGTTCGCGTTGAAGTACACGTCGATGTCGAACCCGACCTGCTCGAAGAAGTCCTGGCTGACGAGCAGGAACCGCGTCTCGACGTTGATCTGCATGCTGCGAACATCGCGCAGCTTGCGCAGCAGCCCCTGCACCGTCCGGTGATTCGCCGGCGTATTCGTGATAATCAGGCTGCCCTGCAGTTCCTGGATCGCCCCGACCTCGCCACCGTTGGCGACCCAGCCCGTGTTGTCCACGTTGGTCTGGATGATGTCGATGATGTCCTGCGTGCGTTCCTGGAGTGTCCGCTGCTGGAGGCCGCCGCCGGGCTGGTTCTGCTGCTGGTTCTGGCGGAACGGGCTCTGCCCGCCACCACCGCCGCCGCCCTGGTTCTGGAGCACGGTCTGGAGATCAAACTCGGGGGCGTTCGCGTAATCCGGCACCTCGATCAAGAGGTCGCGGATGTCATAGATCGCCAGCACGCGGTTCTTGTTGATCTGCTCGCGGCTGCTGATGGTCAGCACGCCGTTCTGGATCGCCCACGCCCCGCCGTTGCTGGGGTCCGAGCTGACCTTCTCCATCACGCGGTCCAGCACCGTCTCGATCGAGACGTTCGTCAGCTTCAGAGTCACCGGCGTCGTCCGCTCGATCCCCTTGGTCTCAAGCTGCGGCCAGTCCACGTCGACGTTCACGTTGGCAACCGACTCAATGTAGGTCACCACCGCCTCGAGCGGGTTGTCGTTGAAGTTCGCCGGGATCCGCTTGGACTGGAGCGCCGCCAGCACGCGCCGGTTCTCCTCCGCGTCCGCGAACGCCGCGGGCTCGCCCCGCTGGTAGGTGATCTTGGGCCAGTCAGAGGGGTAGTCCAGAACATTGGGGGGCGCGATCAGCGCGTCCTGGTTGTCCAGCGACTGGTTCGCGTACGAGTACTGCTTGGTCCGGTGCGTCCGGTAGTAGTGGTCGTACATCTTCGCGTCGGTGATGACGTCGCGAAGGATCAGGCCCGTGGGGTTGATCGGGTCCAGGAACAGGATCTGGTCCACCACCTGGAGCGCCTCGTCGTACTTCATCTCCCGCTGGAGTGCACGGACTCGGGCCAGGCTCTCACCGATCTTGGTTTCCTTCTCCCGCTGGGCGATCGCCCGCTGCTGGTTCGCCTGCGCGGCGATCTCGTTCGACGCGTTCGCACGCGCTTCCTCTTCCGCCGTCAGGCGCGCCGTGTCGATCCCCGTCCGCAGCGCGTTCACCTGCGTGATCAGGGTCTCGTACTCAGACTGCGAGAAGTACTGCGCGTTGCTGTTGAGGTGCAGCCGGGCCTCGCTCGTGTAGTCCACCGCGCCGTTGTAGTCCCCGGTCTCCTGCGAGCGCCGCGCCCGCTCCATCGCGTTCAGGTACGCGGCCAGCGCCGCGTCGTGCCGCAGCTTGTTGTTCCGCTGGATGTCCACGAGGTCCGTGGGGTTGCCCTCGCTCATCCGCGTGCGGGCCTCGGCCATCCGGTTCCGGGCCGTCGCCATCTCGTCCTGGTTCAGCCAGTCGGCGTACTCGGCCAGCACGCGGTTGAACTTCCCGGCCGCGTCGTTGTACCGGGCCTGCTCAAACGCCTGGTTGCCCTCCGCCAGCAGTGCCTGCGCCTCAAGGCGCCGGGCCCGCGAGATCGGATCGGTCTCGGGCTGCGCCATGGGCGCCGGGGCCGGAGCCTCGGGCTGTGCGACGGGGGCCGGCGCCATTGGCACCGGGTCAATTGGCTGTGACTCGGGGGTCGCCGGGGCCGGGCTCGCCGGGTCCGCTGGCTGCGGCTCGCGGGGCTTGATCACCCCCGGCTGCACCATGCCCGCGTTCGCGCGGAAGATCGTCCCCTGCTTATTCTCCAGGTCCACGATCTTCGTCTTGTACGAGACGATCGTGTCCTCCTGCACCTCGCTCAGCTCGGCGCCCGAGCGGTACACGCTGTCCAGCGCCACCTTCGCCTGGGAATAACGCCCCGCCTCAAAGTCAGCCTTCGCCTGCGCCAGCAGGCCCGCCACCTGCGGGGTCAGCTCGGCCCGCTTGGCCTTCACCTGCGCCAGCAGACCCTTCGCCTCTTCATCCTGTGCCCGGGTCGCCTTGGCGTTGGTCGCCACCGCTCCCAGCTGCCGCTCCGCCGTCCGCAGGTCGCCCCGCTCGATCGCCTCCGCCGCGGTCTGGAGGCTCAGCTCCACCGGCGAAAGGGTCTTGATGCGACGGTTCGCATTGCTCAGGATCGTCATCGCACGCCTGGACTCTTCGTCCGACAGCGACAGACCACCGTCCATCGTCAGCGCCGCCACCAGCGCCTTGGCCTGCACGAACTTCTCCGCCGACATCAGCTCCGCCGCCTTGTCGAGCGTGACCTTCGCGGTCGTCTGCCCCTTGGGCGCATCGGTCGTGGGGTCGGACGTCTCAACCGCGTAGGCCGCGGGCGCGGCGTACACCGCGGCAACGAGGCCGGCGGCGGCGAGCAGGGAGCGGACCGAACGGTTGTGGCTGAGCATTCTGTCGTCTCCAAGAAACATCTATACAGCGAACCGGGAGGGAACACCGCCACGCAGCCTGTGTTCAGGCAGCTTTGCAGTTCGCGCCGGTTCCACGCGCCCGCAGCCCCTCGCCTTTGCAGGCTCGCTCACCCGACGCTGCGTACGCCGCAACGACTTTCGGGCAAGCACAGGCTGGCAGGATTGCCCGCGCGCCGCATCCAGTCTTCAACCGGTCGCAGCGCTCAGGACTCGTGCAAGTCGGTATGGCTACCAACCCGCAGCGGTTCCGGCCGAGTCGGCAAGATAATGGGTTGAGCGGGGTGATGCAAACGGTGACCGCGAGAAACCGAACAACGAAAACCGAAAAGCGAACATGAACCCCGTTCGGACCCCTTACCGCGGAGTCCGCCTCGGCCTTCATTTTCGCTTTTCGCTTTCCACTTTTCGCTGTGTCAGGCCAACCACCGCACCGACCGCACCCCCGCCTTGCCCCCGCCATCCCCGCCCCGCAGCCGCCCCGTCTGCTCGCCCGTAACCTTGTTCCCTGTCGATGCTTGCGCCGCCTCGAGCAGCTTCCCCAGCAGCTCCGCCCCCACGCGATCCGCCGCGACGATCACCGCGTCCTCCCACGTGATCTCATCCTCAGGGTTCCCACTCCCACCCCCCACGCCCCCCTCC
>Ga0208492_1001600_pt1 | contig 13438 bp, 10 predicted proteins | sample Subbioar_CSW14AB_FD_184820 | JGI IMG/M metagenome (GOLD analysis project Ga0208492, IMG submission 184820) | Serpentinite rock and fluid subsurface biosphere microbial communities from McLaughlin Reserve, California, USA - CR12Mar_CSW14AB (SPAdes) | ecosystem: Environmental > Terrestrial > Deep... | reverse complement strand
GCGCACATCGAACAGGGCACCCGCCGTGGCGATGCGGTCTTCCAGCGTGGTGAAGGTGCCTTCGAAAAGCGCTAGGAAACGATCGAGGAAATCGGCCGAGGTCTCGTCTTCGCGGTAGACGGCAGGCAGGTAGCGCTCGAGGTAGGAAAAGCGCGGGCGCCACAGCCGAAGAGCGGCCACGCGCGGCGTGGTCAGCTCGTTGCCCTCCAGCCGCAGCGCCAGTTGAACCCAGCGCCCCCGGCAGCGTTGCAGCAGGGTCTCCCAGGTGCCCAGGCCCTTGCCCGCGTCGGTGCGCGAGCCGGGGGCGTCCAGCAGCCAGGGCAGCTCGCTGCCATCGGGGCGCAGCACAGGCACGGGCTCGTCGGTGAAGGGCAGGCTGTCCAGCAGGTCGAGGTCGTCGCTGCAGCGGCTGGCCAGCACCAGGCGGCAGCCCGCAGGCACGCAGGCGTCCAGCATCACCCGGTGCCAGACGTGGCCGGGCTCGCGGGCGTCGTAGATCGGGGTGCGCAGCGTGGCGTTGCTGTGGTGGCGCGGGCGGCGCTGGGCCACCAGAGGCAGCCAATGTGCCTGGCTGCGGTAGAGCAGGCCCGTGTCGCCTTCGACCTGGCTGCGCCCGAGGCTGACCAGGGGCATGCCGAGGTAGCGCTTGAGCGGCAGGTAGTCGGGCTGGGCGGCCAATTGCAGGGGCGGCAAGGGTGCACCGCTGGAGACGGGCTGGACCAGCACCTCGAACAGCACGCCCTGGTTGCCCTCCGTCGAGACGATGATCAGGCGGGGCGTGGACGGCTCGGTGGCATCCACGGCCGGGGCGTGCCACGCGAAATCGAAGCCCGGCCACTGGAAGCCTTCGGCGTCGGCGGGTGGGAAGACGCCCAGCATGCCGCGTGTGCTGGCGCGGCCGGCGTGCATGCCGTCGACGTAGCGATGCACCACGGCGAAGCCATCGGCATCGGCCTCGTCAAGGACCAGGATGCTGCCGTCAGGCATGACCTCGATGGCGATGGGGCGCTGCTCGGCACCGGGCGCGCCAGCGGCTTGCAGCTCGAACCAGGGCGGCCCGGAGGGCGGCGCCGCGGCGCGGTCGACGGGAGGCTGTTGGCCGGGAGCCCAGCTGAAGTCGGACGGGGTCTCTTGCGAAACGGGAAAGCTCGCGCTCATGCGCAGGCGCCGGTCGAGCAGCCACACGCGTCGGCGTTGCGCATCGAGGATGGCCAGGCCGCCACAGCACCGGGGCGCCATGTCGGTGGCCTGCAAGGGCCAGCCCGTCGGCCAGGCCAGCACCATTGGCGGGCCACCCGCGAGCAGGTCGAACACCAGCAGGCCGGCGCCCTGGCCCGGCGTGGTTGGGTCGGCTTCGAAAGCCGCGACCAGGTGCTGGTCGTGGGTGACAGCCAGGCCCTTGAGCACATGGGGCGCGGGCGCCACGGCGGCATCGCTGGGTGCGAAATCGCCGAGCGATGCCGAGTTGCCTGGTGCACCGGATGCCATGGGTGCACCTGGCGATGCGGGTGGCCAAAAGCGCCCCAGGGTCCCCGATCCCGCGGACCTGACCTCGATGGCCAGCCCCTGTTCCACGATGGCGTAGACATTGCCCTGCGCATCGGCGGCGGCGCCCAGGCGTTGTCCTGCATCGGGCGGCAGGTCGCCGGGGGTGGGCTGGAAACGACCGACGCGGCGCGCCAGGATGAGCTGCCCGTCGCGTGGGTCGATGCTCAGCGGCGCGGCCTCGTCGGTGGCGGGGTTGTCCCACAGCGAGGCCAGGGAAGGGCCGTCGTCCCCGTCGCTGTTGGCCAGGCGGCAACGGCCCCAGTCGGCGCGGCCGAGCAGCAGGTCGAAGCGGGCACCGTTGGCGTCGATCATGGTGTCTGCCTTTGCATCAGCATTCGCGTGGCACGGTGGGGACGGGCACCACCTGGCGCACGCCGTCGCCCGCGCCTTCGAAGCCGGTGCCGTCGCCCGTTCCCAGGCCGCGCAGGGTGTCGATGGCGACCGGATCACCGGCCTCCACACTCAGGCCCAGCAGACGCGGCAGCTGCAGGCCGTGCAGAGCCTGCTCGTCGGGGATGGCGGTGCCGCGGGCATCGGCCAGCAGCACGCCGTTGATGCGCAGCACGCCAGGCACACGCGCGGCCTCGGCCCACAGGTCCTTGACGTTGACGGCGGTGCTCAGCGGCCAGCCGTCTTCGCGGCCTGGCAGGTCGGTGGCACCGTCGATGCGGGTGGGCGCGAGCACGGCGCGCAGTCGCGCTTTCACGGCGTCGCGCACGTCGGGCACGGTGTGCCCACCTGCCACGGTGATGCCGATCGACAGCCACAGGCCCACGTAGTCTGGCCCGCGCAGCACCAGCTCGGTGGTCACCAGCCGGCGCGGGTCAAGGTGTCGGCACACCGCGTCGATGAAAGCGCCATCGGGCTGCGGCGCGTCGGGCTGGCGCGGGTCGTGGCGCGGCACGAGCATCAGCGTGACCACGCCCGGTGCATCGCCAGGCTGGCTGTCGCCGAGATCGGGGTGCCAGGCGGCCAGGACCTCCACCCGGGCCACGTCCACGCCCGGTGTGCGGGCCGCGATGTCGTGGAAGTCCTCGGCCGTGACCAACCGGTCGCGGTGTCGCACGAAGGCGGTGATGCGCTTTTCGCCGGTGAGCGCGTCTTCGGCGTCGGCGCCGCCCCAGGTGGGCAGCGGGTTGCGCACGCGCACGCCGGGCGGCAAGGCGGGGCCGGAGGTGATGGCGCCTGCGGCGACGTTGCCTGCGCGCCCATCGCACACGTCGTATTGCGCCAGGATGCGCGAGCCGATGGGCGGGCGGCGCCCACGCAGCCCGTCACCGAAACGCACGGTGCCGGCCTCGGCGTCCAGCAGGAAGACGTCGGTGGGGCGGGTGCTGGCTGCGGTCGATGCAGGTGAGAGTTGCAACTCCGGTCCGGCCGCCATCAGGTCGTCGACCTGGGTCCACGGTGTGGCTTTGGCCTTGTTCGCATCACCCGCGTCACCCGCATCGACCACGCGCAGCACCAGCCCGTCGGAGACCACGCCAGTGCGGCTCAGGCGCAGCAGCTGGTCGGGCGTGCCGTCGCCCTGGCCCAGCACCTCGTTGGAGACCGAGACGCGCTGGTCCACCACGGCCGCGTTGACGCCGACCCACTTCACGCGCAGGCCGGCCGAGCGGGGCGGCGCCACGCGCACCCAGCTGACGATCCGCCCTGCCAGCGCCGAGTCCTCGAGCGCCGGTGGGAAGTCGCCCACCCCGGCTTCCAGCGGATCGAGCTCCGTCCACGTGAAGATGGCATCGGCCGAAGCGGGCAGGGGCAGCTCGACAATGCCTGGGCCTTGCAGCACGTTGTCAGCGCGGGTGGGCAGCAAGGTGGTGTAGCGAGCCTGGGGTGGCTCGCCTGCCGGCACGCTGACGCGCCGCGGCAGGGCGTACTGAACCAGTTCGTCCACCTCGCCTTCGACCGCGCCCTGGCCAGCGCTGCCCAGCGTGCGAGCTTGCGCGTCCACATCGGGCACCAGCCCCAGGCTCAGGCTCTTGCCGGCGATGGCTTGCGCGGCCTCCAGCACCGAGCGCCCGGGCGGGGCCAGCAGCGCCACCCACAAGGCGCCGTCCACGGTGTCTTCGCTCAGGGCCACCGAGCGGCTGCCGTCGACCTCTCGCGTCTCGTAGGTGTCCAGCTCCGGCACCGGGGCATCCGGGTCCACCGCGCGGTAGAGCAGCTCGTAATAAGCACGGTCGACTTCCTGCAGCGCAACCTTGCGCTTGATGAAGGCGCGGCTTTCCACCGGCAGCACGTCAATGGCGCCACGCGTGCGAAAGGGCACGGCGCCGGCGCGCACCTCGGTGCGGGCGGGCAGCATGGGCACGGCGGCGTCGAGTCGGGCACCGCTGAACACCACCAGGCCTTGTGCCGGTTGCGCCGCGGCCAGCGGCACGCCCAGCAGGCGCAAAAAACGTGCGCGGCTGATCTCGGGCACGCGGTTGGCGCGGTACAGCAAGCTCTCGGTCAGGAAGGCGAAGAGCTCGACCAGGGTCACGCCCGGGTCGGACTCTGACAGCTGCGTCCACTCCGGCGTGTGCACGGGCACGCGGGCCAGCGTGTCGCGCACCAGGTCGGCGTGGCGGCGGTCGTCGATGCTGGGGGCTTGCAGGGGCATGGGTGGTCTCGTTGTCGCAGGGGTGTTCGAAGTGGGCGTTCAGTTCACGTCAGCCCTGCACGCTCACGGCCACCGACAGGCGTTCCTGCACCTGGGTGGCCACCAGGTGGTAGGTGAGGGTGGCGATGGCGCTTTCGGTGTCGCGGCTGTCGGCGGTGACCTCGACGGACTCGAGCTGGATGCGTGGCTCCCAGCGCTTGAGGGCTTCGCCGATGGCCTGCTTGATGAGCGTGTGCGTGGCCAGGGTGTTGGGCTCGAACAGGAAGCGCCGCAGGCCGGCGCCGAAAGCGGGCAGGCGCAGGCGTTCACCGGGCTCGGTGCTCAGGATGATGCGGATCGACTCGTGCACATTGGTCTCGCCAACGGACCAGGCCATGCGGCCATCGGGGTTCACGCGGGGCGGGAAGGCCATGCCCTGGCCGAAGATGCGGCGGTTGTCCATCACGGGGCCTTCTTTCCCTTGAAGCCGGGCACGGGGAAGCACACGATGAACAGCGGCAGCCAGCGGAAGATGAAGTCCAGCAGGCTGACGATGATGGTCAGCAGGATCAGCGCGCAGATCGTGATGATCGGGATGGACAGCGAGCACATCACGCCCAGGGCGTCGCCGTTGTCCTTGCAGGGGCCCTTGCCCTTGACGTCGAAGTCCTTGTGGAAGGGCCATGGCAGCACGCTGAGCACCAGGTCGCCGAAGGTGATGCCCTTGAAGCGATCGATGTGGCCGCACAGCATGTCGGACATCATGAAGACGGTGTTGCGGTCGAACTTGCGCAGGCCGGCGGGGCTGATGTCCACCGGCAGGCCGATGCGGATGGGGCGCGCGGGCGCATCGGGGTCGAAGAAGCTGGCGAGCTGGAAGGGCTCGGTGGGCGCGCTCACCAGCGTGCCTTCGAAGGGCGCGCAGTCGGGGCGCTCGTGCACCATGCGCATCACGTACCAGGCCTCGCGCATGTCGCTGGGCTGAAAGCTCGCCAGGCCGGGCTGGGGCACGGGCGCCGTCAGGTCGAGCGCGGCGGCGGGCACGAACTTCATCAGGTCGGCGATGCGTTTCTGGGTGTGCTCGACGGGGTAGTCGGCCGGGTCGTTGGCCGGCGCTTGCGCCGTTGACAGCGGTGGTGGCACGAGGTGCCAGGGGTCGACCAGCAGGAAGAGGAAATCGGGCCAGCGGCTGACCTCGTTGGGCGAACCTGGCTCGTCGGACGGGCGAAGCGAAAAGGGCACGGTCGCGAAAGCCGGGTCGCCAGAGAGCGCGCCTTCGAGCCATTGCGCATGGCTCTTGCCTCCCCGGCTGCGTCCGATGCGCCGCAGGGCGTCAGGCAGGTCGATGGCCACCTGGGCGGCGGTGAACCGGTTGTTGGCGGTGTCGGCTTCGATCAGGGGCAGGTGGGCGCCTTCGATGAGGTCGGCCGGCGTCTGCACGGTCTGCAGCAGCGTGTGCCAAGTGACCCAGTCTGACTGGGGTGGCAGCGCGCTTCGCGTGTAGCTGGCCAGGCCGTCGAGCCACGAGAGGTAGCCAGGCATGTGGTCCGCGAGCCAGGTGCGCAGGTCCAGCAGGATGTACCAGGTGTTGAGTTGCAACTGGCTGCGCAGGCGGCGCAGGGCCTGTGCATCGACATCGCCTTGCGCGTTGCGATTGCCGGTGAAGGCGCCGGTGTCGCCGTTGAAGGCTGAGCGCTTGTAGATGTTCAGCGCGGGCAGCATTTGCAGATCACGTGCCTGGTTGAGCTGGGCCAGCCAGGCCGACAGCACCTCGGACTGCAGTTGCACGCGGCGGGCTTGCACGGCCCGCTCCTGGGCGATGGCCGCAGCAGTCTGCCCGCCTGAACCCGAAGCACTGACCTGCCGCATGCGCGCCGACTGGTACACCTCGCGCCGCCCCACCGGCACGCTGCCCACGAACAGCCGGCGAGCTTGCTCTTGCAGGTCCGTGAAGCGGGCCGGGAAGGTGGACAGCCTTTCCTCGGTGGGCAGGGGCTTGGCAAGTCCGGCGGGCACCTCTTCCCAGTGGCCTTGCTGCTCATCGGACACCCAGGCGTACTCGGTCCAGCCTTGCAGGTTCGTGGGCACGGGCAGGGGCGAGCCCGGCGTGATCGGGCCGGTGGGCAGGATGCGCCGCAGCACGAAGGACACCTTCTGGCGGGCCACGTCCACCGTGCGGTCGGGCAGGCCGGCGGTCTGGCAGACCAGCGAGGCCGCCACCAGGTAATGGCGCTGGTGGGCCGGTTGATACAGCTTGATCGGGTGCGTGGTGGTGGGGGCCGCAGGCAAGGCGGACAGGCCACTTTGGGCCTGGGCGCGCGCCAGCAGCTTGCGGCGCACGGGCAGCAGCCGGCTGGCGGGACGATCCAGCCAGGCCTGCGGGTTGGGTTGCAGACCGATGTGAGGTGCGCGCCAGGTCTCGTACTGCGCGGTGAGGGCCGGCAACGATGCCGGCTCGTGCGCCAGCGTGCTCAGCAACTGCTCGATGAAGTCATCGGTGGCAAAGCGCAGGATCTGCGGCTGGGTGACCAGGCCCGGGCGCGCGATGGCGGCCTGGCCGGTGCGCCAGTAGGGCTGGGGGGCGGTCCATTGCAGGGGGTGGCTCATGGCGCGCTCCTCACCAGATGTTGCCCGCGCCCGGCGTGTAGGAGGCGCTGATGATGCTGTTGCAGATCACGGTGTCGGCCTTGACCACACCGGAGAACTTGCTCATGCCCGCGTCCACCTGCACCAGGCTGGCCGAGACCGCCACCTGCGTGGCCTGCACCGTGACCTTGGCCGATGCGTTGATGGTGATGCCGGCGGTTTCGAGCTTGACGGAGTTGCCGTTGCTGTCTTCGATCAGCACGGCACCGGGGCCGTCCTTGAGCGTGACCTTCTGGCCGCCCGGGGTCTCGAGGATCATCTGCTCCTGGCCGTTGCTGTCGTCGAGCGTGACCTGAACGCCGTTGCGCGAACGCAAGACCTTCTTGTTGTTCTGGCCCGAGCCGTCCATCGTGGTCGGGGGCGCATCCTGGCCGTTCCACAGCCCGCCGATGACGAAGGGGTGGCGCAGGTCGCCGCCTTCGAAGGCCACCAGCACCTCATCGTCCACGTCGGGGATGAACCAACTGCCCCGGTTGTTGCCGCCCATCAGGGTGGCCAGGCGTGCCCACAGCTCGCAGGCCGCGCCGGCGCTGTCGGGCAGCCAGGGCAGGCGGACCTTGACGCGGCCCTGGTTGTCGGGGTCGCGCAGGTCGGTGACCAGGGCCACGTGCACGCCGTGGAAGAGCCCGCCCCAGCCGCTGGCCTGGCGGGCGTGCAGCAGGGTGTCGAGGGCGTTGTGGGCGAAGGGCGCGAGCATCAGGGTCTCCCGATCCAGGCGCGCTCGACCGTGAACTCGGTGCGCAGGCCGCGTTGCAGGTCGAAGCGGTGGATCACGTCGTTGACGCCATAGGCGCCGGTAAAGAGCGGGCCCAGGCCCTGCAGGTCCACGCGGGCACCGGGGCACAGGCGGGGGTTGGCGTCGGCCTCGCCCGTGCCCATGACGAAGCGGCGGGCGATCAGCCTGAAGTGCGATTCGGCCTCGCTGCGCGCACCGGCGCTGTCGCCGGGCAGGCGGTGGGCGATGGTGTCCTTTCGGGCTCCCAGGGCCTGCTGCAGAACCTGGGCGCCGCTGTCGCCATCGCGCGCTTCGTTGCCCAGGCAGGCGGCTTCGGCGGTTTCTGCCGCCGCTTGCTTGCCGGACACGTCCCAGGCAGAGCAGGTGATGGCCGTGCGCTGGTGCGCCAGGTCGGCCGTCAGGCGGATGTCGCGCAACTGGTTGCCGCGGGTCAGCGTCAGGTCGGGCTCGGTGCGTTGAGAGCGGCTGCGCACGCGGACCTTGCCGTCGCGCAGGGACAGGTCGGCATCGGCGGCCAGCATGCGACGGCGCAGGAAGGCCAGGTCGCTTTCGTTGGCTTGGACCAGCAGCGGCCAGGTCGGCCCATTGATGTTCACATCGGCCTGCAGACCGTGGTCGTTGGCGAGCTGGCGCACGACATCGGCGTCGCTGACGCCCTCGAAGTGCCGGGTGCGCCGGGTCATGCGCAGGTCCTGCAGGCGGTCGTCTGCGCGCACGACGAGGGTGGGCGCCGAGGTGGGCGGGAAGGTGGCCTCGATGGCCATGACGCGGCCATCGAAGAGCACCTGGTCACCCAGCTTGATGCGCAGCGTCTTGCCGAACTCCAGCACGTCGCGGCCGAACCAGAGGTGGCCGAGTTGTTCCTGCTCGCCCACGCCCCAGTTGCCGAACTCGGCTTCGCAGCTCGCAAGGCCGTCGACGCCGTCGCGCACGGCCAGGCGCAGCAACCCTGCGTCCAGGCGCGGGCGAGCCTGGCCGTCCACCTCGATGGCGGGGCGTGCCGAAACGATGGCCGAGCGGTCTGCGTCCACGGTCAATGGCTCCAGTTGCGCAGGGCCTGCTCCTGCAGGGCCTGCATTGCGCGTTGCAGCGCGATCTCGTCGACCGCGTTCGCACCTTGGGTGTCGGGCGTGGGGGCGGCATCGCTGCCGCTGCCCCGGTTGTCCGTGGGCACCACTTCGACTTCGCCGATCACAACGGGCATGGCGTTCTCCTCAGAAGGGGCTGCGCGGCAACTTGGCGCGCAGGTCGATGAGCTGACCGGTGGCCAGCTGCCTCGGGTTGTCGATGCCGTTGGCCGCGGCGATCTCCTGCCAGGAGCGGCCCGCACTGGCGGCCATGGCCTGCAGGCTGGCGCCCACCGAGGCGGCCGTCAGCGGGTTGCTGCCAGGCGGGCGGGGCGCGCCGGGTGCGCGTGCGCTGTCACCGAAATCGGCCACCAGGATGGTTTGCTGCGACAGGCCAAGGGAGACGCTGGCGCGCAGAGGCTTGCCCTCCGGCGAGAAGAATTCGATGGATTCCTCGATGCTGTCGATGAGGCCGTCGAACAGGAAGGAGCCCCATGAAAAGCGCACACCGGGTGGCACGAAGCGCGTGGCGTCCTGCTGCGACTTCTTGGGCGTGATGAAGTAGATGACGTCCTGCGTGAGGCGCCGCACGTCGTCCACGCGCTGGCCATCGGCCGTGGCGTTGGCATCGAACCAGAGCTGCACCGTGAGCTTGGTGGTGCCGGCGCCCACGAACTGACGGCCCGAGGTGCCGCTGCCCTGGTCACCCGAGCCGCTGCCCGCTCCCCCGCCAGCGCCACCCGATGCGCTGCTGCTCGGGTTGCTGTTCTGGACCTGGTTGGCAAAGGCCAGCTTGAGCGAGTCGGGGTTGAACTGAACCGTCACCTTCTTGGGGTTGTCGGCTTCCTTCTTGAGGGTTTCGTCCAGCTCGATGAGCTGGGCGCGGGCGATGCTTTGTTCGGCCATCTCAGGCTCCGATTCCTGCGCGTTTGACGCTGATGCGCTCGTAGGCGATCTGTAACTCTTCTATGGCGATGGCGCCATCCTTGGCGTTGAGCGGCGGGGCCTTGACCTTGATGGGCAGGCAGCGCGAGAGCACGAAGCGCACGCGCTCGCGGCCATCGGGTGCCAGCAGCACGACCTCGGCATCGGCGCGCAGGCTGGGGTCGGCCAGGCTGTCGTTCATCCACAGCCACAGATCGAGCGACTCGTCGGTCATGCCGCGCTTGAGCGTGAGCTGGCCCACGGTGGCCGGCCCTGCCAGGCGGACTTGCCGGTCGTTGGCACCGCCCTCGCGGATGGTCTTGACCTCCATGCCCAGCTCCAGGCCGTCGCATTCCGAGAAGGCCGCCGACACCAGCGGGGCCGAGCCGTCGCTGCGCACGATCTCGACCGCGAAGCTGAAAGCGGTGAAGGGCAGGGCGCTCATGCCTGTCTCTCCTGCGCACGCACGCGGTCGCCGGCGCGTACCAGGCGCACGAGCAGGAACCGCATGGCCTGGGCCGGCGCCACCTTCAGCTCGATGAACAGCCGGCCGTTGTCGATGCTGGCGAGGCTGTTGAGCGTGTCGTCGCGCACCACGACCTGGAAGGCCTCGCGGGCACTGCGGCCGGCGAAGGCGCCGCGTTGCATCAGGTCGCCCAGCAGGGACTCGAACGCGCGCTCGATGGTGCGGTGCAGGGTCGGGCCATTGGGCTCGAACACGTACTGGCTGCCACGGCGCAGGGCGGCGCGTCGCAACAGGGCCATCAGGCGGCGCACGTGCACGGGCCGCCAGTCGGCATCGAGGTGGTAGAGGGTGTCCTCGCCCGACAGCACCACGCCATGGGGGGCCGACACGAGCGGGTTGACCTGGGCATCGAGCAGCGCCTGACGCTCCGCGGCGTTCGCCGGCAGCGACACCCCGAGCACGTCCTTGAGCGGCCGGTTGGCCACGGCCAGCCAGGCACCACGCTGCCAGGCCGATGCAGCCAACTGGCCGGCGGTGGCGCCGTCGGGCGGGGCGCTGATCACCTGGTCGCCCGAGCGCAATTGGAGCCAGGGGTGCTGCAGGCAGCCATGCGAGAGCGCACGCGCTTCGTCGGGCAGCAGGCCAGGCACCTCGGCGGCGGCGTCGGGGGTGCGCAGTCGTTCGGCGTGCAGGCGAGCATCGCTCCATTGCGCCAGGCGCGGCAGGGCTTGCACCGCCAGCATGTCGCCCCGCGCGGCGGCGATGCGCAGCATGAGCCGGTGCACCGCCAGCAGGTCGGTGTCCTGGAACGTGTTCAGCTCGAACTCGCTGTGCCCGATTCGCACTTGCAGGCGATTCGACCAGGGGCTGACGCGTTGCCCATCGTGCGCACGCACACGGTAGTGCCAGGTGCCTCTGGGCTTGCCAATGGCGTTGAACAGCGCCTGCCTGCCTTGCTGCAAGGTCACGGCGATGGCGAAATCGGCCGTCGTGGACTCCTGCAGTTCGTAGCTCAGGCCGGGCTCGGGCTCGCTCCAGCGGATGCGGAAGTGACCTCGGGCATCGGGCGGGGCATCGGGCAGGAAGACCGGGGCGGCCAGCGGGCGCAGGCTGCAGGCCAGGAACAGCGCGCGATCGGGCTCGACCGGTTTCGTCGGGGTGCGGTGGATGCTGCGCGCGGCGCCTTGGCCCGTGACCCGTTGCCAGCCCGGGTGGACAGCGTCGGGCGCCAGCAGAAGCGTGGCTTCTTCCCCCAGGCCGGTCTGCCCGTGGCCGAAGGCCGCGTGCAGGCCACGCAGTGGCTGGGTGCGCGTGTGCAAAGCCAGCAGGTTGTCCGCCTGATCGGCCAGGGCTTCGGTGGGCAGGCTGGCGAGCTGCATGTCGGCGAAGAGCCGCCAGCTGTACTCGGCCAGGCCCTCGCGCATCAGCGCGGGCAGGCCGATGCCGCGTGCGCCGAGACCCTCCCCCTCATCGGGGGCGTTCCAGTTCGAAAGGTCGCCCAGGGGCAGCCACAGGGTGTCCCAGGCGCCGTCGTCGGCACTCAGCGGGAACCGTCCTGCGCCACGGCCCTTGCCGGGTGGCGCCTCCGATGCAGCCTGGGGCAGCATGGCCTGGCGCAGGTGATGCAGGCCGTCGTCCACCAGCCCGGGCAGCGCCTTTTGTCGGGCTTGCCAGGTGGTGTCGTCATCCAGCTCGGGCCGCTCGACCGATGGCGTCACGCCGGAGGGCAGCGTCAGGGCCAGTGGACCGATCGATGAGGTGATGGCGGAGGCCGCCGGGCTGTCCATCGTGACTTGTGCGGCCAGGTGGGCCTGCAGCCAGTGGCCGGTGCGCGCCTGCTCGGTGTTCACCCAGCGCAGCAGCGTGGGGCGGCCCAGCCGGGCGGGCACCCGCCATGGCCTGGCCGACAGCTCGGCGGTGACCAGGCCTTGTTCATCGGGCACGCCCGTGAGGTGCACCTCGTCCAGGGCGGCCCAGGCCGGCTGCGCCCCCTTGCGGAACTGCAGCTGCACGACTTCGCCGATGCCCAGCTCCACGCGGGATGGCAGGCGGCATCGCCACCTCAGGCGGCCTTGCGACCATTGGCCTTCGGCCAGCACCGGGCGTTCGATCAGCTCCCGACCCCGTGCGCCGCGTTCCATCCACACCATGCGCAGCAGGCTGGGCTCGCCGAGGACGGCTTTGACCGTGCACAGTTGGTCGAGCTTCAGCTCGCGCTGGAGGCGACCTGCCACCAGTTGCATGGAACCGGCTTCAAGCACCCGACCTTGCAGCCAGTCGTCGATGTCCAGTTGCACGCGCAGGGTCTCGCCTGGCACCAGGCCCAGCGTTGACGGGCCTTGCGCCAGCAGGCGCAGGTGCTCGCCCGCCAGACCCAGTGGCGTCAGGGCGACCGCTTGCGAGCTCACCCACGCTTGCGCACGCAGGCCGTCCGCCCAGGCGCCCGGGCTGCAGGCGCGCAGCCACGCGGTCTGCGCGACCCAGTCGCCAGAGCCCGTTGCGCGGCGGACCTGCAACATGCGCTGGACCGGAAAGCGCGTGGTGACGGCATCGTCACCTGCCACGCGCAGGACCCAGGCACGTCGACCACCCTGCAGGAAGAACTGCGCAACGCTGCCCGGCATCAGCGCCCGGGTGTCTTCGCCGTCCTCGGTGGTCGCGGGCACCAGCAGCAGCTCGCCCCCGAAAACGGCTTCGAACTCTGCGGGGCTCTCCACGGCCACGGGCACGCCCAACGGACCCCGCTCGGCAAAACCGACGAAGCAGGCGATGTCCATGCGCGGCAGCGCCTCGTCCAGCGGGGCTGCCGGCACATCGAAGCGCAGGCCGGGCAGGGGCCGTGACAGCGTGCTGCTCATGGTGGGTGGGCCTCAGTCGTGCTTGGCTGCGTGCGGGCCGATCACTCCATCTCCAGCCGCTCGTAGGCGATCACGAGCTCTTCCATGGCCACGTCGGTGCCCTTGGCGTTGAAGGGGCCGGAGGTGTGCTTGATGATGCGGGCGCGGATGAGCTTCCAGGTCTGAACGACCGTGGTGTGGTCTTCGCTCTGCAGCTGGATGGTGACCGTTCGCAGGGCCTTCTGGTCGCCGTTGCGGATCTGATCGAGCCATTGGTAGAGGTTCAGCGAGCCGATCACACCGCGCTTGAAGGTCACGTCGGAGGCCTTGTTCAGGCCGGTGATCTTGCGCACGCTGTTTTCTTTCTCGTTGCCGTTTCGGTACTCGGACACGGTCACTTCCATGCCGATGCCGCTGACTTCCTGGAAGCCGGCTTCGGGGCCATCGGTGTTGCCGGTTCCCAGGTCGACCAGGAAGTTGAACTGGACGTAGGGGCGGTCGCGCAGCACTGCCATGTTGTTTCTCCTTCAGGGATTCGGGTGTGAGGTCACAGGCGGATCTCGTTGGTCTCAGGCGCGGCGGTCGCCGGTCCACTGGCCGATGCGGAAGATGACGAACTCGGCGGGCTTGAGC
>Ga0208492_1001599_pt1 | contig 13444 bp, 9 predicted proteins | sample Subbioar_CSW14AB_FD_184820 | JGI IMG/M metagenome (GOLD analysis project Ga0208492, IMG submission 184820) | Serpentinite rock and fluid subsurface biosphere microbial communities from McLaughlin Reserve, California, USA - CR12Mar_CSW14AB (SPAdes) | ecosystem: Environmental > Terrestrial > Deep... | reverse complement strand
CGGGCGAGCGGCTCGCGCCCTTCGCCGACCGGATCACGCTCGTCCACACCGTGTACGACGGCATCGCCGAGGCTCTCGCGTCGGCCGGGTACGACCACGCCGACGGCATCCTGTACGACCTGGGCGTGTCCTCCCTGCAGCTGGACGAGGCGGACCGCGGCTTCGCGTACGCCCAGGACGCCCCGCTCGACATGCGGATGGACCCGACCCAGGGCATCACCGCCGCCGATGTGCTCGCGACGTACGGCGAGGGCGACCTGCGGCGGATCTTCGAGCGCTACGGCGATGAGAAGCTCGCCGGGCGCTACGCGCGCGCGATCATCTCCGCGCGGCAGGAGGCGCCCATCGTGCGCTCGGGCCGGCTGGTGGACATCCTGCAGGCCGCCACTCCGGCGGCTCTGAAGAACGCCGGGCACCCGGCCAAGCGCGTGTTCCAGGCGCTGCGCATCGAGGTGAACGGCGAGCTCGCCGCGCTCGAGCGCGCCATCCCGGCGGCGCTGCGGACGCTGTCGGTCGGCGGGCGTCTCGTGGTGCTGTCGTACCAGTCGCTCGAGGACCGCTTCGTGAAGCGGCTGTTCGCGGAGGCGACCGCGTCGACCGCGCCGAAGGGCCTGCCCATGGAGCTGCCGGAGCACGCGCCGCAGTTCCGTCTGATCGTCAAGGGCGCCGAGCTCGCCGGCGACGAGGAGGCGGCCCGCAACCCGCGCGCCAAGCCCGTGCGGCTGCGCGCCATCGAACGAGTGAGGGAGGCGGCATGAGCGCCGCGAACACGGCCGCCGTGCTGCGCGCGGCGGCACCGCAGCCCCGTCCGGCCCCCGAGCGCACGCCCGGCCGCCGGCTCCACGCCGTTCCGGCGCCCGCGCCGCGCCGCCGCCCCAAGCTGGGGTACGCGGTCGTCGCGTTCGGCGGCGCCGTGGCGATCGCGGTCGCCCAGATGGGACTGTCCGTGCTCACGACCCAGTCGACGTACGAGCTCGCGGCGCTGAACCAGGAGCGCCGCACGGCGACGCTGCAGGCCCAGGAGCTGCGCGACGAGGTCGCGGGCCTGAGCTCGCCGCAGCACCTCGCGTCCAAGGCCGCGTCGCTCGGCATGGTGATCGACGCCTCGCCCAGCTACCTGCGGCTGAGCGACGGCGCGATCGTGGGCGAGGGCGAGGCCGCGGGCACCGTCTCGACCGTGGACGCCGGCGAGCGCGCCGCGGTCGGCAACGCCCTGCTCGAGCGCAAGCCGGTCGCGACGCCCGTCGCCGGGGGTTCGGCGGAGGCCGGGAAGAAGGCGGCGGCCGCCGACCAGGGCGCTCAGAAGGCCGAGACCGAGAAGGCCGCAGCCGAGAAGGCCGCAGCGGAGCTTCCGCCTCCCCTCACGGAGGGTCTCCCGAGCCCGACCACCCGCTGACCATACGATCCACCCAGACCCACCGCGCCGCACAGCAGGGGAGCCCGATGAATCCGATCGCGAAGCGCTCGGCCCGCCGTCGCACGATGGTCGCCGCGGCTCTGGTCCTGATCGTGCTGGCGGGCTTCGTCGTGCGGCTGATCGACATCCAGGTGGTGCACGCCGACGACCACATCGCGGACTCGCAGCGCACCGGCAACATGACCGGCAGCGAGAAGCTGTGGGGCACCCGCGGCACGATCGTCGACGCGGACGGCGTCGTGCTGGCCAGCAGCACCATGCGGTACGACCTCGCGATCGACCCCGCCCTCGTGGGCGACATCGAGCGCACGCGCGAGGACGGCACGGAGTACACGCAGACGTGGGACGAGCAGGCGGACCTCATCGCGCAGGTCTCCGGCACGTCGGCCGACGAGATCAAGCGGATCGTCGCCGACACGCTCGAGGCAGATCCGGACGCACGCTGGGCGCAGCTCGCGAAGAACCTGTCGACCGCGCAGTACCAGGCGCTCCGCGAGCTCGAGCTGCCGTACCTGGTGTACGACCCCAAGCCATCGCGGACCTACCCCAACGGCGCGGTGGCGGGGAACCTCATCGGCTTCGAGTCCAACGACGGCGACCCGCTCGCCGGCATCGAGCTCGCGCAGGACTCGTGCCTCGAGGCCAAGGACGGCGAGGTCACGTTCGCGAAGGGCGGGGCCGACGGCATCCGCATCCCGGGCTCCGAGCAGGTGACGCCCGCGGTCGACGGCGGGCAGGTGCAGCTCACGCTCGACTCGGATCTGCAGTGGTACATGGAGCAGATGATCGCCGAGGAGACGCAGAACCAGCGCGCCGTCGCGGGCACCGTGACGGTCGTCGACGTGCAGACCGGCCAGATCCGCGCGGCCGCGCAATACCCCTCCATGGACCCCAACGACGTGCTGGCGTCCGACCCCACGTACCGCGGCTCGCTGATCTTCGGCACCGTCTTCGAGCCGGGATCGACCTTCAAGCCGATCACTGCCGCGATGCTGCTCGAGGAGGGCGTCGCGACGCCCCTGAGCACCACCACGGCCGCCGGCTGGGAGCAGTTCCCCAACGGCGCGCGCGTCGGGGACTCGTTCCAGCACCCGACCTACACCTACACGCTCGCCGGCGCGCTGATCGACTCGTCGAACGTCGCCCTGTCGAAGTTCGGCGAGCTGCTTCCCGACGAGAAGCGCTACGAGTGGCTCAAGCGGTTCGGCATCGGCGGGGGCGCCGTCGTGGGCTTCCCCGGCGAGGAGAACGGCTGGATCCGCCCGGCGTCCGAGTGGGACAACCAGACGCACTACGCCACGACGTTCGGACAGGCCTTCACGGCGACCATCCCGCAGGTCGTCAGCGCGTACCAGACCATCGCGAACGGCGGCGTCCGCGTGCCGCTCAGCCTCATCGAGTCGTGCACCTCGCCCGACGGCGAGGTGACCACGATGGACCCCGGCGAGCCGGAGCGCATCCTGAGCGAGGACACGGCCGAGGACGTGCGCCTGATGCTCGAGAACGTCGGCTTCCAGGGCCCCGTGGCCGAGCAGATCAAGGTGCCGGGCTACAGCATCGCCGCCAAGACCGGAACGGCCCAGAAGACCGACGGCAACGGGCGCTACAAGTCGGGCATCTACTTCACGAGCATCGTGGGCTTCGCGCCCGCCGAAGACCCCCAGTACGTGGTCATGATTACGCTCGACGAACCGAAGCGGGTAACCTCTTCTGCGGCCACGGCGCCCGCCCTGCAGAAGGCCATGGAGTACGTCCTGAAGGACCAGCGCGTCCTGCCGGGGGCCTCCGAGCCCGAGACCAAGCTCCCCAAGTTCAAGTGATGCGCGCCCGCTCCCCGCAGGGCATGAGCGCCTCACGGAGGTAGTGACCGCATGATCGCCCTGTCCCTGTCGGAGATCGCCGCCGCGGTCGACGGAGAGCTGCGCCTGCACGGCGCCGACACCGCCGAGACGGTCGTCTCCGGCGCGGTCGACACCGACTCGCGCGCCATGGCGCCCGGGGGCGTCTTCGTCGCCAAGCCCGGCGAGACGACCGACGGCCACCTGTTCGTCGGCGCGGCCATCGAGAAGGGCGCCGTGCTGGCGCTCGTGGAGCGCGTCGTCGACGAGCCCGTGACCCAGATCGTCGTGCCCGACGTCGTCGCGGCCATCGCCGCGCTCGCGCGCGAGGTCGTCGGGCGCGTGCGCGCCCGCGGGGACCTGCGGATCGTCGGCATCACCGGATCCAACGGCAAGACGACCACCAAGAACATGCTCGCGACCGTGCTGCGCCCCGAGGGCGAGACCGTCGCGCCGGTCGGGTCGTACAACAACGCGGTGGGCGCGCCGCTCACGATGCTCCGCGTCACCGAGGACACCCGGTACCTGGTGAGCGAGTTCGGCGCGGACGACAAGGGCCAGATCGCGCGGCTCGCGGGCCTCGTCACGCCCGACGTGGGCGTCGTGCTCATGGTCGGCATGGCGCATGCCGGCGGCTTCGGCGGCATCGAGGCGACCGTGCGCGCGAAGTCCGAGCTCGTCTCGGCCGTCCGCGACGGCGGCACCGCCGTCCTGAACGCCGACGACCCCCGCGTGGCCGGCATGTCCTCCATCGCCGAGGAGCGCGGGCTCGGGATCCGGTGGTTCGGCGAGGCCGAGACCGCCGACGTGCGCGCGTCCGACCTGAAGGTGACGGCCGACGGCACGCACGCGACGATCACGGTCGACGGCCGCTCGTTCCCGCTCCACCTCCGCGTGCTCGGCGCGCACCACGTCAAGAACGCGCTGGCGGCCATCACGGCGGCCGTCGCGATGGGCGTGGCGCCTGAGGCGGCCGTCGAGCGGATCGGCACGGTCGAGCTCGCGGAGCGCTGGCGCATGCAGGTCATGGGCGGCGACCGTGTGCGCATCATCAACGACGCCTACAACGCCAGCCCGGACTCCATGGCGGCCGCCCTGCGCACGCTCGCGCAGATCACCGGCCCGGACGAGCGGATGGTCGCCGTCCTGGGCGCCATGAGCGAACTCGGCGAGTACGCCCACGAGGAGCACGCCAAGATCGGCCTGCTCGCCGTGCGGCTGCGCATCCCGCGCATCGTCGTGGTCGGGCAGGAGGCGCGCAGCCTCTACCTCGCGGCCGTCGCCGAGGGCTCGTGGAGCGATGAGGCGGTGTTCTTCGAGGACGCGGACGCCGCGTACGAGTACCTCCGCGGCGAGCTGCGCGACGGCGACCGCGTGCTCGTGAAGTCATCCAACTCCGCGGGGCTCCGGCTCCTCGGCGATCGTCTGGGAGAATCGTTCTCGTGAGATCACTCCTGACGGCGGCGGCGATCTCCCTGGCGTTCTCGCTCTTCCTCACCCCGGTCTTCCTGCGGCTGTTCCGCCAGTGGGGCTGGGCCCAGCCGATCCGCGTCGCGAGCGCGAAGATGCTCGCCCCCGACCACGAGGTCAAGCGCGGCACCCCGACCATGGGCGGCACGATCTTCATCGTCGGCACCGTGCTCGGCTATCTGATCGGTTGTTTCGCGGGCGGCAACCCGCCGACGCCCTCCGGCTGGCTCGTGATCTGGCTCATGGTGTCGTTCGGCGCCGTCGGGTTCATCGACGACTACCTGAAGGTCAAGCAGAACCACTACGACGGGCTCAGCGGCTGGCGCAAGATCGCGGGCCAGGTCCTCGCGATCGTCCCGTTCGCGATCGCCGCGCTCAACTTCCCGAACTCGTTCGGCCAGACGCCCGGCTCCGGGTTCATCTCGTTCTTCCGCGACATCCCCGTCCTGTCGTTCATGGCGCTCGGACCCATCCTGGGCTGGCTGCTGTACCTGGCGTGGCTGTCGCTGCTCGGCACGGGCTTCTCCAACAGCGTCAACCTGACCGACGGCCTGGACGGCCTCGCGGCGGGGGCGGGCGTCTTCGTGGTCGGCGCGTACAGCCTCATCGCCTTCTGGCAGTTCAACCAGGCGTGCACGCGCCTGATCCTCGAGCCGGACCTGATGCCCGCCTGCTACAGCACGCGCGATCCGCTGGACCTCGCGATCGTGTCCGCCGCGCTCGTGGGCGGCCTGGTCGGCTTCCTGTGGTGGAACGCGCCCAAGGCGCAGGTGTTCATGGGCGACGTGGGCTCGATGGCGATCGGCGGCGTCGTGACCGCGATGGCGGTCCTGACCCGCACCGAGCTGCTGGGCCTGCTGATCGCCGGCCTGTTCGTGATCTCGTCGGGCTCCGTCATCCTGCAGCGCCTGTACTTCAAGGCCACGCGCGGCAAGCGCCTGTTCCTGATGAGCCCGATCCACCACCACTTCGAGATGCGCGGCTGGCCTGAGGTCACGATCGTCGCCCGGTTCTGGATCATCGCGGGCCTGCTCGCCGTGAGCGGCATCGGCCTGTTCTACGTCGAATGGCTCTCTCGCACATGACCTCTTCGGATCGCCTCGCGTCGCTCACCAGCTGGAACGCGGACTGGAAGGGCCTGCGCGTCGCCGTGCTGGGCCTCGCGTCGACGGGCTTCTCGGTCGCGGACACGCTCGCCGAGCTCGGCGCGGACGTGCTCGTCGTGACGGAGACCGCCGCGGATGAGTACGCGCGACTGGTGCCCGTCGTCGGCGCACGGCTGTGGCAGGGGGACCTGTCCGAGGTGCCTGCGGAGCTGGTCGACTTCGCCCCCGAGGTCGTCGTCGCCTCGCCCGGCTTCCCGCCGTCGCACCCGGTCGTGGCTTGGGCGCGCGAGACCGGGGTGCCGCTCTGGGGCGACATCGAGCTCGCGTGGCGCGTGCGCGACAAGGTCGTGCGCGCCGACGGCACGCCCGCCGACTGGGTGTTCATCACCGGAACGAACGGCAAGACCACCACGACGCGTCTGACCGCCACGATGCTGGTCGAGGGCGGGCTGCGCGCCGCGCCCTGCGGCAACATCGGCGTCCCGATCCTCGACGCCGTGCGCGACCCGGCCGGTTTCGACGTGCTCGTCGTCGAGCTCTCCAGCCACCAGCTCTGGTACCTCGGGCTGAACGACGACGCCGGTTCGCCGTCGCCGCACGCGGCCGTGTGCCTGAACCTGGCCGACGACCACCTGCTCTGGCACGGCTCGTTCGACGCCTACCGCGACGCCAAGGCCGTCGTCTACCGGCACGCGCAGATCGCGGCCGTGTACAACAAGGCCGACGACGCCACGCTGCGGATGGTGGAGGACGCCGACGTCGTCGAGGGCGCTCGAGCGATCGGCTTCGACCTCGGCGTGCCCGGCCCGAGCGAGCTCGGCGTGATCGAGGGCATCCTGGTCGACCGCGCGTTCCTCGAGGAGCGGCGCACGTCGGCCCTCGAGCTCACCACGGTCGAGGCGCTCGCCGAGCGGGGCCTGTCGGCGCCGCACATCGTGGCGAACATCCTGGCCGCGTCGGCGCTCGCGCGCTCGCTCGACGTCGAGCCCGCGGCCATCCGGTCGGCGCTCGAGGGCTTCCGCCTGGATCCGCACCGCATCGAGGTGGTCGGACGCGACGGCGGCGTGACCTGGGTCGACGACTCCAAGGCCACCAACCCGCACGCGGCCGCCTCGTCGCTCGCCGCGTATCCCGGCGCCGTGTGGATCGTCGGCGGGCAGCTCAAGGGCGTCGACATCGGCGAGCTCGTGGCCCAGCGGGGCGCCGGAGCCCGGGCCGCGATCGTGATCGGCGTCGAGCGCTCGGAGGTGCTCGCGGCGTTCGCGCGACACGCGCCCGCGGTGCCCGTGTTCGAGGTCGACCACACCGAGACTGAGAACGTCATGGCGCGGGCCGTCGAGCTGGCGGCGCGGGTGGCGGGCGAGGGCGACGTGGTGCTGCTGGCACCGGCCGCCGCGTCGTTCGACCAGTTCACCGGCTACGACGACCGCGGGGCCCGTTTCGCGGCCGCGGTGAGGGATTGGATCGAAGGGGGAGCGCAGCGTGAGCAGCACGACGACGACGCGACCCCCGGCGACGCCTGACCCCGACCGCTCGGGCGCGCTGACCGCGCGCGTCACGCTGGGCCGCGTCTTCGCGCCGGTGCCGCTGGAGTTCCTGCTGGTGGTGTCGACCGCGCTGCTGCTGACCGGCTTCGGAGTCGTGATGGTCACGTCGGCCACGACGGCAACGTCCCTGAGTGCGGGCCAGAGCCCCTACAACGACGGCCTGCAGCAGGGGGCATTCGCGATGCTCGGGATCGCGGCGATGTTCGTGGTCAGCCGGCTGCCCGTGCTGTTCTTCCGCCGGATCGCGTGGATCGCGCTCGGCGTGGCGATCGCGGTGCAGCTGCTGGTCTTCACGCCGCTCGGCGTCGAGGTCTACGGCAACCGCAACTGGCTCGACATCGCGGGGTTCTCGGTCCAGCCGTCCGAGCTCCTCAAGCTCGCGCTGGCGCTGTGGGCCGCCATGATCCTCTACCGCAAGCGGACGCTGCTCACGAAGTGGCAGCACGTCTTCATCCCGCTCGTGCCGGTCGCACTGCTGGCGATCGGGACGGTGCTCGCGGGGCGCGACCTCGGCACGTCGATGGTGCTCGTCCTGATCGTGCTGGCGTGCCTGTTCTTCTCCGGCGTGCGGCTGCGCATCTTCGCGCTCCCCGTGCTGCTCGGCGTGGTCGCGGTGACGGCGCTCGCCGTGACGAGCCCCAACCGCATGGCCCGGATCATGAGCTTCCTCGACCCGAACTGCGACTACCTCGACGACTGCTACCAGCCGCTGCACGGCATCTGGGGCCTCGCGAGCGGCGGCGTCTTCGGCGTCGGCCTCGGCAACTCGGTCGAGAAGTACAGCTGGCTGCCGGCGATCGGCGACGACTACATCTTCGCGATCGTGGGCGAGGAGCTCGGCCTGATCGGCTGCGTGGTGGTGCTGGCTCTGTTCGCGACCTTCGCGGTCGGCGCCTTCCGGATCATCCGCAACAGCGACGACCCGTTCGTCAAGATCGCGGCGGGCGGCATCACGGTGTGGATCCTGGGGCAGGCGCTCATCAACATCGGCGTCGTGCTGCGCGTGTTCCCGGTGCTCGGCGTCCCGCTGCCGTTCATGTCGGCGGGCGGCAGCTCGCTCGTCGCGGTGCTCGCGGCGTGCGGCGTGCTCCTCGCGTTCGCGCGCACCCTTCCGGCGCCGCACGTCGCCGCGCCGGGCGGCGCCGCGGCGCGGGGCGCGGGCACGGGCCGGGGAGCGGGCTCCGAGCGGGCGGCCGGAACGGGGCGCTCCGCGCGGCCTGCAAGACTGAAGAGGTGACGACCTACCTGCTCGCCGGCGGCGGCACCGCCGGACACGTGAACCCCCTGCTCGCCGTCGCGGACGGCCTGCGTCGCCGCGACCCGGACGCCGAGGTGCTCGTGCTCGGCACGCGCGAGGGGCTCGAGGCGCGCCTGGTGCCCGAGCGCGGATACGAGCTGCTGATCGTAGAGAAGGTGCCTTTCCCGCGCCGCCCGAACGCGGACGCGGCGGCCTTCCCGGTGCGCTTCCAGCGGGCGGTCGGCCGCGTGCGCGGCTACCTGCGCGACCGCGGCGTCGACGTGGTCGTCGGCTTCGGAGGCTACGCGGCGGCCCCCGCCTACGTCGCCGCGCGCCGCGAGCGCGTGCCCTTCGTGGTGCATGAGGCGAACGCGCGGCCCGGGCTGGCCAACGTGCTCGGCGCGCGCCGCGCCGCCGGAGTGGGCGTCGCGTTCGCGGGCACGCCCCTGCGCCGCGCCGAGGTCGTCGGGATGCCGCTGCGCCCGGAGATCGTCGGGCTCGACCGCGCGGCGCTCCGCGCGGAGGCCGCGGAGCACTTCGGGCTCGACCCCGACAAGAAGACCCTGCTGGCGTTCGGCGGCTCACTCGGGGCGCTGCGGATCAACACGGCCCTCGCCGAGTCGTGGCGCGACATCCTCAACACCGGATGGCAGCTGCTGCACATCACGGGGGAGCGGTCGGACCTGCCCGACCCGCAGGCCGAGGGCTACGCGCTGCGCCGCTACGTGGACCGGATGGACCTGGCGTTCGCCCTGGCGGACCTCGTTGTGTCGCGCTCCGGCGCGTCGACCGTGAGCGAGATCGCCGCGCTCGGCATCCCCGCGGTGTACGTGCCGTACGCGGTCGGCAACGGCGAGCAGCGGCTCAACGCGAGCGCGTCGCTCGCGGCCGGGGCCGCCATCCTGATCGAGGACGCCCAGTTCACCGCCGACCGGGTGCGCTCCGATATCGTGCCGCTCCTCGGCGACGAGGAGCGGCTGGCCGCCATGGCCGCCGCGGCCGAGACCGCCGGCACGCGTCACGGCACCGAGAACGTCATCGCGATGATCGACAGAGTTCTTTCCTTTTAGAAGCGATCGCACGCTGCGGGGCCGCAAGCGGCACCCTTGCGAGCGAGAACGTCGCTTCGCTCCGTTCGGCAGCGCTTCGCGCTGCGTTTGGCCGCATCCGCGGCACGCTCGCTACGCTCGCACATCGGTTGCTCCTGCCTGTGGTGGTTGAGCGAGCGGAGCGAGTCGAAACCGTCCACGCGGGACCGCGCGCCGGGACCGGGGCAGGGCCGCGCCGACTTAGACTCGAGGGGCCATGATCAGACCCGACCTCAGCACCCCGATCCCCGAGCACATCGGCGCCGCCCACTTCATCGGGATCGGCGGTTCCGGCATGTCGGGCCTGGCCCGCATGTTCCTCGCGCGCGGCGTGAAGGTCTCCGGCTCCGACCGCTCCGACAGCCAGAACCTGCGCGACCTCGAGGCGCTGGGCGCCACCGTGCACGTCGGCCACGACGCGGCGAACCTCGGCGACGCCGACACGGTGATCTTCACGGGCGCGATCTGGCCCGAGAACCCCGAGTACCTGCTCGCCAAGGAGCGCGGGCTGCCGATCATCCACCGCTCGCAGGCCCTGCACTGGCTGATCGGCGGGCGCCGCCTGGTCGCCGTCGCGGGCGCTCACGGCAAGACCACGTCGACCGGCATGATCGTGACGGGCCTGCGCGGCCTCGGCGCTGATCCGAGCTTCGTCAACGGCGGCGTGATCGCGGGGCTCGGCGTCTCGAGCGACTCCGGATCGGATGAGCTGTTCGTGATCGAGGCCGACGAGTCCGACGGCTCGTTCCTGCTGTACGACACGTCGATCGTGCTGATCACGAACGTCGACGCCGACCACCTGGACCACTACGGCTCGCACGACGCGTTCGACGCGGCGTTCGTGCGCTTCGCCGACGCGGCGCGCGAGGCCGTCGTGATCTCGTCCGACGACGCGGGCGCCCAGCGCGTGCGCGCCGGGCTGAGCCACCCGAACGTCATCACGTTCGGCCAGGCCGAGGACGCCGACGTGCGGATCACCGACATCGTCACCGAGGGCCCGGTCGCCTTCACGGTCACGCACGCAGGCCGCAGCGCGACCGGTCGCCTCGCGGTGCCCGGCGCCCACAACGCCATCAACGCCGCCGGTGCGGTCGCGGTGCTGATCGCCCTCGGCCATGAGCTCGACGCCGCCCTCGAGGCGGTCACCGCCGGGTTCGCCGGCACGGTGCGCCGCTTCGAGCTGCACGGCGCCGAGCGCGGCGTGCGCGTCTACGACGACTACGCGCACCATCCGACCGAGGTCGCCGCCGCCCTGAGCGCCGCGCGGACCGTGGTCGGCGACGGGCGCATCATCGCGGTGCACCAGCCGCACACCTACTCGCGCACCCAGCTCATGGCGGGTGAGTTCGCGCATGTGCTCGAGGAGCTGGCCGACCACACGGTCGTGCTCGACGTGTACGGCGCGCGCGAGGATCCCATCCCGGGCGTCACCGGCGAGCTCGTCAGCTCGAGGTTCCGGGACCCCGAGCGCGTGCACTTCGTCGCCGACTGGCAGGAGGCCGCCGACTACACCGCGTCGGTCGCGCGCGAGGGCGACTACGTGATCACGCTCGGCTGCGGCAACGTCTACCAGATCATCCCGCAGGTGCTGGAGTCGCTGCGCGGAAGCGAGAACGCGGGAGCATGAGGCGCCCCGGCCCGCTGCCCCCGCCCGAGCGGCGGGACGCGCGGGATCCGCACGCCGATCCCGAGGGCCTCGTCGCCCTCGACGACGAGCCGCGTCGTCGCGCGCCCGTGCTGCCGTTCCGCCGGCGCCGGGCCGAGGAGGGCGACGCGCCGCCGCCGCAGGATGTGCCGGACGAGCCGGACGCCCCCGAGCCGCGGGCCGAGGACGCCGGGGCGCAGCCGACCGGATGGCGCGACGTCTGGCGCGCCACGCGCGCCCGCCGCCGCGCCCTGCGCTCCGAGATCCGGCGCTTCACGGCGCGCTCGCGCCGCCGCCGGATGATCTGGATCGCGTCGCTGTCGGCGCTGCTGCTGCTCGTGATCGGGAGCGTCGGCGCCGCCTACAGCCCACTGTTCGCGGTGCAGCGGATCACGGTCGAGGGCGCCGTCGCGATCGACCAGGCCGCTCTGCAGGAGGCGCTGGCCGATCAGGTGGGGCGGCCGCTCCCGCTCGTCGACCACGCCGAGGTCAAGGCGGCGCTCGTCGCGTTCCCCCTGATCGAGACCTACACGCTCGAGGCGCGTCCGCCGCACGATCTGATCGTGCGCATCCGGGAGCGGACGCCCATCGGCGTCGTGCGCTCGGACGCCGGGTTCACGACCGTCGACGCGGCCGGCGTGGTGCTCGCCACCGGCGACGCGAGGCCGGAGGACCAGCCGCTCATCGACGCCCGCGGCGGGCTCGCGTCGCCCGCGTTCGAGGCGATCGGCCAGGTGCTGCGCACGCTCCCCGACGACGTGCACGGGCTCGTCGCCGAAGCCCGCGCCACGACGCCCGACGACGTCACGCTCGTGCTTCACGACGGCACCGAGGTGCTGTGGGGGAGCGCCGACGACTCCGTCAAGAAGGCCATCGCGCTGCTCGCCGCGCCCGACGGCTACTCCTACTACGACGTCTCGTCGCCCGGTTCGATAAGCGTCGGCTGACCTCTCGCGAACCGCGCAGACGCCTCGTCACGCCATTTCGCGACACGACTCGCGACACGCCCACGGCCAATCCGGATTCGAGCGCGCGGCGCGCATACCTTCATGGAAGGAATTGCATACCGGGCAATACTTTAACTCTCATGTAGAGGGTGAAGGTTCCGGGATGAGACCAGGGTTCGACAGCAATCGGAGGCCGGCATGAGCCAGAACCAGAACTACCTCGCCGTGATCAAGGTCGTCGGCGTCGGCGGCGGTGGCGTCAACGCCGTCAACCGCATGATCGAGCTCGGTCTCCGTGGAGTCGAGTTCATCGCCGTCAACACCGACGCGCAGGCGCTGCTGATGAGCGACGCCGACGTCAAGCTCGACGTGGGCCGCGAGCTCACGCGCGGCCTCGGTGCCGGCGCTGACCCCGAGGTGGGTCGCCGCGCGGCCGAGGACCACGCCGAGGAGATCGAGCAGGCGCTCGCGGGCGCCGACATGGTCTTCGTCACGGCGGGCGAGGGCGGCGGCACCGGCACCGGCGGCGCGCCGGTGGTCGCGCGCATCGCCAAGTCGATCGGCGCCCTGACCATCGGCGTCGTGACCAAGCCCTTCTCGTTCGAGGGCCGCCGCCGCCAGAGCCAGGCGGAGGCGGGCGTCGCCACGCTGAAGGAAGAGGTCGACACGCTCATCGTCGTGCCGAACGACCGCCTGCTCGAGATCAGCGACCGCGGCATCTCGATGGTCGAGGCGTTCGCGACCGCCGACCAGGTTCTCCTCGCCGGTGTGCAGGGCATCACCGACCTGATCACCACGCCGGGCCTCATCAACCTCGACTTCGCCGACGTCAAGTCCGTCATGCAGGGCGCCGGCTCGGCGCTCATGGGCATCGGCTCGGCGCGCGGCGCCGACCGGGCCATCAAGGCGGCCGAGCTCGCGGTCGAATCGCCGCTGCTCGAGGCCTCGATCGAGGGCGCGCACGGCGTGCTCCTGTCGATCCAGGGCGGCTCGAACCTCGGCATCTTCGAGATCAACGACGCGGCTCAGCTGGTCAAGGAGGCCGCGCACCCCGAGGCCAACATCATCTTCGGCACCGTGATCGACGACACGCTCGGCGACGAGGTGCGTGTCACGGTGATCGCGGCGGGCTTCGACGGCGGCGAGCCG
>Ga0208492_1001598_pt1 | contig 13446 bp, 5 predicted proteins | sample Subbioar_CSW14AB_FD_184820 | JGI IMG/M metagenome (GOLD analysis project Ga0208492, IMG submission 184820) | Serpentinite rock and fluid subsurface biosphere microbial communities from McLaughlin Reserve, California, USA - CR12Mar_CSW14AB (SPAdes) | ecosystem: Environmental > Terrestrial > Deep... | reverse complement strand
CAGCGCACCCAGCTGCGAAGCCGTCAGGCCGGCAGCCGAGGTCGCCGTCAGGTCGGTCAGCGCGGTGGTGCTGATCGCCTTCACCTGGTCGGTGGTCAGCGAGCCAAGCTGCGTCGAGGTCAGGTCAGCCAGGTCGGTGCTTTCCAGAGCGCCGATCTGCGTCGTGGTCAGCGACTTGAGCTGCACGGCCGACAGAGCCTGGGCCTGCGTCGAGGTCAGCGCGTTCAGATCAGTGGTTTCCAGAGCGCCGACCTGCGTCGTCGTCAGGGCCTTCACCTGAGTTGCCGTCAGATCCGCGATGTCAGTCGTCTCGAGCGAGGCGACCTGCGTCGTGGTCAGAGCCGCAATCTGCGTTGCCGCCAGAGCCTTCTGCTGGGTGGTATCCAGCGCGTTCAGGTTCGTGGTGGTCAGCGCACCGATCTGCGTCGTCGTCAGCGCCTTGACCTGCGTCTCAGTCAGATCCGCGATCTCGGTCGTGTCGAACGAAGCAATCTGCGTCGTCGTCAGAGCCGCGATCTGCGTCGCCGCCAGAGCCTGCTGCTGGGTGCTGTCCAACCCATTCAGGGCGGTGGTGCTCAGAGCCTGCAGCTGGGTCGCCACAAGACCCTTGAGCGCGGTGCTGCTCAGCGCAGCGGCCTGCGTCTCATCCAGCGAGTCGACCTGGGTCGTGGTCAGACCCTTGATCTGCGTGCTGCTGATCGCGCCGATCGCCGTGGTGGTCAGCGCATCCAGCTGCTCGGTGCTCAGCGAACCCAGCACGCTCGCCGTCAGCGCACTGATCTGGCCTGCGCCAAGCTCAGCGATCGCCGTGGTGCTGATCGCCTGCACCTGCGTCGAGTTCAGCGAGCCAAGCTGCGTCGAGCTGAGTTCACCGATGTCGGTGCCTTCCAGAGCGCCGATCTGTGTCGTGGTCAGCGCCTTCAGCTGGGCGGCCGACAGCGACTGGACCTGCGTGGTCACCAGCGCGTTCAGGTCGGTGGTTTCCAGAGCGCCGACCTGCGTCGTCGTCAGGGCCTTCACCTGGGTCTGCGTCAGATCCGCGATGTCGGTCGTCTCGAGCGAGGCGATCTGCGTCGTGGTCAGCGCAGCAATCTGCGTTGCCGCCAGAGCCTGCTGCTGGGTATCAGCCAGCGCGTTCAGGTTCGTGGTCGACAGGGCCTGGATCTGCGCCGCACTCAGCGCCTTCACCTGGGCAACCGCCAGTTCCTCGATGTCCGTGGTTTCCAGAGCACCGATCTGCGTCGTCGTCAGACCGGCAATCTGGGTCGCCTGCAGAGACTGCGTCTGCGTGGTATTCAGGGCATTCAGAGCTGTGGTGGTGATCGCACCAACCTGCTGCGAGGTCAGCCCCTTGATCGCGGTGCTGCTCAGCGCGCCGATCTGCGTCTCATCCAGCGACGCAACCTGCGTCGTGGTCAGACCCTTGACCTGTGCGCTGCTCAGCGCGGCAACCGCCGTCGTGCTCAGGACATCAAGCTGCTCGGTGCTCAGCGCACCCAGCTGCGAAGACGTCAGGCCGGCAGCCGCGGTCGCCGTCAGGTCGGTCAGTGCCGTGGTGCTGATCGCCTTCACCTGGTCGGTGGTCAGCGAGCCAAGCTGCGTCGAGGTCAGGTCAGCCAGGTCGGTGCTTTCCAGAGCGCCGATCTGCGTCGTGGTCAGCGCCTTGAGCTGCACGGCCGACAGAGCCTGGGCCTGCGTCGAGGTCAGCGCGTTCAGATCAGTGGTTTCCAGAGCGCCGACCTGTGCCGTCGTCAGGGCCTTGACCTGAGTTGCCGTCAGATCCGCGATGTCGGTCGTCTCGAGCGAGGCGACCTGCGTCGTGGTCAGCGCAGCAATCTGCGTTGCCGCCAGAGCCTTCTGCTGGGTGGTATCCAGCGCGTTCAGGTTCGTGGTGGTCAGCGCACCGATCTGCGTCGTCGTCAGGGCCTTGACCTGCGTCTCGGTCAGATCCGCGATCTCGGTCGTGTCGAACGAAGCAATCTGCGTCGTCGTCAGAGCCGCGATCTGCGTCGCCGCCAGAGCCTGCTGCTGGGTGCTATCCAGCGCATTCAGGGCGGTGGTGCTCAGAGCCTGCAGCTGCGTCGCCACAAGACCCTTGAGCGCGGTGCTGCTCAGCGCAGCGGCCTGCGTCTCATCCAGCGAGTCGACCTGGGTCGTCGTCAGACCCTTGATCTGCGTGCTGGTGATAGCGCCCAGTGCCGTGGTGCTCAGTGCATCCAGCTGCTGAGTGCTCAGCGCACCCAGCTGCGAGGCCGTCAGGCCGGCAGCCGAGGTCGCCGTCAGGTCGGTCAGCGCGGTGGTGCTGATCGCCTTCACCTGGTCGGTGGTCAGCGAGCCGATCTGCGTCGAGGTCAGGTCAGCCAGGTCGGTGCTTTCCAGAGCACCGATCTGCGTCGTCGTCAGCGACTTGAGCTGCACGGCCGACAGAGCCTGAGCCTGCGTCGAGGTCAGCGCATTCACGTCAGTGGTTTCCAGAGCGCCGACCTGCGTCGTCGTCAGGGCCTTGACCTGGGTTGCCGTCAGATCCGCGATGTCGGTCGTCTCGAGCGAGGCGACCTGTGTCGTGGTCAGCGCAGCAATCTGCGTTGCCGCCAGAGCCTTCTGCTGGGTGGTATCCAGCGCATTCAGGTTCGTGGTGGTCAGCGCACCGATCTGCGTCGTCGTCAGCGCCTTGACCTGCGTCTCGGTCAGATCCGCGATCTCGGTCGTGTCGAACGAAGCAATCTGCGTCGTCGTCAGGGCCGCGATCTGCGTCGCCGCCAGAGCCTGCTGCTGGGTGCTGTCCAGCGCATTCAGGGCGGTGGTGCTCAGAGCCTGCAGCTGCGTCGCCACAAGAGCCTTGAGCGCCGTGCTGCTCAGCGCAGCGGCCTGCGTCTCATCCAGCGAGTCGACCTGGGTCGTCGTCAGACCCTTAATCTGCGTGCTGGTGATGGCGCCGATCGCCGTGGTGGTCAGTGCATCCAGCTGCTCGGTGCTCAGCGCACCCAGCAATGTGGCGTTCAGACCGCCCACCTGAGTGGTGGTGAGTTCGCTCAGCGCCGTGGTGCTGATCGCCTGCACCTGCGTCGAGCTCAGCGAGCCAAGCTGCGTCGAACTCAGTTCACCGAGGTCGGTGCTTTCCAGGGCGCCGATCTGTGTCGTGGTCAGCGCCTTCAGCTGGGCGGCCGACAGCGACTGGACCTGCGTGGTCACCAGCGCGTTCAGGTCGGTGGTTTCCAGAGCGCCGACCTGCGTCGTGGTCAGAGCCTTCACCTGGGTCTGCGTCAGATCCGCAATGTCGGTCGTCTCGAGCGAGGCGATCTGCGTCGTGGTCAGCGCAGCAATCTGCGTTGCCGCCAGAGCCTGCTGCTGGGTATCAGCCAGCGCGTTCAGGTTCGTGGTCGACAGGGCCTGGATCTGCGCCGCACTCAGCGCCTTCACCTGGGCAACCGCCAGTTCCTCGATGTCCGTGGTTTCCAGAGCACCGATCTGCGTCGTCGTCAGACCGGCAATCTGGGTCGCCTGCAGAGACTGCGTCTGCGTGGTATTCAGGGCATTCAGAGCTGTGGTGGTGATCGCACCAACCTGCTGCGAGGTCAGCCCCTTGATCGCGGTGCTGCTCAGCGCGCCGATCTGCGTCTCATCCAGCGACGCAACCTGCGTCGTGGTCAGACCCTTGACCTGTGCGCTGCTCAGCGCGGCAACCGCCGTCGTGCTCAGGACATCAAGCTGCTCGGTGCTCAGCGCACCCAGCTGCGAAGACGTCAGGCCGGCAGCCGCGGTCGCCGTCAGGTCGGTCAGTGCCGTGGTGCTGATCGCCTTCACCTGGTCGGTGGTCAGCGAGCCAAGCTGCGTCGAGGTCAGGTCAGCCAGGTCGGTGCTTTCCAGAGCGCCGATCTGCGTCGTGGTCAGCGCCTTGAGCTGCACGGCCGACAGAGCCTGGGCCTGCGTCGAGGTCAGCGCGTTCAGATCAGTGGTTTCCAGAGCGCCGACCTGTGCCGTCGTCAGGGCCTTGACCTGAGTTGCCGTCAGATCCGCGATGTCGGTCGTCTCGAGCGAGGCGACCTGCGTCGTGGTCAGCGCAGCAATCTGCGTTGCCGCCAGAGCCTTCTGCTGGGTGGTATCCAGCGCGTTCAGGTTCGTGGTGGTCAGCGCACCGATCTGCGTCGTCGTCAGGGCCTTGACCTGCGTCTCGGTCAGATCCGCGATCTCGGTCGTGTCGAACGAGGCAATCTGCGTCGTCGTCAGGGCCGCGATCTGCGTCGCCGCCAAAGCCTTCTGCTGGGTGCTGTCCAGCGCATTCAGGGCGGTGGTGCTCAGAGCCTGCAGCTGGGTAGCCACAAGACCCTTGAGCGCGGTGCTGCTCAGCGCAGCGGCCTGCGTCTCATCCAGCGAGTCGACCTGGGTCGTCGTCAGACCCTTGATTTGGGTGCTGCTGATCGCCCCGATCGCCGTGGTGGTCAGTGCATCCAGCTGCTCGGTGCTCAGCGAACCCAGCACGCTCGCCGACAGCGCGCTGATCTGGCCTGCGCCAAGCTCAGCGATCGCCGTGGTGCTGATCGACTTCACCTGCGTCGAGCTCAGCGAGCCAAGCTGCGTCGAGCTGAGTTCACCGATGTCGGTGCCTTCCAGGGCGCCGATCTGCGTAGTCGTCAGCGACTTGAGCTGAGCCGCCGACAGGGCCTGAGCCTGCGTGGTGTTCAGGGCGTTCAGGTCAGTGGTTTCCAGAGCGCCGATCTGTGCCGTCGTCAGAGCCTTGACCTGAGTTGCCGTCAGATCCGCGATGTCGGTCGTCTCGAGCGAGGCGACCTGCGTCGTGGTCAGCGCAGCAATCTGCGTCGCCGCCAGAGCCTTCTGCTGGGTGGTATCCAGCGCGTTCAGGTTCGTGGTGGTCAGCGCGCCGATCTGCGTCGTCGTCAGCGCCTTGACCTGCGTCTCGGTCAGATCCGCGATCTCGGTCGTGTCGAACGAGGCAATCTGCGTCGTCGTCAGGGCCGCGATCTGCGTCGCCGCCAGAGCCTGCTGCTGGGTGCTGTCCAGCGCATTCAGCGCCGTGGTGCTCAGAGCCTGCAGCTGCGTCGCCACAAGACCCTTGAGCGCGGTGCTGCTCAGCGCAGCGGCCTGCGTCTCATCCAGCGAGTCGACCTGGGTCGTCGTCAGACCCTTGATCTGGGTGCTGTTGATGGCGCCGATCGCCGTGGTGGTCAGTGCATCCAGCTGCTCGGTGCTCAGCGAACCCAGCACGCTCGCCGTCAGCGCGCTGATCTGGCCTGCGCCAAGCTCAGCGATCGCCGTGGTGCTGATCGACTTCACCTGCGTCGAAGTCAGTGAGCCAAGCTGCGTCGAGGTCAGTTCACCGATGTCCGTGCCTTCCAGGGCGCCGACCTGCGTCGTCGTCAGACCCTTCAGCTGGGCGGCCGACAGCGACTGGACCTGCGTGGTCACCAGCGCGTTCAGGTCAGTGGTTTCCAGAGCGCCGACCTGCGCCGAGGTCAGAGCCTTCACCTGGGTCTGCGTCAGATCCGCGATGTCGGTCGTCTCGAGCGACTCAATCTGAGTCGTGGTCAGGGCCGCGATCTGCGTCGCCGCCAGAGCCTGCTGCTGGGTAGCAGCCAGCGCGTTCAGGTTCGTGGTCGACAGGGCCTGGATCTGCGCCGTCGTGAACGCCTTGATCTGGGTCTCGGTCAGATCCGCAATGTCAGTCGTCTCGAGCGAGGCGATCTGCGTCGTGGTCAGGCCGGCGATCTGCGTCGCTGCCAGAGCCTTCTGCTGCGTGCTGTTCAGCGCATTCAGCGCCGTGGTGGTGATCGCACCAACCTGCGAAGCCGAAAGCCCCTTGATCGCGGTCGAAGTCAGCGCGCCAATCTGCGTCTCATCCAGCGACGCAACCTGCGTCGTGGTCAGATTCTTGATCTGCGTGCTGTTGAGGGCGGAGATTGCCGTGGAGCTGATCTGATCCAGCTGCTCGGTGCTCAGCGCACCCAGCTGCGAAGCTGTCAGGCCGCCAGCCTGCGTGGAGGTCAGTTCAGTCAGCGCGGTGGTGGTGAGCGACTTGAACTGGGTCGAGGTCAGAGAGCCGAGCTGCGTGGAGGTGAATTCGAGCAGATCGGTGGTTTCCAGAGCTCCGAGCTGCGTGGTGCTCAGTGCCTTCAGCTGTGCTGCCGACAGAACCTCGACCTGGGTCTGAGCCAGAGCGTTAAAGTCTTCCGTATCAAGCACACCGATCTGCGTCGCGGTCAGCGCCTTGATCTGCGCAGTGGTGAAATCAGAAATATCTGTGCTGTCGAGGGACGCGATCTGCGTCGTGGTCAGAGCACTGATCTGCGTCGCCGCCAGGGCCTGCTGCTGGGTGCTGTCCAGCGCGTTCAGGTTCGTGGTGGTCAGCGACTGGATCTGCGCCGTGGTCAGCGCCTTCAGCTGCGTGGTGGTGAAGTCTGCAATATCAGCAACGTCCAGCGACTTGACCTGAGTCGTGGTCAGGCCGGCGATCTGCGTGGCGGCCAGGGCGCGGGTCTGGTCCGTATCCAGCGCGTTCAGCGCTGTCGTGCTCAGTGCCGCGACCTGCGACGTGAGCAGGGCGCTGATTGCAGTGGTGCTCAGCGCGGTAGCCTGGGTTTCGTCCAGCAGGCCAATCTGGGTGGAGGTGAAGCCCTTCGCCTGGGCGGCACTCAGCGCGCCGATGAAGGTCTCGGTCAGGCCATCGGTCTGGGTCGTCGTCAGGCTCTGGATCGAAGTCGAGCTCAGACCGCCAACCTGCGTCGTGGTGAGCTGCTCGAGGTTCGAGGCACTGATCGCGCGAATCTGCGTAGCATTCAGAGCGCCGAGCTGGGTCGAGGTGAACTCGCCGATGTCGGCATTTTCCAGCGCTTCAATCTGTGTCGCGGTCAGCGAACGGATCTGCGTGGTGTTCAGCGCGACGATCTGCGTGGTGTCGAGCGCCGAAACGTTGGTTGTGCTCAGCGCGCCCAGCTGGGCGGCGGAGAGCACTGCGATCTGGGCGGCGTCGAAGACCAGCTGAGAGCTGGTGAAGTAGCCGAACTGGGTGGCAGTGAGCGCTTTGACCTGCGAGGTGAGCAGCGCATCGACTTGCGTGGACTCGAGGGCTTCGATGCCAGTCTGCGAGAGCGCAGAGATCTGGGTCGACTTGAGCGACTGGATGTCTGTGGTGCTCAGCGCCTTGATGGCGGTTGAGGACAGGTTGGCGATCTGAGTAGCCGAAAGGAAACTAATACCGGACATGTGAATTCTCCCCCAAAAGCGCCGTGCGCTAGCCGATGGTCGTGTATGCGATGCGACGAGTCAGGCGTGCCTCACGCCCCACCCGCCAGTGGAATAGGCTTGCGTACACGACATCGCCATTCCGGTGAGCCTGACACCAGAGTGACGTAAAAATGCTGAAAACAGCGGAAATGCTAGAGAAACGAGCGACTACAGCCCGGATAAAATCCGGTCCAATTAGCTCGTTCAGCAGGACGATTTGCCATCTAGGGGCGAATCTACGGCCTGGGGCCGCTTCGCGGTAGGTACCCATGGCTAGCGCTCACTTTCTGTAGCGTTTCGCAATAACTTTCTGTACGCGTGGCCTAGGGGTAATGGATCAACGTGGTTAACGCAAGAAGATTCTTGCACGCGATAGTTTCATTGACCTGTCATGCGAGGCTCAGCTGACGAAAAATGAAAAAAGCCGTTTTTCAAAGATCCCCGACCCGCGAGACGAATCGGCAGCGCGTCTGGAAACGAGATTTCTCAATAATTTCAAATCATTATTAATAATCCCAATAGGCGAACTTAGTCACAGCTTTGTCTCAGCGCGAGACACAGGCACAACCGCAGGGCGACTCCCCCTGTCCCGCCTATAGGAATATTAACCTGCAATTTTTAGTGAGAATTCGTCAGATCGTGGAGCGGAAATAGGCGATGGTTTCCTTCAAACCGTCTTCCAGCTTAACTTTCGGCTCCCATCCGAGCGCCTGTTTGGCCTTCGAGATGTCAGGCTGGCGCTGTTTCGGGTCATCCGACGGCAGCGGCTCGAAGATCAGCTTGGATGAAGAGCCCGTCAGTTTCAGAACCAGCTCCGCCAGTTCCAGCATCGTGAACTCGACCGGGTTGCCCAGGTTGATCGGGCCGGTCACTTCCGGCCCGGTGGCCATCAGACGCACGAAACCATCGATCAGATCGCTGACATAGCAGAACGAGCGGGTCTGCGTGCCTTTCCCGTAAATGGTGATGTCCCTTCCCTTCAGCGCCTGAACGATGAAGTTGGACACCACGCGGCCATCGTTGGGATGCATGCGCGGGCCATACGTGTTGAAGATGCGGCCAACTTTGATCTTCAGCTTATGCTGGCGGTGATAATCGAAGAACAGCGTTTCCGCGCAGCGTTTGCCTTCGTCGTAGCAGGAGCGCAGGCCAATCGGGTTCACATGGCCCCAGTATTCTTCGGTCTGCGGGTGAATCTGTGGATCGCCGTACACTTCCGAGGTCGATGCCTGGAAAATCGTGGCGCGGACGCGCTTGGCAAGGCCCAGCATGTTGATCGCGCCATGCACGCTGGTCTTGGTGGTCTGCACAGGATCGTGCTGGTAGTGAACCGGAGACGCAGGGCAGGCCAGGTTATAGATCTGGTCGACCTCGACATAGAGCGGGAAGGTCACGTCGTGTCGCATGATCTCGAAACGCGGATGATCGAGCAGCGCCTCGACATTGGTGCGGCGGCCGGTGAAGTAGTTGTCGACGCACAGGACATCCATCCCCTCGCCGATCAGGCGCTCGCACAGATGCGAACCTAGAAAGCCTGCACCACCCGTGATGAGCACCCGTCCTGAATCACGCATTCCGTCCCCCTAGAATCCGCACCATCGTAGCGGCGATTCGCAAAGGTACCGATGCCGTGGAATCTGTACAAGCGCTGAATGGTTATTGCCGACGGCCGGAGCAGAACCGCCTTACCGGACTCAGCCGGCAGCCTGCATGCGTGTGTCGGACCGCACGAGGTTCCGGCCGTCCTGCTTGGCGCGATAGAGTGCGCCGTCGGCGCGACCGATGAAGGTTTCGGCACTATCGTCGGCGCGCAGAATGGCTATACCCACGCTGACGGTGACGGGAATGGCGCTGCCGTTGAAAGTGAACGCGGCATTCTCGACCGTCTGGCGGATCGTCTCGCCCAGCCGTTCGGCATTAAACAGGTCGCAGTTACGCAGCACGACCAGGAACTCGTCGCCGCCCCAGCGGCAGATCAAATCCGAAGACCGCAGACTGGCGCGAATGGCATTGGCAATACCGATCAGAACGCGATCGCCTGCAAGATGCCCTGCCTCGTCGTTGATCGATTTGAAGTGATCGGCATCCACCATCACGACTGACAGCGGCTGGTTCACGCGACGTGCATCGCGCAGGGCCTGATCGATCAGAATATCGTAAGCATGCCGGCTCGCCAGGCCCGTCAGCTTGTCGGTCGTCGCCATAGCCTCCAGTCGGCGCTGGAAACGGCTGATCGTGAGCCAGGTTGCGAGCAGGACCAGCGCAGTGATGACGACGCAGATCAGCAGGTTGATATAGAGCGCGCGCCGGATCTGCGCGATGTCGCGATCCGCCTCCTTCTCGACAAGCAAATACCAGCCGAGTTCAGGAATGAAACGTACATTGAGGAAACGCGTGCTGCCGCGGTAATCGTACTCGAATGTACGCGTCTGGCGCGGCGACCACTGCGGATACAGATCGCCCAGAGTTCCGCGCTGCCCAATCTCATTCTCGGGCACCGAGTTGTCGGCGCCGACAAGAACGATACGTCCATGGCTATCGGCAAAATAAACCGTGCGGCCGAAGCGGCTTTGGTAATCGTCGATCAAAGTTCGCACGGCATTGACTGTCAGGCCGATACCTGCTGCGCCAATGAAATTGCCGGAGTAATCCATGACACGATAATTGATGAAGATGGTCATCGTGTCCTGATTGGCGAGATCTGGATCGACATTGATCTCATAGGGCAGGATCATGTCACGTACGCGATAATACCATTCGTCGCGCGGCTCTTTTTCATCGACCCGCTTGAGGATGCCATCCGCGTGATAGTAGATGCTCGTGCGGTCCGATACGAAGAAGCTGGTGATAGCGCTATAACGTTCTTTAATCGCACTCAGATACTGCGTGATGCGTTCGGCATCTTCCTCACCGTCCAGCACCCAGTCGCGCAGGAAAGTGTCGGTCGCCATCACCGACGAGATGATGATGGGCTGGATCAGATCCTTCTGAATTTCAGAATAGATATTGTCTGAGGTGAGCGGCAACTCGGTCTCAATCACCGCGTCGCGCAACGACTGCCTAGACACAAAATAGCTGGCCAACGACGTCGCCAGAAACCCCGCCACCAGCAGCAACGTCACCGTTGCCACCAGCACCCGCTTGTCACCCAGGACGAGCCTCATAATCCACCAGCTTCCGACTGAATCCCTGCTTCACAGATACCCGCCTGGCGGGCGCCGCGTACAGGGGCCGCGCCGGGAAATTTAGTGCAATCCGGCGGCCTCAGGCCGCCGTCAGAAGAAGCTCAGTACGAACCGCAAACACACGGTTGCGAGGAATAACCCAAAGAGGATTTCGAGCTTCCGCTTCGGCAGGGAATGAGCCAGCCGAGCTCCGATCGGAGCGGTCCAGATGCTGGTCGGCACGAAGAGAATGAAACCGATCAATGAGACATAGCCCAGCGCAAGGGGGAGCTGCAGGGCCGGGACATCGGGAAATTCCGCGGCTTTCGGCCATCCTGCATAGATGTAGCCGATGGCGCCCGGGATCGAGATCAGGACACCCAATCCCGATGAGGTCGCAACCGCCTGATGAATTGGACGGCCGTAGAAGGTCATGAACAGACTGGAAAGCTGGCCGCCACCAATGCCCATCAGGGCCGAGAGGACGCCGATCACCAGTCCGTAAAGCCGCATCACCAGGTTGCCGGGCATGTCGTCAGCCAGTTTCCAGCTGTCTTTCCCTAGCAGCAGGCGGAAAGCGGAAAGGCCGGCAACGGCAACGAAGACGGCCTTGAACAGATCGGCCGGCGCATAACGGGCAACCACACCGCCGGCAAGAACGCCAATCACCACCGGAACCGCCCAGATTTTCACAATCGACATATCGACCATGCCCTTGGCGCGATGAGCGTTGAAGGAGCGGATCGAGGTCGGAATGATCACGGCGAGCGAGGTGCCGACGCAAAGCGGCATCCGCACCTCTTCCGGCACGCCCAGCAGCGTGAACAACTCGTACAGCACCGGCACGATGACAGCGCCGCCGCCAACGCCGAAAACACCCGCCAGGATGCCAGTGACCGCGCCAGCCGCAAGCAGCGCGACGGCCAGCATGGCCAACTCGGTATAGGGAATGCCCAGGATCATGAGAGGACTCGACTAAGGTCTACGAAAACGGAGCCGGATTGTCTGCCCAAGCGACGGGAGGAGCAACAGAGGACCCACATAAAATCCGCAAGACCCGGCGATTTACCGATCCGATTGGTTACATTGGTTCGGAACTGCGATCTCAGGATTCGTGTTTCTGCAGTTCGCCATAGGCGACGCAGATCAAAAATTGTTCGATCTCGTCGGGCCGGCTGACCGAAACCGGCGTGACCACGGACTCCACCGCCAGATAGCCGCGATCGACATAAGCCATCGTGCCATGCACGCGCAAAGGCCGGCGATGCTGCAGCACCCACTGGTGGGCGTGATGATGCCCGTATTGCGTCGCTTCGGAATAGATATCCTGGAACCACTTGCCTGTTGTATCGCGCCCAGCATGGGCAACGACCTCGGTTCCGACCAGTCGGTTGCGATAGCGCTGCCGCGTTGCATCCATGTCAATGATCAGCATGTAAGGGAGGAATCCGACCAGGGCTTCCGGTGCAAAAGCCTCGCGTGGCGGAATGGTCAGTCCAGGCGGGATTCGCGTGCGCCAGGCTTCAAGGAACGCGCGCGGTCGCTGCGACCAGAAATTCAGTTCGGGATCGCTGACGAAAGGCCTGTCGCCGTCTCGCCGGCGCACATCCTGTGCCGGTGCCATCGCAGGCCGCTCTCACCATCTTGTTTCCGGGTCAGCATGGCACAGGCACCGCCGGTGAAGGCATAAAAAATCAGCCTTGCGTCGCCGCAGGCTGCTGAACCGATCAAAAATGAATATGGAAGAAGAAAAGGTGATGATGCGCCGGCGGGCCACTGCATCCCGCTTTGCGGACGGCGATCACCTTCGGTCTCAACGACCTGAGATGAAGATAATCACACTTTTCCTTAATTCAAGGTTACTAAGTGAATAGCTGAAAGATTTCACAATATTGCCGCATTTGGGCATCGCCGGCACAACAGGTAGCGGGTCTTACCGCGCCAGCCCAAACACTTCCCGTATTTCGGCAACGCCGCGCAGTGTGTGCCGGCCCAGCGAGACCAATCCGGCATCTCCGCCAACAAGTCGCGCAAAACTTTCGGAGGCGACGAGATTGCAGTCGAGCGCACCACACAGGTTTTCCAGCCGCGCGGCTTCATTCACTGTGGGACCGATCAGCGTGAAATCGAGCCGGGCGCCGGTGCCGACATTGCCGTACATCACCAGGCCTTCATGCAGGGCGATATCCAGCGCCAGCACCGGCAGGTCTGCTGCCGCGCGCACCACATTCAGCGTCGCCACCGCATCGAGCGCATCTTTCGCTGCCTTCAGTGCAGCTGTGCCAACTTCCCTGCCTGCGCGCCGGCCATCCAGTTGGAAACTGGCCAGCAAGCCGTCGCCGAGGAATTTCAGCACCTGCCCGCCGCCATTCTCAATGGCTGGACCCAGGCAGTCGAAATAAGCATTCAGCGTCTCGACCAGCGGTTCGATCTCCAGACGGTCGGCCAAGGCCGTGAAGCCGCGCAGGTCGGCATAGAGAATCACCGCCTCGATCCGTTCGGCCTGGCCACGCTGGATCACACCGTTCAGCACGCGATGCGCCGCGTCACCGCCGATATAGGCCGCCGTAAGGTCGCGGCTCATCTGGGTCAATGTGGCCGCCTTGACCGCCAATGCCAGCAACGGCACCAGTCGGCGCAACCGCGTCAGGTGGTCTTCGCTGAAGCCACCCTCCCGCATGGTGGTGAAACTGCTGATCATGCCAATGCCGGCGTAGCGGTCGGTGATGTGATGGGAATTCTTGAAGGTCCAGCCGAAACTGTGCGCCATGGCAAACCAGTCGGTCAGGCCCTGCTCTGCAAACTCCTTCAGCACCGGGAAATCGTATGTCGCATCCGGTCCGACCAGCGGACGGTGCAACTCCCCCACTTCACTGGTCAACATGTGGCGCAGTGGACTGGCAACCCAGGCGGCGGGCTCTTCATTCGGATTCCGGTGGGGCATGGCGTCATTGCCGATCAGCCCGCCGGTCTGAGTCCAGGTATACCCCCTCGCCCGCAATAAAGGATGCAGCGTTGCCATGCCGACGAAAACCCGCTGAGA
>Ga0208492_1001597_pt1 | contig 13455 bp, 13 predicted proteins | sample Subbioar_CSW14AB_FD_184820 | JGI IMG/M metagenome (GOLD analysis project Ga0208492, IMG submission 184820) | Serpentinite rock and fluid subsurface biosphere microbial communities from McLaughlin Reserve, California, USA - CR12Mar_CSW14AB (SPAdes) | ecosystem: Environmental > Terrestrial > Deep... | reverse complement strand
CCGCCACGCGCGCCAGCGTCGCCTGTCGATGCGCCTGCAGCGCCCGCGCCGTCAGCGCCGGAAGCGTGAAACCGCCATGGCTGCGTGAGCTCGTATGAGGCCTTGACGCACACCAAACAACGGCGCCCGCGGGCGCCGTTTTTTCTTGTTCCATTATCGGACAAGCCGTGGTGCAAAACGTCAACGATGGGGCAGCGCGCGCGATCACTCCTCGCATCGTCGCTAGACTCCGCAGCGCCCCGCACCCCGTGTGCCACCAACTCGTTGTGGGGTCTTGCGGCGACCGTTCGTCGCTTTTCGAGAAAAAGGTCCCTAGGAGTCGAAGATGTTGAAACGTTTGCAATACACGCTGCTGGCCGCAGTCGTCGCACAGCCGCTGTGCGTACAGGCCTTCAGTACTGAAGATCATCTGGCCTGGTTGAAGGCCAACCAGAGCGCGCAGCCGCAGTTCGCTGACGGTGACACGATTACTTTCGATAAGGCGGACCTGGTTCGCCCCTTCATTCCCGCCGAGCAGCAGAGCACCATGCTGTTTGAAGGCATGGACATGAAGATCAAGGACGCCGGCGATTTGAGCCCGGCCGACAGCTACAAGGTCGCCACGGAGAAGTTCAAGGGCCAGGCCACGGTCGCCGCCGACGGCGCCATCGAGAACTACACTTCCGGCATGCCTTTCGATCCGGCGGCATTCCAGCCCGGCAACAAGGATGACGGTTGGAAGGCGGTGTGGAACTGGACCTTCCGCTGGCAGAACGCCGGCCTCAAAGTCAACGAAGTGCATTGGGTGTGGGTGCGCGCGGGTGGCGACCATACCGGCCATGACGTGATGAAGACCGACGGCGGCAAGTACCAGGAGTTCTACCAGGGCGGCGGTTCGTTTGAACGCGTGCTGGCGGGTCCTTATCAGCGCGTGATCATGTCCCATCGCGCCGATCTGGCCGACAGCGATTACAAGATGGACGGCGGCAAGGGTTTCGCCAAGGACACCAACTTCCGCGAATACACCGGCTTCACCTCGCCGTTCGACATCGCCGGCACGGCGTTCCTGATCCTGCGCTACGACGATCCGCGCAAGGCCGACGACTCGTGGGCCTACATTCCGTCACTGCGTCGCGTGCGTCGCATCTCGGTGGAAGTGAAGTCCGACTCGCTGCTCGGTACCGATCACACCCTGGAGGATTTCTACGGCTTCAACGGGCGCCCGATGGAACATTCCTGGGAATACGTCGGCGCGGCCAACCTGCTGGCCGTGGCGCGTTCGCGTAACACCGACACCGTCTACTACGGCCCCAACGGCTGGGCACCGCTCGACGACTGGGCGCTGCGCAAGACCGACGTGCTGCGCATGACGCCCCAGCGCAGCAACCATCCGTACTCGACCAAGTTCCTGTACATCGATCGTGAATCCGGCGAGTGCTTCTACGCCAACGCGTTCGACAAGGCCGGTGAACTGTGGAAGGTGTGGCAGATCCAGAAGGCGTGGAGCGAAGACCCGCAGTACGCCGAAGGCCAGAAGAAGTTCAAGGGCAGCGTGACGCTGCCGGGCACGCGCATCGCGTCGTTCCAGAGCATCAACGTGGTCGACCTGCAGAACGGTCGCGGCACGCTGGTGCCGACCCGTGGTGCGAGCTTCCCGCTCACCACCCTCAAGGAAGCCAAGCGTACCCACGACGTCAACTACCTGACGGAAGGCCGCTAGTCACGGCACACCCCGCCCGCGCGCCGGCGGGCGGGGTGTGATGATTCCCGCATTTTTTTCGGCGACTCTGCCACCCCCTGTGGCACTCCTCTGGGGCCGTTCATCACACGGCCCTTTTTTTTTTGAACGCATTTTCGAACGGCGTGCGCCGTGCACATCTGCGAGCGGTGCAAGCGGCCCGCCCGTGCGCCCTTGCACGCCGCACGCCGTGGCATGCTTCGCTGCCTGCAGACCGACCGAGGTGCGTTAGACTGTCGGCTCACCTTGGGGGAGGTCGTAATGGAAGTCGGGATTTTCTACGCGCCGGTGATCGGGCCGGCGAGCGCGCTCGAGCGCGGCATGGCCGGGCAGGACACCGAGCTCTATCAGACCATGCTCGCCAATCTCGTCACGCAGGCACGCTATCTCGACGAGCACAACTACTACGGTGTGGCCTTCACCGAACATCATCTGCAGGTCGAAGGCATCACGGTGTCGAACAACCCGGTGATGCTCGACCAGTTCATCGCGGCGCGCACCCAGAACATTCGCGTCGGTCAGCTTGGCCTGGTCTTGCCGCCGTCCAATCCCCTGCGGGTCGCGGAAGATATCGCGGTGCTGGACCAGATGACCTGCGGGCGTGCGTTCGCCGGCTTCGCGCGTGGCATTCAATCGCGCTGGGTGAACATCCTCGGCCAGCATCTGCCGGGACTCGCCGACAACCTCACCGATCCGGCCGCCTATGATCGTGCCAAGCGCGAGATCTATGGCGAATGCATAGACATCATCAAACTCGCCTGGACCCAACCGACCTTCTCCTATCAAGGCAAGTACTGGCAGATCCCGGTGCCGAATATCGATTGGCCGGCGCGCGATCTGTCCCGCCAGATCGGCGGTGGCATCGATGCCGACGGGCGGGTGACCGCGGTCGGCATCGCGCCGCGTCCCTATCAGAAGCCCTATCCGCCGCTGTTCGAACCCTTCGGCTTTTCCGAGGAGACGGTCGAGACCGCCGCTGCGCGCGGTTTGATTCCGGTCGCGATCGTGACCGACAAATCCATTCTGCAAGGACAGATTCGCGCCGCGCAGCGCGGCTATGCGCGCAGCGGCAAGCACTTTCCGCTCGGCGGCGGCATGGGCATTGCGCGCGAAATCGTGGTGGCCGATACCGAGGAGGAGGCCTGGCGGCTGGGACGGCTGGCGTCCTGGGAATGGACGCAGTTCTTTTCGCGCTTCGGCTTCAATGCCGTGCTTGCCCATCCGGGCGAAGACTATCGCGAGATTCCCAATAGCTGGGAAGCGCAGGTCGAACGCGGCTTCGCCTGTTGCGGTACGCCCGACAGCGTGACGCGTCAGCTCGAAGCGATGCTGAAGGATGCCGAGGTGGAATATCTGTGGTTGTTCACCCATGGCGAACTCATGCCGCAGGCAGCCATGATGCGCCACTTCGAACTGCTCACGGAAAAGGTTCTGCCGCGCTTCAACACGCGGGTGCGCTGATGACGGTTCGTAGCCTGCTGTGGCTGGTGCTGGCGGTGATGTCGAGCGCCTGCGCGCGTCAGCCCGCGCAATGCGCGCGGCCGCTCGACCAGATGCCGCAAGCACCGCAAGCCGAATCCACGCGCCGCCTGGTGACTTCCCTCAGCGGCGGCGCCGGCTGCCATGTCGCGCTGCGCCTGCCGGATGCCACCAGCGCGGAAAGCTGGCCGGCGGCACGGGACGCGGCGCTGGCGACGGCCGCGAGCGCGGCGCGCAGTTGCTGCGCGCAGCCCCGCGCCAGGAACGTCGCCGACTGGCCGGCCGGCGCGACGCACTTTGATCTCGAATTCGAGTGCCTGGCGCCCTGAGTTCTTCATTCCTCCTCACCCATGCGTCGGCCGCTGCGCGCGGCCGGCGACAAGCGATGCGCGGGCGAGAGGGTCAGCGCCGGCCGGCCGGCGCAATGCGCGACTGCGTCGGGTGCCGTCACGGGCACCTCATAGCCGGAGTGTCCACAGGGTTTTCATGCCTGGAAGCCCGTGGCACGGCCAGACAACTTTCACCTCAGGCCAAAGTCAGTAGAATGCGGACAAGTCGCCGTCGGGTGGCATAGCTTCCAGGAGAACACCATGGGCTGGCAAAAGAATATTCTGCGCGTCAATCTCACCGCGGGCACCTGCGCGAATGAGCCGCTGAACATGGGCTGGGCCCAGCAGTATCTGGGCTCGCGAGGGCTTGCGACCAAATACCTCATGGAAGAAATCGATCCCAAGGTCGACCCGCTCTCACCCGACAACAAGCTCATCATCGCGACCGGACCGCTGACCGGTACCATCGCCTCCACCGGCGGCCGCTGGACGGCAGTCACCAAGGGCGCGCTGACCGGCGCCATCGCCGCCTCCAACTCGGGCGGCCAGTTCGGCGGTGAACTGAAGATGGCGGGCTATGACCTCATCATTCTCGAAGGTCGTTCGCCCAAGCCGGTGTATCTCTACATCGAAGACGACAACGCGCAACTGCTGCCGGCCGACGACCTGTGGGGCAAGTCGGTATGGGAGATTGAGCCTGCCATCAAGAACACCCATAACGACCCGCTGATCCGCATCGCCTCCATCGGCCAGGCCGGTGAATACGGCAATCGCTATGCATGCATCGTCAACGATCTGCATCGTGCCGCCGGCCGTTCCGGTGTGGGCGCGGTGATGGGCTCGAAGCTGTTGAAGGCGATTGCGGTGCGCGGCACCAAGGGCGTCAAACCGCACGACGCGCAGAAGTTCATGAGCGCGGTGAAGGTTGCCAACGAAGCGCTGGCCGGCAATCCCGGCCGCAAGGGCATGACCTCCGACGGCACCATCTCGATGATGGACATCACCGGCACGGTCGGCGCGCTGCCGACGCGTAACAATCGCCAGGTGCAGTTCGAAGGATCGGACAAGCTCAATGCCAAGACCATGAAGGCGCCGAACGAGAACGGCCACGTCAATCTCATCCAGAACGCCGCCTGCTTTGCCTGCACCATCGGCTGCGGACGCATCTCGCACATCGACCCCAAGCATTTCTCGGTCAAGGACAAGCCCCAGTACCACCATGCCTCGGGCGGTCTCGAATACGAGACGGCGTACGCGCTGGGTTCGGCGGTGGGCGTGGCGGATATGGAAGCGGCAACCTATGCCGGCTTCCTGTGCAATGAATACGGCATGGATCCGATTTCCTTCGGCGGCACGCTGGCGGCGGCCATGGAACTGTATGAGATCGGCGCGATCACGAAAGATCAGACCGGTGGCGTCGAACTCAAATTCGGCAATGCCGAGGCGCTGTGCCTGATGGCCGAGTTGGCCGGCAAGGGCGAGGGCTTCGGTCGCGAACTCGGTCTCGGCTCCAAGCTGCTGACCGCCAAATACGGTCATCCCGATCTGTCGATGGCGGTCAAAGGCCAGGAGTTCGCCGCCTATGACGGTCGCGCCATGCAGGGCATGGGCCTGGGCTATGCGACCAGCAACCGCGGCGCCTGTCATTTGCGCGCCAATCCCTATGCCAGCGATTTCACCACCCAGGAAATCAAGGAAAAGCCCGAGGTGGTACGGACCAGCCAGGATTTGATCTCGGCCATAGACTCCAGCGGCCTGTGCCTGTTCACGCTGCACTCCGGCGCGCTGCCCGAGCACTACGCGCAGCAACTCGATGGCGCCATCGAAGGCGGCTGGGATCTGGCCCGTTTCAATGAAACCGGCGAGCGCATCTGGAATCTCGAACGGCAGTTCAATCTCGCCGCCGGTCTGACCGCCGCCGACGACACCCTGCCCAAGCGCATTCTCGAAGAGCCCGCGCCCAGCGGCGTGGCCAAGGGCCGCGTCAGCGAACTGAAAGCCATGCTGCCCGAGTATTACGCGCAGCGCGGCTGGAGTGCCGATGGCAAGCCGACCGCGGAAACCTTGAAGCGTCTGGGCCTGTCCTGAGCCAGTGCGCATCAACGTCAAACTGATGGGTTGGATGCGCGAGTATCTCGGGCCCGGCATCGCGCATTTCGACGAGCAGGGTTTCGAACTCGTCGAGGGCATGACGCTCGGTGAGTTGTCGGATCAGTTCGGCTTCCGTGTCGCGACGCCCTTCATGGCCATGCGTAACGGCTCCCATGTCAAGGACACCGCGCTCGACAGCACGGTGCTCGAGGACGGTGACGAAGTGCTATTCGTGCCGCCGCTGAAGGGCGGCTGACGCGCAAAGCGCGGTATGATCGCGCGCCGCCGATCGCGATGATCGGCTCCGCCGATTCCAGGAACGCTGTCATGCCTTTCATTGCGCTATTGATGCTGGCCCTCGCCTGGGCCGGTGTCGTCACTGCCGCCGACGACACCACGCTGGAAGTCGTGGTCAAGGGTCAGTCCCGCCATTTCACGCGCGCGGAACTCGAGCACGCGCTCACCACCCATACCGTTACGGTTGACGATCCCGATCACGATGCGCCCGTGACCTATGACGCATTCGCGCTGAACGATGTGCTGAAACTGGCCGGCGCCGATCAAAGCCACGGCGATGAACTGGTGTTCGGTGCGCGCGACGGCTATGCGCCAACGGTCGCCCATGCCGCGCTGGCCTCCCACGTGGCCTACGTCGCCTATCGCGAACACGGCAATCCCCAAGAGTGGGGGCCGGTCAAACAGGGCAAGGCCATGGTCTCGCCGGCACCCTATTTCCTGCTGTGGGCCGACGGCGAAACGCTGGGGCCGGACTTCCCCTGGCCCTATCAGTTGATACGCATCGAAGTGGTGGACTTCGCCGCCCGCTACAGCGCGCTCTATCCCCATGAGGTGGCGAGTGATGCGCCCGCCATGCGCGGCTTCCGCGGGTTCAAGACCCATTGCCTGCGTTGTCATTCGGTCAACCTCGAGGGCGGCGACCTGGGGCCGGAATTGAACGTGCCGATGAATGTCACCGAGTACTGGGATGCGCATCATCTGCGCGCTTTCATTCACGACGCGACCGCCTATCATGCCCACAGCAAGATGCCGCCCTTCGTCGGCGTGCTGACCGACAAGGACATCGACGACCTGCTGGCCTATCTGGCGCTCATGAAGACGCGCAAGCTGGCCATGCCGTAACGGAGCCTTGTGATGATCAACCCGCACCCGACCATGCTGCTGGAGATCGAGGACGACCCCGCAATCCACCAGGCGATTTTCGACACCATCGAAAACCAGATTCGCGATCACGAACCGGCCGAGACCGCGCTCACCTTGCACAGGCTGATGGCGGCCGGCGCGTCGCGCGACACCGCGCTGCGCTATATCGCCTGCGCCCTGTCGGTGGAGTTTTTCGAGATCCTTCAGAACGAAAGTCCGTTCGACGAAGCGCGCTATGTGCGCAATCTCGAGGCGCTACCCGCCTTGCCCTACGATGAGACCGAACTTTGATGCGCCTCGACAGCCGAGCGCGTCGCACTTGACGCCACCATCGGCCGCCGCCTTAAATGACCGCGTTGCGCGCCATCGCGCGCGACTTGCCATTCGACAGGGGGAGACATGATCAGCAAGGGCATCAAACAACTGTGCGCCGAGGCCGAGCGCGAAATCGAAACCATGACCGTCGAGCAGGTGATGGCGGTGCAGGATGACCCCAACGTGCAACTGGTCGACATCCGCGACATCCGCGAACTGTGGCGCGATGGTTCCATTCCCGGCGCGACCCATGCACCGCGCGGCATGCTGGAGTTCTGGGTCGACCCGGACAGCCCCTACTATCGCGAAGAATTCGGTTCGGGCAAGAAATTCATTTTCTTCTGCGCCGGCGGCATGCGCTCCGCGCTCGCCACCCAGGCCGTGCACAACATGGGCCTCGCGCCGGTCGCGCACATGGCCGGGGGTTTCGGTGCCTGGGTCAAGGCCGGTGGCGCGGTCGAGGCGAAAGAAGCCAAGCTGCCCAAGGCAAAATCCTGAACCGCGCGCAGCGCACTGGAGCCGCACATGATCAACAAGGGCATCAAACAATTGTGCGCCGAAGCCGAGCGTGAAATTGAAACCATGACGGTCGAGCAGGTGATGGCGGTGCAGGATGACCCCGACGTGCAACTGGTCGACATCCGCGATATCCGCGAACTGTGGCGCGACGGCACCATCCCCGACGCGAGCCATGCGCCACGTGACATGCTTGAATTCTGGGTCGATCCCGACAGCCCCTACTATCGCGCGGAATTCGGCTCGGGCAAGAAATTCATTTTCTATTGCGCCGGTGGCATGCGTTCCGCGCTCGCGACCCTGGCCGTGCACCGCATGGGCCTCGCGCCGGTGGCGCACATGGCCGGTGGCTTCGGTGCGTGGCAGAAGGCCGGTGGCGCGGTCGAACCGCGCGAAGCCAGATTGCCCGCGCCGAAAACGGAGTAGCCGCGGTTTCAACGACGACGGGGCCGGCGTCACGCTGGCCTTCATTGCGCATCGTGTTGGCGCTGCTGGGCATGGGCGCCATCGTCCTGTGGGCCTGGCAGTCGCGTCCCGCGGCACTCGCCGCACATTGGCATGGTCTGCTGGTGCCGGGCGTGCTGCTGAGTCTGCTGTCGCTGCTGGCCTATGCCGCGCGCTTTCGGCGCGTGATGCGCATGCTCGATTTACCCTTCACTTTCATCGATGGTCTGCGCATCGTCAGCTTCGCGGTGTTCTGCCAGTTCTTCGTGCCGCTCGGCGCCGGCGCCGAACTCAGCAAATACCTCAAGCTGCGTGGCCTCGCTCCTGAGCGTCGCGCCCTGGTCAGTGCGGCCGGCATCGTGCTCGAGCATCTGCTCGGCCTGGTCGCGCTGCTCATGATTGCGGGCGTGCTGTTCGCGCTGATGCGTCCGTTCGCCATCGACGTGAGTATCACGATGATGGTGGGCTGCGCGCTGATGGTGGTGGTGCTGGCAGCGAGCGTGCTGTTGCGACGGCAAGGACGCATCGGACTCGGCGCGCGGCAGGTGCTGGCGCGTCTTGGCGCGCATAAGCGCGACGCCGCGCTGGTGCTGGCATGGTCGCTCCTCATGCATGTCCTGCTGGCCGCCGCCGTGCATGTCGGCAGCCTCGGCTGGCACATCGGCATAAGCTACTGGCAAATCCTTTTCGTGCTCGCGGCGGCTTCGGTCCTGCAGGCAGTGCCCGCCACGCTGGTCGGTGTCGGCCTCGCCGATGTCGCGGGCGCCGGACTCTATGTCGCGCTCGGCCTGCCGCTGGCCGAGGCCTTGCTGCTGGTATCGCTCCTGTATTGCTATCGCCTGCTGGTGGCGGTGCTGGGCGGATTGTGGGAATTGGACAAGGCGAGGCGGCTGTGGCGCGATGCTGAAAGCAAGGTGCGAATGAATTCGCACCTGCAGACGAGCGAGGATACGGATCTCCCGTAGGTGCGAATTCATTCGCACATTCATTGCCGCGGTTTGGCGCCTGGCCTCTCCATTGCGTATGCGAATGAATTCGTACCCCAGCACAGGCGGGGGGAGGAGGCCGTCGAACTCAATCCCGAAAAATCTGCTTGTGCGCCTTGCCGCGCTGGCCCATCAGTTCCGGCACCATGCGAATGAGCCAGTTGAGCGGCGCGAAGCGCGTGCGACAGTAGAGGTAGAGCGGTTCGATGTCGGCGCCGACCAGGGCCTTGGCGTCGTAGGAACCAAGACCCAGGTGGATGTAGCGGCTCTGCCGTTCGATGCCGAGTTTGATGACCTCGTTCATGAGGCTGAACCATTCGGCGCTGGGGCGGCCCGCTTCGCGACCGAAGAAGGTCGCGATGGTGTTCTCGGCATCGGTCAGCACCATGCCGTGGGCGACCATGCGTTCTTCGCGGCAGGCCACCAGCATGAGGCTGTGCTTGCCGAGCTTCCTATCCATGTTGGCGTAATAGGCGGGGCCCAGGCGTTCGCGTTTGAAGCGCTGCGCGCGCGCCAGCACCACCTGGGATTGCGCGGCCCAGGTCTCGGCATGTTCGCCGAACTGCTGCAGGGTCTTGACGGTCTGGCCGTGGGCGCCGGCGCGTTGCAGGCGACGCTTGACGTCCTTGCGATAGCGCGCACGCATGCTGGCCAGATACTCGTCATAACTCTTCCAGCGCACGCGGATGCGCGCGAGCGGCATGTTCTGCCGCAAGGCGTAGCCATGGCGCAGCAATTCATCCACGCCCTCGCGCTCGCTGCCGAGAAAATCGCGAATCACGATGAGGCCGCTGTGGGCGCTGCGTGCGATGCCGTTGATGGCGATCTCGAGTTCGCCGAGCAGCGCCGCGCGGTCTTCGCCCTGCCGGATCGTCAGCGCATGGCCCGCCACCATCGGCGAAGCGCATTCGGTGATGCGCACGCTCATGAATCGCGGCCACAGCCGACGCAGGCCCGCCACCCAGCGTTGCAGTCGCGCCGGCAACAGCTGCGAAAAATCGGTGCTGATGGTGTACACGCAGGCCTGCGCCACCAACTCGTCGTGTTGGTTGTAGACCGCGGGGTAGTAGTAACGGCAGTCATTGATGCCGGCCTGTTCGACGGCATCGAGATAGGCATGGGAGCGCACCACCGAAGCGTCGCCCGCCAGTTCGTCCCAGCGTGCGGCGTCGATATCGCGTATCGAGGTCAGCACCACGGTGCGATAGACCGTCGCCTCGTGTTCGCCACCACGGCGGGAAGTGAACACTGCATCGGGCAGCGGCAGAAAAGGAGTGGTGCTCACGTGGATGCCGAATGTCGTTGGTTTGCTTTTGTCTGTATCGGTGTGGTTACGTCGCGTGAACGTTAACTCCACTGCCCGCCACGTGCCGGGTTGTACTTGCCGCGGCGGGGCGGCGCGCCGGGCGCGCGGCCGGTGGGCGCGCGCTTGGGCACCTTGATACTCGCCGCCGGCACCAGCTGATGCTCGCCGTCGCCGATCAGATCGCGGCGGTTCATCTTGATCAGGGCCTCGCGCAGCAGCTCGAAATTCGCTTCGTCATGGTAGCGCAGGAAAGCCTTGTGCAGCTTGCGCTGCGGAATGCTGCGCGCACTGAACACCTTGGCGCTCTTGTAGCTGACCTTGTGCAAGGGATTGCGGCCCGAGTGGTACATCGCGGTGGCGAGCGCCATCGGCGAGGGATAGAAGGTCTGCACCTGATCGAGACGGAAGCGATGGCGCTTGAGCCACAGCGCGAGCTTCAACATGTCGTCGTCTTCGCAACCCGGATGGGCGGCGATGAAATACGGGATCAGGTACTGCTCCTTGCCGGCATCCTTCGAGAAACGATCGAACATCTTCTTGAAGGCATGGTAGCTGCCCATGCCCGGCTTCATCATGTGCTGCAGCGTGGTGTCTTCGCTGTGCTCGGGCGCGATCTTGAGATAGCCGCCGACATGATGGGTGACGAGTTCGCGCACGTATTCCTCGTCGCGCACCGCGAGGTCGTAGCGCAGGCCGGAGGCAATGAGAATGCGTTTGACGCCGCGCAGCTTGCGCGCCTTGCGATAGAGCGCGGTGGTGGCGCTGTGATCGGTGTTCAGATGTTCGCAGATGCTGGGATAGACACAGGACAGGCGCCGGCAGCTGGCCTGGATGTCGTCGTCCTTGCAGTTCAGGCGATACATGTTGGCGGTCGGCCCGCCGAGGTCGGAAATCACGCCGGTGAAGCCCGGCACTTTCTTCGCGATGTCCTCGATCTCATTCAGGATCGAGCGCTCCGAACGGCTCTGGATCACCCGCCCTTCGTGTTCGGTGATGGAGCAGAACGTGCACCCGCCGAAACAGCCACGCATGATGTTGACCGAGGTCTTGATCATGTCATAGGCCGGAATCTGCGCTTCGCCATAGCTCGGATGTGGACGGCGCTGATAGGGCAGGTCGAACACGCCGTCCATCTCGGCGGTGGTCAAAGGGATGGGCGGCGGATTGACCCACACTTCGCGCGTGCCGTGCTTTTGCACGAGGGCGCGGGCGTTATGCGGATTGGCTTCCTGATGCAGCACGCGCGAGGCATGGGCATAGAGCGCCGGGTCCTTGGCGACCTTTTCGAAGGACGGCAAACGGATATAGGTCGTTGCGCGTTCGCCGCGCGCCTGGCGCGCGAGCGGCATGGGAATGATGCGTATCGGTTTGGCGGCCGGCTGCGCGGGGCCGCCCTCGCCTTCGGTCGCGCAAGCCGTGCCTTCTTCGACGTAGGGGTTGGGCAGCTTGTCTATCTGCTTGGGCCAGTCGACGCGCGTCGAGTCGAGCTCCGTCCACCCGGCCGGCGGCGCGCGTCGTAGCACCGCCGTGCCACGGATGTCGTGCATGTCGGCCAGTGGCCAACCCTGGGCGAGGCGATGGGCGACTTCGACGATGGCGCGCTCGGCATTGCCGTACAACAGGATGTCGGCCGAGGCATCGACCAGCACGGAGCGCCGGACCTGATCGCTCCAGTAGTCGTATTGCGCGATGCGCCGCAGGCTGGCCTCGATGCCGCCGATGACGATAGGCACTTCGCCATAGGCCTCGCGACAGCGCTGGCTGTAGACGATCACCGCGCGCTCGGGACGTTTGCCGGCGGCCGCGCCCGGCGTATAGGCATCATCGCTGCGCAGCCGCAAGTCGGCCGTGTAGCGATTGATCATCGAATCCATATTGCCGGCGGTGACACCGAAGAAGAGATTCGGTTTGCCGAGCGCACGGAAGGCGTCGGCGCTCTTCCAGTCAGGTTGGGCGATGATGCCGACCCGATAGCCCTGCGCTTCGAGGAAGCGCCCCATCACCGCCATGCCGAAACTCGGATGATCGACATAGGCGTCGCCGGTCACGAGGATGACGTCGCAGCTGTCCCAGCCCAGCGTTTCCATCTCGGCGCGCGACATGGGCAGGTAGGGCGCCGGCCCATAGCATTCAGCCCAGTAGCGGGGGTAGCCGAAGAGTTCGGGCGCGGTGACGGGCATGGGTGAACGGCGTGGCGGCTGGTCGGGCGCGTATTTAATCACACTCTGGCCCGCCCGGCCGCTGTTTGGCGCCCGTCGGGGCGCCGCTGTCGAGGTTCAGGACGACGCGCCGGTGGCGCGCATGACGCCCAGCAGTTTGAACAGGGCGCGCGCCGCGCGTGGCGTCTTGCCGGCCAGGCGCTCGGCCTTGGCATTGCGCACCAGTTGCAGCAGTTGCTGGCGGTCGACGTCCGGGTAGCGGCCGAACAAGTCGTCGAGCAGGGCCTGGTCGCCGGCGATCAGGCGTTCGCGCCAGTCCTCCAGTTCATGCATCGCATCGACCTGTTCGCGGCGCGGCTGCTTGAAGGCCGCCACGGCCGCCGCCACACCGACATGATCCTCTTCCGCGAGCAGTCCGCGGGCGTAGCGCAATTGGCGCTTGAGTGCGCCGCGCTTGAGGTTGCGCGCGGTGCGCAAGGCCGCCAGCAGGTTGTCGGACAGGCCCAGGCTGTTCAACTGCCTGTCCGGCAGTTCCATCAGTTCTTCGGTCAGGGGATCGAGCGCCAGCAGCTCGCGCTTGATCTGGGATTTGCTCTTTTCGGCTTCGGCGCCGTCCTCGAGGCCATCCTCGTCATCGTCGTCATCATCGTCGTACCAGGAGGGACGGGCCATGCATGCTTCCTCGCGGAGCGTCGCTACTTTTGCAAGGGCGGCATTGTAGCCCGCCCGTCGTGCCACGCGGGGCGCGCTGCCGGACTGGGGTACACTGGCGCCGCCCATGCTTGCCGATCTCCACACCCACACCACCGCCTCCGACGGCAAGCTCAGCCCCCTGGATCTGCTGGCACGGGCCCGTACGGCGGGCGTCGAGATGCTGGCCATCACCGATCACGACAGCATCGCGGCCTACGCCGAGCTGCCCGCGGTCACGGATCTGCGCATCGTGCCGGGG